>LSQX01173605.1_pt1 | contig 13726 bp, 13 predicted proteins | sample 654561 | NCBI WGS metagenome assembly LSQX01 (sample SAMN04489861, study PRJNA283612) | anaerobic digester metagenome | isolation source: 4 biogas reactors fed with cattle manure at either 37C or 55C with and... | place: Denmark: Kongens Lyngby | collected 2014 | reverse complement strand
GATGATCGAGCCGGAAATGGCGTTTGCCGATCTGGATGATAATATGCGTTTGGCGGAAGCCATGATGAAGTATATTATTTCGTATGTCTTGACAAATTGCCCTGAGGAAATGGCTTTCTTCAATGATTTTGTTGATCGGGGACTGCTGGATCGCCTGCAAAATGTTCTGGATCATGATTTCGGCGTCATGACCTATACCGAGGCGATTGAGGCGCTTTTAAAGGCCGATGTGGAATTTGATTATCCGGTCTATTGGGGTTGCGATCTGCAGACCGAGCACGAGCGTTTTCTGACCGAGCGTCTTTTAAGGAAACCGGTTTTTGTGACTCATTATCCCAAGGAAATCAAAGCATTTTACATGAAGCTGGATCCGGATGGGAAAACCGTGGCCGCCATGGACTGCCTCGTGCCCGGAATCGGCGAGATCATTGGCGGCAGTCAGCGCGAGGACGATTACGAGCGTTTGCGCCAACGTATGCTGGCCATGGGGCTTAATGATGAAGATTACTGGTGGTATCTCGATTTGCGAAAATATGGCGGCACGCGCCACGCCGGTTTTGGCTTGGGCTTCGAGCGTCTGATCATGTACCTGACCGGTGTCTCCAATATCCGCGATGTTATTCCATTTCCACGGACAACCGGTCATGCGGAATTTTGATCAGATTCCTCTGATTCTGGCGTCCGCATCGCCGCGCCGACTTGACCTGCTTGGTCGTTTTTGGCGACAACAAGCCATCCATGTCATGGTTCCGGCTTTTGATGAAAGTCGGTTTGAAACTGAGCTTGACGACGTGACCGGATATGACCGGGAGAACGGTCGCCTGCTGGCACAGAGCTTGGCGCAGGGCAAAATGGATGCGCTGCTCAGCCAGTTCAGCCTGCCGTCGGAGTATGTCGCTCTGACGGCCGATACAAGTGTTGTCCTGGACAACCGGGTTTTAGGCAAACCAAAGGACCGCCGGGATGCCCTGAATATGCTCCGATTGCTTTCCGGCAGGACGCATCAGGTTATCACCGGATTGTGTGTGGCCGCGTCAAGTCATGAAGACAAGGTTTGTTTCACGGCATCCGAGGTGACCCATGTGCTTTTTGCCCCGCTTCTTGATCAGCAAATACAATGGTATGTCGATTCCGGCGAACCGATGGACAAAGCCGGTGCTTACGCTATTCAAGGACTGGGCGCCGCCCTGATCAGAAAAATCAACGGTTGTTACTACAATGTGATGGGATTGCCGGTCAACAGGCTGATGGCCTTGTTGCAGCAGGTAGCAGGGCATTTTGGTTCAAATCCTTTATTTCAACATTTATTACCCTGGAACTGATCGATCCTTTTCGGGAGGATTTATGTTGGAAAAACAGGAAAGAATAACCATGCGCAGCATGCCGCTGGCCGATCGGCCTTATGAAAAACTGTTGGCTGTCGGCGCGCAAAAGCTCACCGATGCCGAATTGCTTGCGGTCATTATCCGCTGCGGAACCTGCAAGGAAACTGCGCTGGCCCTTAGCCAGAGGCTGCTAGGGAGCCAAGATGATGGCATCAATAAAATAAGGGATTTCAGCTTGGAAGAACTCATGGAATATCCCGGCATCGGACCGGTCAAAGCCGCTCAAATTCTTGCTGCGCTGGAAATAGGCTCTCGGGCAAGCAGCAGTCGAAGACGGGTACGGCAGACGCAAATTCGTTCGCCGAATGACGCGATTGACTTGCTGGAGACCGATATGCTGGCATTGCCTCGCGAAGAGTTGCGCGTAATTCTGTTGGATGTTCGAAATCGTGTCATCCGGGTCAGTCGGGTATCCGAGGGCGGTCTGTCATCTGCTGTTATTCATCCGCGGGAGCTTTTCCGGGAAGCCATCCGAGCCAATGCGGCCTCCATGATCTTGGCTCATAATCACCCGAGCGGCGATGCATCGCCAAGCGTCGAGGATCTGGAAACCACCAGACGACTGATTGAAGCCGGACAGATGATGGGCATTCAGGTCATCGATCATATTATTTTAGCCAGCGGCGGATCCCTGAGCTTGAAACGGGACGGACTCATTTGAACTACGGTATAATATCAGGTATGATAATTGCCATAATTGATCAGCAGGAGCGTGATGATCAATGTCGAAACCACGGAAGAACCGCATATTTGCCATCGTCTTGATCACCCTGCTGCTGTTGGCTGTCACATTGCTGTCGACCCTGCCCGGTAGTCCTTTGAACTTTATAACCAGTCCGATTTCCATCCTGTTGGAACCGGTTCAAAAAGGGCTGAGCAAGACCGTTGATCAGGTCAACGGTTTTTTCTCGGCTTTATCGGAAAGCATTGACATCCAAGCGGAAAATCAGCGACTAAAAGCCGAAAATGCTGAGCTTAGAAATCAGGTGGATCAATTGGCGGAGGCCGGCCGCCAGTATGAAGAATTGAAATCCGCCTTTAAACTAAAAAGCCGATTTGATGCTTACGAAATTGTCGGCGGTCGCGTCATGACCCGGGAGATCGGTTCCTGGTTTGATGTTTTTCGCATTGATGTTGGATCAAGAGACGGTTTTCGAGTCACCGAAACCATGTCTTATGCCGTGGTTGACGCCCAATCCCAATTGGTCGGTCGCCTGATGGCCACGGATCTTGCTTCGGGCAAGGTTTTACCGCTCCTCCATGAAGGCTTTGCGGTCAGCGCAAAAGTTAACACGGTCAGCAGCCCGCTCTTCAGAGTCAGAGGCGACTTTGATCTCAAAGAACAAACCCTGTGTCTTATCGACCAGATTCCCTTAAACGCTCGTTTGCAGGTCGGCGACGAGGTCATCACCAGCGGTGCGGGGGGCCTTTTTCCTGCCGGAATACCCATCGGCCGGATCGTTCAGGTGCTGGAAAACGATGATCGGAATCAGCGACAGGCATACCTGCAACCTTATGTTGATCTGGAAAATATTCAAACCGTCTTTGTTATGAAAGCAGAGGATCATGAAGATTAATCGTAGGATAATCCGGACGGTCTTGGTTTACGCCGTCTACATCTTGGGTCTGGGCCTGTTGCAGACCATCCTGCCGGACCGGGCAGCCATCTTGGGCGTCAAACCGGATTTGACCCTTGTTCTGGCTATACTGGCCGGTTATCTGTTTGGTCAGCGAGACGGCATGGCGGTTGGCTTGCTGGCCGGTTTTATGCGCGACGCCTTGGCCGGTCGTGGTTTGGGTCTTGGCATGTTGCTTTTGATGTATGCCGGCCTGTTTGCAGCGGTTGCCTTTCGTAGGTTTTTTCGCCGCAATATCTCCCTTGGCCTGATCTTGGTGATTTTGGGAACCGCCATTTATCATCTTGTGATTACATTTTTAACTTTCGCGGTACCGGTTTTACCCGGTGTCGTTTACACGTTATCCGGGCTATATCAGCATATGCTGCAAATTTTACCCGGCGCGCTGATCGTCAACTTCTTGGTCGGCATTCCGATGATTCTGTTGCTTTACTATGCAGGGCCGTACCGGCGCGGCGGTCGACCGGAGGAGGATGACGAGGACGAGGAAAGAAACGTTGGAGATGGCTTATGGCAAACGAAATAAAAACCGACGGCTTCTATATTTTTGATCAGCCTCACGAAGGCTCGATAAAAGGGGAAGAAAAACCCTCTTTAGGTAAACGGTTCCGACAATTTCTGCAAAGCCGTTACGCGGTCTTGGCCTTGATTTTTCTGTTGGCCGGAGCCTTGATTTTTTATAGTACGGCCATCCTGCAGTTGCAATCATCCGATGTTTCGACGGTGGCCGAAACCACCGGTGTGTCCCGTCAGTTGACGGTCAAAGCAGCCAGAGGCGACATTGTCGATGCCACCGGCCTGCCACTGGCTTATTCGATACCGGTCAACAATTTGATGTTGACTTATGCCGGGTTGGACAATGAAAAACTCAACGAAATGTTGTTGGATCTCAGCCTGTTTCTGGAAGAGAATAATATTGACATTATTGAAAACCTCACCGATTACTTGGTTTTGGATCATTCTGCCTGTACCCACGAAGAAGGGGCCGACGTTGATTGTGGCGTGCCGGTATTTGCCCGGGAAGAAATTGAAATCATTGACTGGCAGACCCATCGAAACACTTTTGGTCTGGAGAAATTATCACCGGGGCAGATCGCCGGCTTTGCCGACCGAAAGGTTAAAACCGATCCCCGGTTGTTTTTTGATTACCTGCTTTATACCCATTATGCGATTGAAAATCCGGAATCCGACGGTTTGCGCTATAGTCGGGAAGATGCCTTTCGAATCATGAAATTACGCTACATGATCATGATCAACTGGTGGACATTTCAGAACGGGACCCCCATTGTGATCGCCACCGATGTCAGCGATGAAATCATCTCCAAGATTAATGAGCAAAACTATCGATTCATGGGCGTCATCAGCAGCCGTGAATATGAGCGGGCATATACCTCCGATGCTCGGACCCTTTCTCATGTTCTGGGTTATGTCGGCAGGATCACCTCGGCCCAGTATGAGAATTTGCGCCTGCAAGGCTACGCCGCGGATGCCATAATCGGCCAAGCGGGAGTCGAATATTCGGCCGAGCGCTATCTTGCCGGACAAAATGGTATTAAACCATACAATATCTGGAGTGTGGCGGGAGAGGAGGGGGCTTTTTATTCCGAGTCCATCGGCAAAGACGCGATATCCGGTTATAACGTACGCCTGACCCTTGACCTCAGGTTGCAATCTGCAGCGGTGGCTTCACTTCGTCGCGTCATTGAAGAGATTCGCAACAGTCCGGATAATAAGAACAAAGGTGACGCCGATGCCGGTGCTGTGGTCATGCTGGATGTCAGAACCGGCGAAATTCTGGCTTTGGCCAGCTATCCGGATTATGATCCGAAGGATTTCATTGACCAGAAAACCGTTCCGGAAGCGGCTGAACGCGTGGCGGCGTATTTAACCGACAATATCAACAAACCACTGTGGAATCGGGCTGTTCAGGAAATCTACGCGCCGGGATCAACCTTTAAACCGGCAACCGCAATTGCCGGTCTTCAATCCGGATCAATTACTGCCTCTCGCAACACCATCCGCTGCAAAGGCCGTGAGGTGATCGGAGAGTGGCCTTGGCGCTGTCTCGAATACCCCAACACCGGCCATGGCAACCTGACCTTGTCCGAAGCGCTGGCCACGTCCTGCAACATGTATTTTTTAAATCTCGGCTACACAACCGGTATCAATGAGATCAGCTATTGGGGCAGTAAACTGGGTTTGGGTGAAATCACCGGAATTGATTTACCGGGTGAAAGCAGAGGTATTCGAGCCAGCCGTGAAGTCAAAAGAGTTCTCTTCAGTGACCCGGGCGACCAGATCTGGTTTCCGGCGGACACTTGTCAGGCCGCGATCGGTCAGTCGATCAACAGCTTCACCATCATTCAGCTGGCGGTCTACACCGCGGCCTTGGCCACAGGCAAACGGGTGACTCCCCATACGATCAGTCAAATCACCCGTAATGACGGCACGGTTATCCGATCCTTTGCTGTGGACCCGGAGCCCATCGACATTGATGAAGCAAACCTCTTGGCCGTGCGCCGCGGCATGGTTCGATCGGTCACCGATCCGAAAGGAACCGCCTATAAGACCCTGCATGATTTCCCTATCAAGGTAGCGGCCAAAACCGGAACCGCCGAGACCGGTTTTGAGGATCGTTCTTCCTCAAACGGCCTGTTCATCTGTTATGCGCCTGCGGACAATCCTCAGGTCGCCATCGCTCAAGTCGTGGAAAAAGGGGCTCGGGGATCGAATACCATTCTTATTGCCCGTGACCTGCTCACGGCCTATTTTCAGCTGGTTCAGGCACCCAATGGTGATGCGGTTCTTCCGCCTGGTCTGGTCGATGATCTGCAGGATGACCATCTGGAAAACAATTCTTAAAGTAAAATGACTCGATTTTTTCCGGAGCTTGCACTTGTATCCGCAGGTCAAGATGTATAGAATGGAACTGGCGTAAGGATATATCCTTAACGAGCAGGAGGTGTCGTTGTGAACATTGTCCTTTTGGCTGATCATCGCAAAAATGAATTGCTGGTTAATTTTTGTATTGCGTACCGCCATATTCTGGAACGTCAAACCATCTACTCTCTGCTCAATACATCCACGCTGATCCAAAACGCCACGGGGCTGAAAGTCCATGGCCTGTCCACGGAAATTTCCGGAAGCTTTAATATCTTGGCCTCTCGCGCCACTTACAATGAGATCGATGCGGTAATCTACCTTCGTGATCCAGTACTGGAAACCTACGATATGCCCAATCCGCTCCTGAAAGCTTGTGATACCAATATTATTCCGGTGGCCACCAATCTGGCCGCCGCTGAGATTTTGATTTTGGGCATCGATCGAGGCGATCTTGACTGGCGCAAATTGATTCGTTGACCTGATCGCATTGCAAGATCCCATGCCGGATCTTGCGAAAATATCGGTGGACACATGGATAAAAGAGAAATATATAAGTTCCTTGATCTAAAGGGAATTTCTTATGAAATCACAGAACATCAAGCGGTTTTCAACATGGAACAACTGGCGGATGTTGATCTTCCTTATCCGGAGGACAATTCAAAAAATCTGTTTGTTCGCGACAAGAAAAAGAGAAAATACTATTTGATAACCGTTAAGGGCGATAAACGGGTGGATTTGAAAGAGTTCAAAAACGCCAACGGCACCAGACCGCTTAGCTTTGCATCAAGCGATGATCTACGTGCTATTATGAAGCTGGAACCGGGATCAGTGACGCCTTTGGGTTTACTGAATGACCATGAAAGGCGGGTTGAATTTTATTTGGATCAAAGCTTCTTTGAAGGAAATGCAAGGATAGGGTGCCACCCCAATGACAATACGGCAACGGTGTGGTTCAGCAGTAGCGATTTATTGAAGATGATCCAAGAACACGGAAGCATGGTTCATATTGTGGACTTTATCAGCTGAAATCAGACGATGGGCGAATTGCAAAAAATTTACCAGACCCTCTATATTCACTACGGCGATCTGGATTGGTGGCCGGCCGATACGCCTTTCGAGGTAATGGTTGGCGCGATCCTGACACAGAACACGGCTTGGACCAATGTAGAAAAGGCGCTCAAGCAATTTGATGGCAACTTATCACCTAGGCGGATCTTGGCTTTGCCCATGAAGGAACTTCAGGAAATCATCCGTCCGGCAGGTTTTTTCAGGCAAAAGTCGCAGTATCTGAAAGCCGTCACCGAATGGTTTATGAGCTATGACTGTGCCCCGCATTTGATCAAAAGCCGCCCTCTGTCGGATATCCGAACCGAACTTTTGCAGGTGAGGGGAGTTGGCAATGAGACGGCAGATTCGATTCTTCTCTATGGTTTTGATTTCCCGACTTTTGTCGTAGATGCCTATACCACGAGGTTTTTCCGGCGTTTTCCCCTTGATGTCGGCAAGACCTATATGGAAGTGAAGAACTTCTGCGAAAGTGAGCTTCCCCGGGATGCGGAGCTCTTTGGTCATTTTCATGCCTTGATTGTGCATCACTGCAAGGAGCGCTGCAAAAAGAAAATGGTTTGTAGAGGCTGTCCGTTAGAGCAGCGTTGCGAAAAGATATCTTGATACGGGCGTCGGATAAAAACCCAGACGTCATTCGTTATCTTGAAACCGAACAGACAAAGTGGTAGACTCAGAAAGCTAAAAGAATCGTTTTTGAGGAGGGTTCAGCGTTGAATACAAATCCATTAGAAAGTGCTCAGTTTCAGATCAAGCGCGCCTGTGATGTTTTGGGGCTCGAACCGGCTGTATACGAATTACTGAAGGAGCCCAAGCGCGTCATTGAGATTTCGATCCCCGTACGGATGGACGACGGCAGCATGAGGGTATTCAAGGGCTACCGCTCGTTGCATAACAACGCTGTGGGCCCCGGCAAAGGCGGCATTCGCTTTCATCCCGGAGTGAACATCGACGAGGTCAAGGCGCTGTCCATTTGGATGACCTTCAAGTGCGGAGTCACCGGCATCCCTTATGGGGGCGCCAAGGGCGGCGTCATTGTCGATCCCAGCAAGTTGTCCAAAACAGAACTGGAGCGCCTGTCCAGAGGCTATATTCAGGGCCTGTACAAGTACTTAGGCGAGAAAACAGACGTTCCCGCTCCCGATGTGGGAACCAATGTCCAAGTCATGGCGTGGATGGTGGACGAATACTGCAAACTCACCGGCAACTATGCGGTGGGCGTGCTGACCGGGAAACCTATTCAATGGGGCGGCTCTTTGGGGCGCAACGAGGCCACCGGCTTTGGCGTTGCCGTCACCGCCCGGGAAGCCGCTGCCAAGCTGGGCATCGATCTTCGGGGTACCTCAGTCGCGGTGCAGGGTTTCGGCAATGTGGGGCGCTACACCGTCAAAAACTTTATCAAGCTGGGCGGCAAGGTTGTAGCCGTAGCCGAATGGGAGCCGAAAAACGGTACCTATGCCATCTACAACCCGGAGGGCTTTTGTTTTGAGGAGATGGAAAGCTACTGGATGCGGAAAACCAACCTGCTGGATTTTCCGGGCTCCAAAGCCATCACCTTGGACGAGTTTTGGGAGCTGGATGTGGACGTCATGGTTCCCGCTGCTTTGGAAAACGCCATTGATGTCAGACAGGCCGAGGGAATCCGGGCCAGGTTGGTTGTCGAGGCGGCCAATGGCCCGATAACTCCGGCGGCAGACCAAGTGCTGGCTCGTCGTGGCATCGCTGTGACCCCGGATATTTTGTCCAATGCCGGAGGCGTAACGGTTTCGTACTTTGAATGGGTGCAAAATCTGGGTGGCTACGCTTGGACAGAGGCCGAGGTGGAAAAAAGAGAAGAAGAGGCCATGGTCAGCGCCTTCGACGCTATTTGGAAAATCAAGGAACAGTACAACTGTACCATGCGCGAAGCGGCGTATCTGGTATCGGTGAAGAAAGTTGCCGAGGTTATGAAGCTGAGGGGATGGTACTAAGAGTTAAAACAATGCCTTTTCCCATGCCGACCAAGCGTACGAAGAAAGTGGTGTCCTACTGATCATGCGGGCTTTGATTCAGCGCGTTTCCGGCGCGCAGGTTGAGATCGATCAAGATGTTCAGGCCCGGATCGGGCCCGGGTTGCTGGTTTTTTTAGGTGTCACCCATGATGACACCGAAGCTGATGCAGCTTATCTGGCGGGAAAAGTCAGCCGATTGCGTGTTTTTAGCGATGAAAACGGTAAAATGAATCGCTCAGTAGCTGATTTTGCCGGTGAAGTTCTGGTTGTCTCACAATTCACATTATATGGAGATGTGCGCAAAGGTAATCGCCCCGGATTTGATCAGGCTGCCGCGCCGGCGCAGGCGGAGTTGTTATATAATCGATTTGTCAGTCAATTAAGGAGGCTGGGCCTTCCGGTGAAAACCGGTCGCTTTGCCGCTCATATGCGTGTCTCACTGCTTAATGACGGCCCCGTTACTCTGATGCTGGAATCGCCGCCTCCAAAATGAAAGGTGGTAAAAATGCACGAAATCATAACATTGCCCTATGGTCCGCTGGAAGCCTGCGTCTATCTGATTCATTTGCCGTCGTCGACCTGCCTGATTGATCCGGCGATCCGGCCGGAGAATTTACCTGACGGTCTGCCGGCAATTCGTTGGTTGATTGCTACCCACGGCCATTTTGATCATATCAGTCAAGCCGATACACTTCGCCGGAAAACCGGAGCCCCCCTTTATATTCATACCGCCGATCATGACTATTTACTGGATCCGCGCCTTAATCTTTCCATGGTTATCGTGGGCAAAATCGTTTATCAGCCGGCCGAGCATAAGCTTACCGACGGGCAGATTCTTGAACTGACGGATGGTTATAGGTTGGAGGTTATCCACACACCGGGTCATAGCCCCGGCGGGATATGCCTCCTTTTGCACCAAGGTGATAAGCCGATTGCCTTGTTTAGCGGCGACACCCTGTTTGCCGGATCGATCGGCCGTTTGGATCTGGATGGCGATCCGGCGGCGATGGCCGAATCTTTAATCCGTCTTGGCAAGCTTTCCCAACGCCCCGGCGTGGCCGACATCCCTGTTTTTCCAGGCCACGGACCGGCGACCACGCTGAAAGACGAACTATTGCATAATCCGTATTTCAAGATGAGCCGAACCGATTTGGCTGAATCAGGATTTTAGGTAATGCGCATCTTGTCGCTGCCGTCCTGATTGACACGATAAATCCGCTCACTTGCCGGCCGGCGATAATAAATAAAGGGCTGACAAACGGCAAAAGAGCCGACGGCATCGTCGATGACCAGCTCCACGGCCCGATTGTCCAGAGGCGAAGCGCCGGCAAGGCGATAGCGATAAAGACGATTCAGGTTGGACGGATCGATAAAATATAAATATCCGCAACTGACGATAAAGGGTTTTTGCAAACCGGTAGGCCCCAGAGCTGCTGTCATTTGTTCGGCAATAGAATACGCGGTCAACCGAAAGTGGTTGTCGGGATCTGCAAAATAGATCCAGTCACCGTAAACGTTGAGACTGCTGACTCTTTGCCTTAGCAACCAGGACTTTTCTCCGCTGGACAGATCCACCATGACCACTCCGTCGTTGGCATTGGCGCCGGTAATGAAAAGGCGATCGCCGGATAAAGCCAGAGCCACCGCTCGAAAATCAACAAGCAACCGACGATCGGTTCCATCGGTTGCCAGACTGATGACCGTTCCTTGACCGGCTTCGATCGCGTAGATGCGATTCCGGTGAACAACCATGTATTTGAGTGGCGTACGTCCGATGCGAACCTGATTGGAACCGTCCAGATTCATTTTCATCAGATAGTCGCCGGTTGCTCCCTGCGTATAAAAAAGCCAATCGTCGGCAAAGATCGGCGTATTGCCCATGGTATCATTTAAAGCCATCACATTTGAACCATCCTGAGCCGCCAGAGACAATTTTCCGTCGGCGGAGTTAAAGACGATGCAGTTGCTGATGGGTAGAACCAGGTTTTGGTAGTGAAGGTTTCCTCCTTGGTTGATCGCAACTTCTTGGTTTTCCGGATCAGCAATGTCGGTCAAAGGCGTTGGGGCACAACCGGCAAGCACGAGCATTGCCGACAAAAGAAAAAAGCATATTCGTATGTGCAAAATCCGATGCCGATGCATGTCAACCTGCCTGCAATAGGCTTTACAGCCGAGATTACTGGTGCTATTATATCAGAATAATGCAATGATGGAGAGAGTAGATCATTTTAAGGTTCAACAGAGAGGATGGGTCGTTTGGCTGCAAGCCCGTCCGGTACCGATATGTTCGAAGTTCACTCCGGAGCGGCATCCTTGAATATGTAATGCTCAGTAGGGGATGACGGGTGGCTGCGTTATAAGCCGATCAGAGAGCCGTGGCGGTTGCTACGGAAATCGGGTGGTACCGCGGAACACACAGTTTCGTCCCGTTGGGACGAGGCTTTTTTATTTTGGACCATGGGTCCGGAAAATCGAGGGTGTTGTTATGAAGGTTGATTTAAATCAGGATCTGATGCAATTACAGGAGGAGTTTTTGCAGGCCATTGATCTGGCTGTCTCCACGCAGCAGGTTGAGGAGCTTCGGATTCGCTATCTGGGCAAGAAGGGTAAGTTGACCGCCATTCTCAGAGGCATGGGCGCTTTATCCGCAGACGAGCGACCGTTGGCCGGGCGACTGGCCAATCAAGTGCGAGCCGATCTGGAGACACAATTGACGACGGCGCGGTTGCGTGCGGAAAAGAAAGAAAGCGCCGCTCGACTGGCCAGCGAGAAGTTGGACATTACCTTGCCCGGCCGCTCGACCCCTGTGGGCTGTCGCCATCCGCTGACACAAATTATCGACGAGATCTGCGATGTCTTTATCGGCTTGGGTTACTCGATTGCCGAGGGCCCGGAAATTGAACTGGACAAATACAATTTTGAGCTTCTGCGGCTGCCCCCCGGACATCCGGCTCGTGATACTCAGGACACCTTTTATGTCTCGGATGCCATTTTGCTGCGCACTCAGACCTCGCCGGTCCAGATTCGCGTGATGCAGCAAAATCAACCGCCGATCAAGATTGTCTGTCCGGGAAAAGTCTATCGTTCCGATACTCCGGACGCCACGCATTCGCCGATTTTTCACCAGATCGAAGGGCTGGTGGTTGACCAAGGCGTAACCATGGGCGATCTGGTCGGATCCCTTCAACTTTTTGCCCGTAAGCTTTTCGGCGAACAGACCGAGATTCGCTTGCGGCCCCACCATTTTCCGTTCACCGAACCCAGTTGCGAGGTCGACATCTCATGCTGGACATGTGGCGGAAGCGGTTGTCGAACCTGCAAGAACGAGGGTTGGATCGAGGTATTGGGTGCGGGGATGGTTCATCCCGAGGTACTGACCAATTGTGGCATTGATCCCGATGTTTACAGTGGATTTGCCTTTGGAATCGGAGTCGAACGCACGGCCATGGGACGATTTGGCATTGATGATATTCGTAATTTTTTTGAAAATGACGTTCGCTTTCTCGGTCAATTCCGTTGATTTGTCTTGGCTCTTAGCTATAGGATCCGACAGGAGGAGGATATATCATGAAAGTTCCCCTAGAATGGCTCAATGATTTTACCACGATTCAGGTTGAACCCGAAGAGTTTTGCGAAGCGATGACCATGAGCGGCTCCAAAGTAGAGAGCTGCGAGTCGGTGGGTGAGGATCTGACCGGGGTGGTCACCGGCCGAATTGTGGATATTAAAAAGCATCCGGACGCCGACAAACTGCAAATTTGCACGGTGGACATCGGTTCCGGGCACTTGACGATTGTCACCGGGGCCACAAACATCCGAGTCGGACAGGTGGTGCCGGTTGCCTTGGACGGAGCGACGCTACCCCACGGCAATGTTGTTCGCAGCAGCTTGCTTCGCGGCCAGCTTTCCCAAGGCATGTTGTGCAGCGTGACCGAGCTTGGCTGCAACGTGGCTGATTTCCCGTCGGCTGCGGCGGATGGGATTTTTGTTTTGCCTGCCGACACAATGATCGGTCAGGACATTAAAACCATTCTTCATCTCGATGATGTTGTGATTGATTTTGAGATTACGTCCAACCGGGCGGATTGCTTTTCGGTTGAGGGATTGGGAAGAGAGGCCGCCGTTACACTCGGGCAGCCTTTCGAACCTGTTCTGCCGGCTTTCCGGGCGGATTGTCCGGAAAGATCAGCCGATCTGGCGGACATTCGAATCGATGCGCCGGATCTTTGTTATCGATATTGCGGCCATGTTATCCGCGATGTCCGGGGCGGCCCTTCACCGGAATGGATGCGCCGCCGATTGCGTGGCGCCGGCTTAAGGCCGATTAACAACATTGTCGATATCACCAACTATGTCATGCTGGAGCTTGGCCAGCCGCTGCACGCATTTGATTTAAACCAACTGGCCGGTCAGCAGATCATTGCTCGCCGGGCACATGAAGGTGAAGTCATGCGGACGCTGGACGGCGTGGATCGGCATTTAAAACCGGATATGCTGGTTATCGCGGATCGTGATCGTGCGGTGGCGCTGGCCGGTGTCATGGGTGCCGAAAACAGCGAAATTACCCAGGATACCTCCCTGATCCTGTTCGAATCAGCCACTTTCCATGCCCCCGCCGTACGCCAAGCCGCGAAAAATGTCGGTTTGCGAACCGAATCATCGATACGTTTTGAAAAAGGTCTTGATGTCAATAATGCCGCCCGAGCTATGGCGCGGGCCTGTGAGCTGGTCGAACTGCTTGGCGCTGGCCGGGTCTGTCAGGGCA
>LSQX01036364.1_pt2 | contig 13726 bp, 9 predicted proteins | sample 654561 | NCBI WGS metagenome assembly LSQX01 (sample SAMN04489861, study PRJNA283612) | anaerobic digester metagenome | isolation source: 4 biogas reactors fed with cattle manure at either 37C or 55C with and... | place: Denmark: Kongens Lyngby | collected 2014 | reverse complement strand
TCGCAGGGGAAAAGGTATGCATCCAGGTAATAATACCTGCACAGCTTTGCGCGCTGTTTGCTTCTTCACAAAGCTTGCTGATCTCATCCGGAGTTTTCACTGTCGGCTTGTAAACAACTCTTCCCGGAATGGAATGCTCTAAATCCAAGGCCCGCGCCATTTCCATGGAGTGCTCCGCCACTTTATCAAGGGTATCCTGCCCATAAAGATGCTGACTGCCTGTTATAAACCAAAATTCATATGCCTTACTGTCATTCAATGATATCCCTCCGTCCTCATGTGTTGTTGTATACCTATTTATTTTCTCTACTTTATGCTGATTTTAACAAAAAACTGATGTTAATGGTTGAATTGCGCTCACCAAAACAAAGCCATGGTTAGCAAAAGCTTCTGCATCGGTTTTCTAAATGTTTATTTCAAACCAAAAAATCCATCCCTATCGAAGCCTAAATATGTATCGGTCTGATCTGTAACTGGGAAAATCTCCAACATGCAAAGGTGATTGCTTGGAATCTCAAGATGCACCTTATAAAAACCATCCTGTTCCATCAATTTTGTATCGCTTTGCAGGGGCTCTGCCGAAGCTTGCAGAATTCTCTTCTGCTCTGGGTTCAGATTTCGAGGTTTCCCCATATTGCTCCATGTTTGCAAAGGATTCGCATTGGCTCCTCCCACTACCTTCTTAACCAATATGGCCTGCTGCCCCATGGTAGGGAGAGAAAGAGCATAGGATTTATCCGGCATCGTCTTGTGAGACTGCATATCGTCCCAGTTCCAGCCAATAATGATGTATTTACCCTTGTCTTTGGTAACAATTAAATGCTCATCGCGATAAAGCAACTCTTGACCAGCCCGGGAGAAAAATTCAAACGAATAGAATGTAGGTTTTTTGATTGAATGTAAAGCAACAAGACCAAATCCCCCATGAAAGATGGATTTTGGAACATCCGCCTCTTCAAATACATCACTGAAGGTCCAATAGGAATAGGAATCGGCATATTCTCCTGCTTCACTGAGAATTCTGGCAATGTAAGCTGCATGGAAAGTTGTATCATGCGCCGGACAAATCGGAATATAAGAACTGCTAAATTCTGTGATGTGCAGCGGCATATCTGCGATTTTCGGGTAATCCGCCATTATCTGCCTTGTTTGCTTCAATTCTTCAATCATGTATGTTGGATGTTGGAATTTATGATATACATAATGGCCTTTACGGACTGGCTCAGCTGCGGTATAGCAATGCCTTGATATAAAATCAAGCGGCGAGTTGTTCCTTACGCAGTGTTCAAAAAATGAACGGAGCCATTTTTCAGTCTCAACACCGCAGATTACGGGACCTCCCACCTGAATACGCGGGTCTACTTTTTTTACCGCGTTGGCTGAGTAATCATAAAGCTTGAAGTACTCTTCCATAGTCCCTGCCCAGAAGCTGATATTGGGCTCATTCCATACTTCAATCGGCCAGTTTATCACCTCTTCCCTGCCATATCGATCAATCAGATGATTTAGGGTTGTTTCTATCAGCTTAGCCCACTTTTCATAAGACTCAGGAGGAGTAACATTTCCTTTCCAATAGAAAATCGACTGCTCGCCGGTTTTCAGCTTTTCTGGCATGAAGCCCAATTCCAGGAACGGCCTTATTCGGTTTTCAAGATAGGAGTCTATGATTCGATCCAGATAGGTAAAATTATAAAAGGGGTGTATATCCACATCAATCTCGTTCTCACGGTATATTCCAACATCATCGCAAAAAAGCCCGTGGCCACGGATATATTGAAAGCGAATGGTTTCCTGTATCACCTTCAAATGGTCAGTGAACTCCTTCTGGAGAGCCAGGCCCATTCTTCCGCTACCCACACAAAATGTAGCATTGTTTTTAAAAGGTTTTCCCAAAGCAGGAATTTGAATTTTTGTCACCATATTTATCCTCCTCTTTCTATAATCATATCGAACATTTGCTTCCTGACTCATGGTGGCAATGCTTAGCTTATGATGCCGGTCCGCGCTCAGGCATTTCAATTACCAGCTATCCTGACCAAAGGAGGTGTCAGCCATCAGTTGGCTTGCCCATTCTTCTGCTGTTTATCCTCAAGCGGCTTGCTCGCATAACATCCGCATACTTTAATATGATTGGGCTTGATGATATGCAATCCCACATCAGGTCATCCGTGAAAAAAGAGATTCGTTTGCTTATTCATTCATATTTCTTACCGAATTTCGCTTCATCAATTGGGGTGGGAACAGAATGCTTTTCCCCTGTTCTCCATTCATCATCGATAATAGCAAGCTAGCAGCCGCTTCACCTAATTTTTCAGATGGGTGAACAACACTTGTAAGTGAAATGATTCTCGCAAGCTCAGAATTATCTATCCCTATTACAGACAAATCTTCCGGGACTTTTCTTCCGTTTTTCTGAACAAACTCAATAAGCATCAGAGCAGTTACGTCATTATAGCATAATACTGCCGTACAGGTTGACAGGTTCTTGAGGAGCGTGCTGCCATGTAATATTTGCTGCATATTTTCTCTTGAATGCCATGTTATGAGGTCATCCTGAATAGGTATTCCCTGTTCGGCCAGTGCATTTACAAAACCCAGATATCGCAGGTGTCCCTGCCTGTTGCTGTGTGGAAAGATCCCTGTAATATTTCTATGCCCTAAGTCGATAAGGTGTTTGGTTGCCAAATATCCAGCCTTAACATCGTCCAACGCAACGTAAGGTATGGAAAGCTCTGGATAAAACGAATCAATAAATATAAGGGGGATGCCCCGATTGGTGATTGCATGAAATAAATCTAAATTTGCACATGGAAGCGCGCTTCTGGTTGGTTCGACAATCAATCCGTCCAGATGCCTGTCAAGCATAAGCTGTAATGCTCTGGTTTCCCCTGCGACCAGATTATTCGTGGAAGCAAGTTGTATTGCGATATCTTCAGAAGAGAATATCTCTTCAATTCCTCTGATAATACAAGGGAAAATATAATTATCCATAAATGTGGATATTAGGCCTACTGTTTTGTTCCCATTCCTGCTTATCACAGATGGATTCTTAATTGGACGCTTAACGGGAGAAATGAATGTACCGCTGCCTTGAATACGTGAAATAAGCCCTCGCTGCTCCAGCACTTCCAGCGCACGACGGACTGTTTGACGGGAACAATCAAATCGCTTGCCAAGTTCGGATTCGGACAGAAATTTGGCTTTTGGCTGAAAAAAACCGGAATTTATCTGTTCTATTGTCCATTCAACAATGCGCATATATTTTGGTGTAGATGTCATAAACTTACCTCGCCGTATCTATATTTATAATAAGCCTATTATAATATGTCCGTACCAAACAATACAAGACCTATTTTTCTGTCATTACAACTTGACCCTGAAAACACAACCTATACGGATAGGTGTTTGTGGGAAATGTGCATAATTTAAATAGTTTTTTTATTATTACTGTTTATATGTGATAATTTATATTGACATGCTTTACATATCATGATAACCTTAAATTATAAAATGCATTAAGATGTTATTATGTGATCAATACAACTTATTGTTCTGCAGTACAGGTATTGGTCACGATATTCAGCGAGGGGGTGCAGCTGTGAAAACTGCATTATCGAAACCGTCAGTTTCGAGGCAGCAAAAGAACCTGAATTACTTTAAGCGATACTGGACACTTTATCTTCTATTACTGCTGCCAATTACATATTTTATTATTTTCAAATACATTCCCATGACATACATACAGATAGCATTCAAAAAGTACAGTATCATACAAAGCCCATGGGAAATGCCCTGGGCAGCCAACAACGGGTTTGAATACTTCATCAAGGCCTTTGCCAATCGAGATTTTCTTTATGCACTCCGAAATACGCTTATGCTTAACTTGCTCGATTTGGTATGTGGCTTTCCCGCTCCTATCCTATTGGCATTGCTGTTAAATGAACTCCCCTTTAAAAGATATAAGCGTATCACTCAAACGATCGCATACATGCCACACTTTCTTTCATGGATTATCATTTCAGGCCTGGCATTACAACTCTTTGCCCCAACCGATGGTCTTGTCAATATTCTGCTCAACCGTATGGGCTTTGCACCTATACCGTTTCTCAACGATCCAGCCCACTGGGTATGGACATACATCCTTCTTGGAATTTGGCAAAGCGTTGGCTGGAATACAATTATATATCTTGCTGCATTAACAGCAATTAATCCAGAATTGTACGAGGCAGCTTCCATTGATGGCGCAGGCAGGATGAGAAAAATTTGGCATATTACATTACCAGGCTTGCGTCCCACCATTATTACTTTGCTAATATTAAGCCTTGGCCGCATTCTTGGCAGTGAGTTTGACCGGCCTTATGCCTTGAAGAACTCTTTGGTTAACAGCGTCTCCAACGTTATTTCCATTTTTGTATATGATTATGGAATAAAGGGGTTGCAGTTCTCGCTGACAACTGCAGTAGGGTTGTTCCAATCTGCTATCAGCGTTATCTTCCTCTTCGGTGCAAATTCGCTTGCAAAAAAGTTTGGCGAGCGCGGAATATGGTAGGAGGATGAAAGCATGATGAAACGAGTAAAAATGGCCTCCAGCCTGGATGAAAGGGAGGATATGAAACATGATTAATTCAAATAGCAGCAAAATAGGAGATTGGATTGTTGCATTCCTCTGTTTTTTACTGATTTTGGTTTGCCTGCTTCCTATGCTAAATGTTCTTGCACGCTCCTTAAGTACCCCTGAAGCTTTAATACGAAATGAAGTTTTGCTATGGCCAGTCGGGTTGAATTTTGAAGCTTACCAAACTGTTCTTACAGATTCAGTATACACCTGGTCGCTTGTTTGGACCGCCATACTGACAATAATCGGTACTGTTGTATCCATGATTATGACCACTATTTGCGCATACCCGCTGACCTATGATCACCTTAAGGGTCGTAAATTCTTTAATACACTGATTATCTTCACGATGTATTTTAGTGCGGGTACAATCCCGATGTATCTTTTACTGAAGGATCTATCTCTGCTTAACAAACCACCCGTGTTGATATTGCCCTATTGTCTGAGTGTGTTCAATATGATCATCATGCGCAGCTTCTTTTATGGGATACCTGAAAGTTTGCGTGAATCCGCAGAAATAGACGGTGCTGGGCCTATTAGAATACTCATCAACATATACCTGCCTCTGTCCACTTCGGTTATCGCCACGCTGTCGCTCTTTTATGCAGTTGGGCGGTGGAACGGTTTTTCAGATGCCTTGATGTTTATGAATAAACGAGAGTATTATCCCATTCAATTATTGCTTTACAACATTTTAAACAATATCAATCAAATTGAAGTTGCAACACAGGAAGGCTTTACCTCACCCGGGCTCTCGGCAACACTTAAGTCTGCGACAGTAATGTTTGCTACAGTGCCCATTCTTATGGTATATCCTTGGCTGCAAAAATACTTCATCACCGGTGTCACCATAGGCGCAGTCAAAGGTTGATTTGTAATCCAGGCACTATGTGTCTAATAATAAAATGAGGAGGATTACCATGAAAAGAACATTTTCATTACTACTCGCTTGTGCGATGATCGCGACACTTCTGGCAGCCTGTGTGCCGGTTTCGTCACCCCCATCGCCATCAGCACCATCAACCCCATCCACTTCCGACCCAACCAAGGCCCCCGATAAGGGTACTGCTACGCAAACACCGACCAAGCCTGCTGAGAAGCCTGCCAAGATATCCGTTGAAATCTTCGATCGTGGCAACGCCGGTGGCTCCAAACCTGAAGACAACTATTACACAGACTTTATTAAAAGAGGAATGCTTCGCGATCATAACGTAGAAGTTACCTTTGTTGCCGTACCACGCTGGACTGAAGTTGATGTTCTCAACAACCTGCTGGCTGCTGGTGATGCACCAGATGTTTGTGTTACTTACAGTTATCCGACCATTCAGACCTATGCCAATATGGGCGGTGTGCTTGACATGGCTCCGTATCTTGAAGAATACAAGTCCCAGCTAACCAATATGTGGGATCTTTTGGGAGACGAAAACATTTACTACAATCAAGATCCTACAACCGGAACAGTATGGGCGATCGAAGCTCTCCGTTATATCAATACAAGGATAAATACCTTTGTACGTGAAGATTGGTTAAAGAAACTAAACATGTCTGAGCCAACAAACATCGAGGAATTTGAAACGATGCTAAAGGCCTTCAAAGATAATGCCTCTACATTGCTTGGCAAAGATGCAGGCAAGATGATTCCATTCTCAACAAGTTTTGATGTGGGCTGGAGATGCAACAACCTGTTAATGTCCTTTGTTCCCGACAATCTTTCCGATAAAGAATTCTATGTTTTAGGATTTGATGACAGGCAACTACAGCTGCCCGGTGTCAAAGAAGCTGTTCGCAAACTGAATCAATGGTATAACGAAGGCCTGATGTGGGATGATTTTGCACTGTATGGCGAAGGAGATGATACCGAAGATAATCTGATTAGAGCCGGTTATGTCGGTTCAATAATTCACAACTGGGATGTACCATATTCAGGCGCTGAGCAAGGTATCCACAGCAACCTGCAGAAGCTGGTTGGGCCAGAGGCTGCTTTCATCGCTGTTAATCCTTTCAAGAATGATGCTGGAAAATACAAGAAGGTTCTTTATTCCACAGTAGACCGTAAGGTATTCTTCCCTTCAACAAACAAAGAACCCGTTGCTTCTTTGATGTATATTGATTGGATTTCCACTTTTGAAAACCGTAATTTCCTTCAGATCGGAGAAGAGGGTGTTACTCATAAAGTACTCGAAGACGGAACCGTTCAAACCATTTCATCCAGAGATGACAAGATCATGAACTCCACAAACAACATTGACTACACCATTACCATCAATGGCTTGGATATGGGTTCTCCTGAAAAGAGTGCCAAATCTCTTGCTCTGGGTTATGCCGGTGTTGACAAGAGATACATCGAATCCTCATTCGCAGCTGCACTGAAAGATGGTTTCATCATTAAGAATTTCAACGTTGGTGAAATCAAGTCAGAAGAAGGCATGGGCCAGGCTCTCAAGGTTAAGCGCGACAACCTGTATGCACAGGCTATCACTTGCCCGGTCGCTCAGTTTGACGCAGTATGGGATGCTGGCTACCAGGATTATCTTGATTCCGGCGCACAAGCGATTCAAGATGAGAGAAAAGCAGCCTATGAAAAATATTACGAATAAACATTTGCTTTCGAAAAGAGAACTTGCATTACTGCAAGTTCTCTTTTTTTGATTTATGTAACATGAAAACCCTGTTGGCTTTATGAATGATTTTTAGTATTTGCATTCGTTGCAAGCCTGAACAAAGGCCTTGATGTTTTCAGGATCACCAAAGAAAAAATGGTCCGATGGACAGCATATATACCCTCCCTCTGGACATGACTGGAACAGCTGGTGTACCATTTCCCGAATTAGCTTGGGATTCCCGTTCTCAAATCCTGCGTTCTGATCAAAGCCACCGATGAAGAACAGTTTTTCTCCCACCCGTCTTGAAGCTTCTGCCAGATCACAGTCTCCACCCATTCCAGGTGGTGTCATCGTTTCCAGCCCATCCGCACCGTTCTCAGCCACTATCTCCAACAATGGCATAAGACCTCCGCAAAGATGGTAAACGATATTGGTTCCCGCCGCATGCAACGCCATATGCTGTTTTTTGTCGTAGGGCAGGCAGAACTCTCTGTGCAAATCTGGACTGATGACTGTACTTGAACCAGCGCCACCGCCAGTTTCAACCAAATCCAGCTCTATTTTGCCTGCACGATCGATGACTTTCAGCTTTTTCTCCAGCAAACAGCCCAGCACATAATGAACCCAATCGGGGTCATCATATGTCATTAAAATAGCATCTTCAACAGGATAAAGGCATCCTGCAAAATCCTGCCATGGGCTTCCCTGTCCAAAGTCAAAAAAGCTCGCCCTGACGATGCCTCTGTCTCCAATCCTTTTTTTCACTTCCCGCACCGGTGTCCAATCAATCTTCTCCGGTAATGGGACATATTTATTGTATATTTCAAAGTCTTCTTTGGTTTTTATCAGAAACTCGGTAAGCCAACCCGTGTATTGGTTCGATGCATGTTTTTCGGTCAGCACTCCATCTGGAGTTGTTATTGTCTTTTGCCAATACCGGTTTCCATCACTGTCTGTTCCCAGATCAATCCTTTTTTCAACCCAGTTTTCCATATCCCTGGCATTGTAAATATAATCAGGTCCCCTGTATATGACCGGATCCATGCCAAAATAATCATAAGCCTGATATGCGTCCATTCCACCCAGATAAGTGTTCAGGTAATATCGCATCCAGTTATGAACCTGGCAGGGAAGCCTGTCTGCCTTTTGATTTTTGATTGTGGTTAAAAACCGTTCACGTCCGTTCATATTTCCCCTCCATAATCTGCATTTGTATGCAGTAATTTTATATCACCTTAATATCTGTAGGATCGCGCTAACATGGCATTTACCATGTGCTGACGTTTGTGATTTGAGTTATGATCATCCCATTGATATTCATTAATATTATGTTTGTTTTCCTGTTTCGTCAGGAACAACACTATCCATACTGTCCATCTGTTCTCGGATTGATTTCCTTTTCAAATCAATTAACTCATAGGCTGGAAAGATAATGCTGACGCAGGTGCCCCTTCTGAATGAACTGCGAATACGAATGCCGTACTTGTCTCCGTAAAACAGCTTTATTCGATGATGGACGATTTTCATGCCCGAATCATTGTTTTTTCTGTCGGCATTCATGTTGACCTTAATGATTTTTAATTTTTCTCTGCGCATTCCGGTACCATTATCATAAATGCGAACATGTATCGTATTTTTTCTCTTGCGGGCGGATACAACTACTCTTCCGCCGGTTTTATCCCGACTCTGTATTCCATGGATCAGTGCATTTTCAATGGCGGGCTGCAGCGTAAGATTTAAAATTAGGATATCCTTTATGGACGCATCACAATGGATGTGATAAGAAAACATTTCACCATATCGGATCCTGTGTATAAAAAGATAATTCTCAATGTTATGAAGACAGATGCCTAAAGGAATATAATCCTGCCCCCTGTTGAAGATTGTCCGATATTGATTGGAAAGAGCCAGTGTCAGGGCCGAAACGTCGGACAGTCGGTTTTCTCTTGCAAGCCAGTTCACGGTATCCAGCGTATTATACAGAAAGTGTGGATTTATCAGTTTCTGAAGATATTTCAGTTCCACATCTCTTTTTATAAGTTTTTCCTGGTACAGTTCGCGGATCAATATCGAGATTTTGCCAACCATTTCATTAAATCCGGAATATAAAGCTCCAAACTCATCTTTTCTTGTTTCAACAATCCGTATGTTGAAGTCGCCCTTTTCAACCTCTTTCATAAAGCTTACCAACCTCATTACCGGCGCATCAACATATCGGACGATGGTTCGATAACCCAAAAAAATACTTCCCGCAGACAACAAAATAAGGAATAAGGTTATCGCAACCCAGAAAAACCGACTTTCCTCAAAAAGTTCGTTTTCAGGGATTAATACGACAATGTTCCAATCCGTCGGACTGTTCTTTTCAATAATCCGCTGGTAACCCTCCCTGTTTATCGTAATCCGTGATGTTCTGCCATTGTAACCACTGAATATATCGGTGCCTAGCAATTCACCGATATACATGCCAATATTTCTTTTATTGTCAGCACTGAGAATGATACCGTCATCATCGGTTAGATACACCATTGTATTTGGCGTAATATTAATATCCCTGAATATATCAAAAATATCACTTTCATTGAAATTCAAACCAAAATATACTTCGGTTTTGATGCTCCTGTTTATCATGTGCGCTTTGCAAATCAAGCTTATCATATATGCGTTAGGTTCCCATTGATATTCATTTAAATACCTGCAGTATCCAATCCATTTCAGAGCTTTGTTTCCGTCCATGAGTTGTGCCTCCTGGAACCATTTATAGTTGTTAATGTCCTGAACTCTAAAGACACCGTTGTTGGATGTGATCAGTTTTTTGCGAAATCCGCTATATACATAAACGGACTCAACTTTGCTGGTCAGACCGATCTTTGTCAGCTCTGAGATATACTGCCTCGTAGCATTATACTCTTCATATCCTGATAGAACAGTTTTATTGCTGCATAAAAGGTTTTTAATTTCCTCTCGCTCAGTAACTCCTGCGGCGAGTTGATAGGACTGTTCCTTGGCTTGCTCAAAAAAATATGTCAGGGACAGATCTGCAAGCTTTATACTCCCCTCAGCTGACTGATTTGTTCTGTTAATGAGCATGGAATTTAGGACAATGTTGTTCGCAAGAATGATCAGAACAAACAAAGCAAGAAGAAAAAGAACGGAAAGCACCAGTCTCGTCTTAAGGCTATGCTGTATTTCACCATTCCTCCGTTTGAAAGAAATTTTTCGAACCATACCTTTCTCCTAAACAGATGTTCCTTCCTGCGGATCGTTAATATTTCTGAGTTGGTTCTTTTCCTATTGCCGCATTGGCTTCTTCCAGCACTTTGTCGCCGCCCAGTTTTCGCATTCTTGCCCTGTAATCACTCAACGCCTGTGGAATCGACTTTTCACCAAGGATCGCCATCGATGTCTCTTCATCAAATACCTTTTTCATTTCGCTGCCCTTCACGGTAAATTCAGGAGATATCGGTGCATCGTAACAGAATTCATCCAAAGTATATATGAGATTGTTTGCCAACCCTTCTTCTATCATTTCTTTCTCGATCGTGAAATAATTTAAACTTTCCTCAATTTCCTGTTCAGTTCCATCATAGCACCATGGATATGTAAACCTGTCGAATTGCGGCATTTCATGTATCAAGCCTGGAGTTTTATATGGTTTTCCAGTATCGGGATTGATCATAATAATAATTCTGTTGTCATCATAACGAAAGGTTTTTCCTTCTATTCCGTGGAGCAACATATTGTGTATTTCACTGTCAAACAGCATATTAACAAAGGTATTTACGTTCTCTTTCGGTTGTTTTGTGTCCTTCACAAGAACATAAGGAAGCCCGGCCAATACCCTGCTGTTCAATCTCTCAGTATGTGTTCCCTTGATTGCAGGCACCTCTACCCACTGTGCCTCGGGGATGGTGCTTTTCATTTCTGTGGCTGCCTGACGGTAAGCATGCATCGCCCAGTAAAAAGCGCTTCCGGCTTTACCTGTCCATAGATTCTCACGCATATTGCTGCCTTCATTGGTTAAAAATCCGGGATCCAGGTAACCGGATTCATACAGCTCTTTGATGTACTGCAAAGCCGCTGCCATTTCAGGTTTGAGCATGCTGTCCTGCCAGACCCCTGAATCAGGATCCCAGGCAATGGACATATCACCGGTATTGTTCAACCGAGCACCAAATGCCTGAAAGATGTCCTGCAGATTCCAGTAACGGGATGACGTAAGACCTATTGTATCATCGATGTTGTTTCCGTCAGGATCATCTTCTGTAAATGCCCTGGCCACTTCAAACAGTTCCTCCACAGTTTCCGGAACCGCGAGTCCAAGACGATCCAGCCAATCCTTACGAAAGCTTCTGGTGAAGGAATTCCATTCAAACCCTGCAGATATGCCATAAATCTTTCCATCGATTGCATATAAGTTTCGTTGCTGCTCGGGCATTCCGTTCCAGTTTGCATTATCTTTCAGGTATTCGTTCAGAGGTTCAATTGTTCCATTTTCTGCCGCTTCCATAATATTATAGGTGCTGAAAAAATTCACGATTCCGTCCAGTTCCCCTGAGGAAATCATTAAGTTTACCTTTTGCATGTAATTTGTTCTGGGAGGATAAATCACTTCCAGATTAATTCCAGTTTTCTCACGAAACTCTTGCATGAATTCCTTTTTCAACTCGGAATTCTCATTTGTATCTCCAAAATACAAGCATCTGGTGATTTTCAGAACATCAGGAAATTCTGTTGGCACATCAGTTAACCCCTGTATGACTGTGGCGTCCCTGGCTCTGATTTTTCTTCGTGGGTCGCCATAAGTTTGGCATGCTGCTGGCAAACTTACAATCAGCAAAACCAATACGGTGAGGGTTATGGTTTTCTTTCTTAACATCATATGCCCTCCTTTAAGAATACTCTCCTTAAATCAGCTCCCGATATTCGCTGGGTGTTACACCAAAAGTTTTCTTGAAGGTTTTGGTAAAATAATTTACATCTTTATAATTCAATTCATTAGCGATCTCATATACCTTATATGTACTGGTTTCCAAAAGCCTCTTGGCTTCAAACATTTTGCCCCGGATAACATACTCGATGAAGGATTCTCCAACCTCCTGCTTAAAAATGCGGCTCAGATAGTTTGAACTGACATACAGATAATCGGCAACACTACTTAGTGACAGCTCACCGTAAAGATTTTTTTCGATATAGTCCCGCGCTTTATTTACATAAAAGCTATTGTTAATGTTCTGCCTGTTCTTGATCTCTTCCATAATTCTTTGAAAAAAATCCTTCAGACATACAGCAATTCCCTCTATCGTCTTCTGCTTCTTAAATGTTGTATATAATTCGTTTCCGTCACTAAAAATGCTATCAACATTAATATCCAGTCCGATTAAAATATCACTCAATGAGTTGGATAGCTGCAGCAGATCCCTGCTGAAATTCTTTATATTGTTTTTAAGGCTGCTTCTGAGGGTTTCAGTAATATCATTAGCAATTGAATTAACCGTTTCATCATTCACCGTTTTCAGAGCATATTTCAACTCATCCTTCCGTTTATCAAAAAGCCCCTTTACCAGATTCCTTTCAAATTTCATGTTTGTATTGAATAAAATGGATTCAGAATCGATCACGCGGTTCAACCCTATAAGGATCTTATATTCCAGCACATTGACAGCTTCCTTGTAAGAATGCGTAACAGAGGTGATCTCGTGGGAGATGCTTCCTATGCCGATTGTTATGGATGTTCCCAAACTGTTATTTATTTTCTCCAACAGTGCCAGGCTGATATCATTAATTAATACGTTCTGAAGCTCTTCACCACAAATTAGCAAACCTATATTTTCACGAAGATTGAACGAATAGCATTTATAGAAAGGGGTGAAGGCTTCCTCGCAAAGCTCCATCACCGCATACTTCAACAGATTTTTGTCGTATTCGCTTTTACTGTCGGATAAATTAAGTTCCAGTACGATAACAACATACTCTTTTGCATCCAGGTCTATACCGAGAAAATTTGCTTTTTTGTTGATTTTATCCGGGATTAAATTCCTGCCTCGAATAATTTCGTAAAACAGATGCTCTCTGATGACTGGGATACTTTCTTTCAGCCTTTCATTAAGTTCCTTGTCCTTTTTCAGCTGTTCCAGTTTTTTCTGAACATGTTGTACTATCTGCATCAATTTTGTACAGAGCTGATCAATATCAATCGGTTTGAGCAGGTAACAGAAGGCGTTCAGTTCTACAGCACGCCTGGCATATTCAAATTCATCATGACCGCTGATCAGGATGACAAATATATTCGGGTATTTATGTCTGACGATTTCCAGTATTTCCAGCCCATCCATACCGTCCAGACAAATATCAAGTATGATAACATCAGGTGGTGATTTTTCAATCTGATCCAGCGCCTCAGCACTGCTACCAACGACAGCACTGATTTCCATGTCATATTTTTCCCAGTTAACCGCATTCTTAATGCCTTCACGGATGGCGGGTTCATCATCCACAATGATTACCT
>LSQX01028668.1_pt1 | contig 13726 bp, 10 predicted proteins | sample 654561 | NCBI WGS metagenome assembly LSQX01 (sample SAMN04489861, study PRJNA283612) | anaerobic digester metagenome | isolation source: 4 biogas reactors fed with cattle manure at either 37C or 55C with and... | place: Denmark: Kongens Lyngby | collected 2014 | reverse complement strand
GTTAAAAAAGTATTTAAAATATCCACTCATAATCACCTTCTAATGAAAAGATACGCAATTAAAAATGTGTTCTTCCCATTATTGGGGTGTTTCTGAAATGTCAAGGGTTTTTCAAAATTTTTATGTTAAAGTTGCATTACAATAACCATTTGTTTACATATTAGCTTGATGACATTGACCTGTCCCCTTGTGCTTTTAAGGGACAAGAGCCAGTGGTCACGAAAAGTATGGGCGGCTCAATTGGTTTCTTCTAAACTAATTAGATTTTCTCTCATAGAGCTACAAGGAGATAGCTCCAACGTTTTTGCTTTGGCCATTCGCTTCATTTACAGTAGGGGCGATTCATGAATCGCCCCTACTGGTTTGTGCTCACTCTTTTTTTGCTTCTAATTGACTTTTATTAAACTAATAAATATAATAGTATCAATAAAAGAACGAAAGGAGAAGGTATTGTGGTTAAGATAAAACTAAAAGACGGAACAATTAAAGAGTATTCCAAGGGAACCACATTAAGTGAAATAGCTTATAATATAAGTCCTCGCTTAGGGAAGGAGACAGTAGCAGGTATAATTGATGGTAAGGTTAAAGACCTTTCATATAAAATTGACAGTGATTGTGAAGTAGAGTTATTGACCTTTGACAATGATAAAGGAAAGGGTGCTTATAGGCATACTTCCTCTCATATTTTAGCACAAGCTGTAAAACGGTTATTTCCAAATACTATGCTTGCTATAGGACCGGCTATTGATAATGGGTTCTATTATGATTTTGACAGTGAAAACACATTTACCTCTGAGGATCTTGAAAAAATTGAGAAGGAAATGAATAATATAATAAAAGAAGATTTACCTCTTGAACGCTTTGAGCTTTCACGTGATGAAGCCATTGCTTTTATGAAGGAAAAAGGTGAAGACTATAAAGTTGAGCTAATATCTGATTTACCGGATGGCGAAATTATTTCTTTCTATAAACAGGGGGAATTTGTAGACTTATGTGCAGGACCTCATGCCCAGTCAACCGGAAAAATTAAGGCTATTAAAATATTAAATACGGCAGGAGCATATTGGAGAGGAAATGAAAAAAACAAAATGCTTCAAAGGATCTACGGAACCTCATTTCCTAAAAAGAGTAGTTTGGATGAGTATTTAAACAGGCTTGAGGAAGCTAAAAAAAGAGACCACAGAAAGCTCGGAAAAGAACTTGATTTGTTTGCAATATATGAAGAAGGACCGGGTTTTCCGTTTTTTATGCCCAAAGGTATGATTCTAAGAAATCTACTTGAAGATTTTTGGAGGGAAGAACATAAGGAAAACGGATACCAAGAAATTAAAACACCAATAATTTTAAATGAAGATTTATGGCATCGTTCGGGACATTGGGACCATTACAAAGACAATATGTACTTTACTAAGATAGACGATAACGATTATGCTGTAAAACCTATGAATTGTCCGGGTGGTATGATGGCATACAAGAGAAAAATGCACTCCTACAGAGAACTTCCTCAGAGGCTTGCAGAATTAGGTCTTGTACACAGACACGAGTTATCGGGGGTACTTCATGGGCTTATGAGAGTAAGATGTTTTACTCAGGATGATGCACATATATTTATGTTACCATCGCAAATAAAGGAGGAAATAATAGGTGTTATTGATCTTATTGACAAATTCTATAAGATATTTGGATTTACTTATAATGTAGAATTATCAACAAGACCCGAGGATTCGATGGGTAGTGACGAGCAATGGGTAGTTGCAATTGAAGCATTAAGGGATGCGCTTGAAGCTAAAGGATTGCCATATAAAATAAATGAAGGTGATGGTGCCTTTTACGGACCTAAGATTGATTTTCATTTAGAGGATTCAATAGGACGGACTTGGCAATGCGGAACAATACAATTAGATTTTCAAATGCCTGAAAGATTTGATCTGAATTACGTTGGTGATGACGGTGAAAAGCATAGACCTGTAATGATACACAGAGTAGTTTTTGGTAGCATAGAAAGATTTATCGCCATATTAACAGAGCATTATGCAGGTGCTTTTCCGACTTGGCTTGCACCCGTTCAGGTGAAATTATTACCTATTTCTGAAAAACATCATGATTATACATTTGAACTGCATAAAAAATTTGAGGAAATAGGAATTAGAATTGAAATAGATACGAGAAGTGAAAAGATTGGCTATAAAATAAGGGAAGCACAATTAGAAAAAATCCCTTATATGCTTATTGTAGGTGATAAGGAAGTTGAAAGCGGGACAGTTTCAGTAAGATCAAGAAAAGACGGAGATTTAGGTTCAATAGGTGCTGAAGAGTTCATTGGAAATATAAAAAAAGAAATAGAGGACAAGAAAAAAGAATAATAAATGTATATTTTTCTCTCCTTGAGCAGAAAATAATAAAGTTCTTAGCTTCATAGATGACTTAGAAGTAAATCAAGATGATATAACGTGAAGTTAGTTTTGTTAGAATAACTGCATAGGGGAGATAATATTGAAAAAGCTCATTATATTAACAGTGATAATTAGTTTAGTTATTAGTGCAGGATATTATTTTTTAACGATATGGGATGCGGAATCTGTTTTATTAAGATACGGTTCAAAAGGACAACAAGTATCAAATATTCAGGTTCGCCTAAGAGACTGGGGTTATTATAATGGCACTATTGATGGAATTTATGGATGGAGAACGGTACATGCTGTAAGGTGGTTTCAACAAAAGCACAACTTAAGAATTGATGGAATTGCAGGTCCCGAAACCCTGGCTGCTATAGGACTCCCAACCGGTGGGAGAGACAGTCCGGGCGTAACTGAAGGTGACGTATATATTATAGCAATGGCAATAAATGGCGAAGCAAGAGGAGAACCTTATGAAGGTCAAGTTGCTGTTGGCGCAGTTATACTTAACAGAGTAAGACATCCTTCATTCCCAAACACAATTGCAGGAGTTGTTTATCAACCGAGGGCTTTTACTGCAATTACTGACGGCCAAATACATGCCCAGATGGAGGCTACCTCGATCAGAGCAGCAAGAGATGCATTAAATGGATGGGACCCATCTGACGGAGCAATATATTATTATAATCCCGCAAAGACAACAAATATGTGGATTTATTCAAGACCGGTAATAAAAAAAATAGGCTCACATGTTTTCGCCAATTAACTTCACTGAGTCTACGCAGTTAATATTCATCCGGTAACTAGCATCACTAATACCCTCATTTTAATAAACGGTTAAATAGGTGACACTAATTAAAATTATCAATTTTAATTCCCCCTGCATAGTATATAACATGTTATATATTACAGGGGGGATATTAATGTTATTTAAAATAAGTGATTTTAAAGTCTTGGAAGTCAGAGCTTCTCAAAAAAGAGAAATAATAGATTATGGTATAGAAATGGTGGGTGCTCCTTTAGAATGGAATGAGACAATGGGAGAGGGAACAAAAGTCGGTGTAATAGATACCGGAATAGATTTATCTCATGACGATTTAAAAGGAAGGGTTAAAGACTATGTAAATTATACATCATCAGATAGAAAGGATATTACTGATGAAAATGGTCATGGAACTCACGTTGCAGGAATTATTGCAGCAGAAAGAAATAATATCGGTGTAGTAGGTGTAGCACCAAAAACAGATATTTATATAGCAAAAGCATTTGACAAAGATGGGACAGCTAATTTTGAAGCTATTAGGGAAAGTCTAATATGGATGATGGAAAAAGATGTTGATGTTATTAACATGTCATTTTCTTCTGAAACACCAACCAATGAGTATCAACAAGTTATAGAACAAGCATATAGAAGAGGAATAACACTAGTGTGTGCTGCAGGAAACAGAGGAGAAAAAGGCAATGAAAACACAATAGGTTATCCTGCGCGATTTGATGAAGCCATTGCGGTTACAGCTGTCGATATTAGCAAAAAAATAACTGATTTTAGCTCTATAGGTCCGGAAGCAGAGATTGCAGCAGCGGGAAACAAAATATATTCTTGCTATCCCAAAAATAAATATGCTACATTAAGCGGTACATCAATGGCAACGCCTGTCATTAGCGGTGCAATTGCTATTTTACAATCTAAAGGGCTTATAAGATATAAAAGAAGGTTAACTCCTGCGGAGATAAGACTATTGTTGCATATATACGCAGAGGATTTGGGCGATATAGGAAGAAATCCTGATTATGGTTTTGGTTTATTCTCCTTCGGAAGAATAAATAAGACTGATTATGTATATCACACATCTTCAACTCCTACAGTTAGATATAATAATGGAATAGATTTATTAATGTACTCTGTAATAGCCGGAATATTGATGAGGTAAAAAATATGCTACGGGGACAGTTCCGTTCCCTTCGGTTGTTCGCTTTGCTCACAAGACGCTCGAACCGTCCCCATGGCTACGCTCTCGCCCCATGTCTATACAGCCTGTGAACAGTAACCGGTTCAGAGAGAAAAAGTATAAGAATTCTGAAAATACTTGACTTAAAAATACTAGGTTGTTATAATTTTAGTTAATAAGTTAATTCGCTGAACAAACAATCATAAGAAAATGTAATAAACGAAAAAAATTTATACTCTGTTTAATGATTGTAAAACAGTCGAATTTAAAGGAGAGAGTTAAAGATGCAAGGTTTTAAGATTAAAGCAGGCTTTTCAAAAGTAGATATTACGCCACAATTAGGAGTATGTCTGGCAGGATATTTTAGAAAACGTGAAGCTACAGGTATATTAGACCCGTTATATGCTTCGGCACTTGCTGTTACTGATGGAAACAAAAACTGTGTTCTTATTAGTTGCGACTTAATAGGAATAGCCGAAGAGCATATTGATGATGCTAAGAGAATAATGGAAAATAAGCTCGGTTTAGAACTTGAAAATGTAATCATTAGTAATACACATACTCATCTAGGTCCCGTAACAAATATAGGAAGAAGTAATCAAAAGGAACCTGAATTATTTGGTGTACAGGATAATACATATATTGATATGCTGGTACATAAGCTTTCAGATGCAGCTGAAATGGCACTTAATAATATGAAAGAGTGTAATGTAGAGTTAGGATATGGAAAAGAAGATAGTATCTCTTTTATAAGACGTTACAAGATGAAAGACGGGAGCATAAAAACCAATCCCGGGGTAGGCAATCCTGATATTATTGAACCCATAGGAAAAGTTGACCCAACAGTAGGAGTGGTTTCATTTAGATATACTGATGGTAGTGGAGAAGTATTAGTGGTTAATTTTGGTCTTCATGCCGACATTATCAGTGGTACGAGCTTTTCAGCAGATTATCCTGGACATATGCGAAATGCTCTTAAAAAGCAGATACCTGATTGTGAGGTGCTTTATATAGGTGGGTCTACGGGGGATGTTAATCATATTGATGCAATGCATCCCGGGAAAACAGGTAAAGGCTACGAATATTCAAAAAAAGTAGGTTCTATACTTGCGGCAGAGGTTTTAAAGGTATATCAAAAGCTAGAACCTATTAAATTTAATGAAAGTGATGTGTTATCCATACGTTTAGGTGCATGTACAATAAAAGCGCCTTTAAGAACTATAAATGAAGAAGAAATAAAGCAATCAAAAGATTTAGTTGAAGCATTTGGTTCCGGCAAATGGATAACAAAAGGAATGAGTGATACAGCAAAACTTGCATCTGCGTTTAGAGTATTAGAACTATCAAACCTTGGAGAATGGGCTGATATAAGGGTACAAGCTTTAGCTATAGGTGATTTGGTATTTGTCACATTTCCGGGAGAAATATTTACAGATATCGGAATAAGAATTAAAGAATCATCTTGCTATTCAAATACTTTTGTTTGTGCCTTGTCTAATGGGTACATGGGATACTTCCCAACAAAATCAGCTTTTTCCGAAGGCGGTTATGAAGTATTAACCAGTAGATTTACAGATGAAATGGAAGATATTTTGGTTAATGGTGTCACAAAATTTCTAAAAGAATTATAATGAAATAGGTAACGGGGTTAGGTTTGAATTGCGCCACAGGGGACAGTTCCGTTCCCTGTGGTTTGTATGCTCTGTGGCATAGTGAATTAACTGATAACTACCTGTGAACAGTATAACAGGAGTAAACAAATAATTCAAACCTAACCCCGGTTTTGTTGCGGCTTGATTAAAAATATGTTAAAATGTTAAAAGAAAATACTTGAAGTGAGGATGATTAAAATGGCCGGACACTCTAAATGGGCAAATATTAAACACAGAAAAGAAAAATCCGATGCAAAAAAGGGTAAAATTTTTACTAAGATAGGTAGAGAAATTATGGTTGCCGTTAAAGAAGGAGGACCTGATCCTGAGTTAAATTCCAAATTAAAAGATGTTATTGTGAAAGCAAAATCAAGCAATATGCCAAATGATACAATACAAAGAAGCATAAAAAAAGCTTCAGGAGATTTAGATTCAGTTAATTACGAGGAGATTACCTATGAAGGTTATGGACCTGCAGGTATAGCTATAATAGTAGAAGCAATGACTGATAATAAAAACCGTACAGCCGGCGAAATAAGACATCTTTTCGATAAACATGGTGGCAACTTAGGTGCAACAGGTTGTGTTTCATGGATGTTTAACAGAAAAGGATTGATTCTTATTGAAAAATCTGAAGAAATAGAAGAAGAAGAGCTTATGATGAGTGCGATTGAAGGCGGAGCCGAAGATTTTTCCATTGAAGAAGATTACTATGAGATAATAACTAAGCCGGAAGAGCTTGCAAAAGCAAGAGATTACTTAGAAAAACAGAATTATAAGTTTGAAACAGCGGAATTAGAAATGATACCCACCACTTATAACACGGTTGAAGATGATAACGTTGAAGCAGTGCAAAAACTTGTAGATTTATTAGAAGATAATGATGATGTGCAAAAGGTATATACGAATATGGAGTAACCAAAACCATGGCAAAACCACGGGGACGGTTCCATCACTTTCCCTAGCGGTCATTCCTTTTGCTCATGAAGCGTTCGAACTGTCCCCATGGTTTTTTCTATTGACATCTGGCTCCTAAAAAACTGTGACCAAAATATTCATTCTATCATAATATGGTATAGGGTGATTGATAATGAGATTATTTATGAAAAGGAGATATCTGTTCAGAAGAATAAGACCTTACAAAAAAAGAAATAATACATTTAATAAAGTGCTTACTATTTCGTTAATATTTATGTTTTTGCTTTATTCCTCCATTTTATTTGAAAAAAGAATAAAACCTACAATAATAACAATGGCTAAAGTAAAAGCAGTGCAAATAGCAACATCTACAATCAATGAAACCATAAATGATATAATAGAAAAGAATTCATTGACTTATGAGGAACTGGTTTTGTTACAAAAAAATAGTGCCGGAGAAATTATTGCATTACAAGCAGATGTAGTAAAAATGAATCGTATTAAATCAGATTTTTCTTTAGATGTTCAAAAACGGATAGAAAAAATTGATACTACCAAGATTGGTGTGCCCATAGGAAATATAATTAACAGTCAAATGCTTTCCGGTTGGGGTCCTAAAATACCTATAAGATTGATACCTGCCGGCATAATTAAAGCAGATTTTAAAAGCGGTTTTGAGGCTGCAGGTATAAACCAAACGAAACATGAAATTATTATAGAAGTAACCGGGAAAATAAATATCCTGTTGCCGGTGGTATCTGCAAGCTCAGAAGTAACAACAACAGTTCCTGTTGCACATACTGTGCTGATAGGTACTGTACCTAAACAATACATAAATATTGAAGGAACAACAATAAGCTTACCCGATACAATACAAGGAGCGGTAAAACAGTAAACAAACCGGATTCTAAGGAGAAAATGAATGAATATAGAAACAGCAGAAAAGAGAGTAATAGAACTAAAAGAAAGAATTAAATACCATAATTATAAATACTATGTTCAGGATAGTCCTGAAATATCTGACTTTGAATATGACAGACTATTAAACGAGCTTATTTCTTTAGAAAAAGAATTCCCACAGTTAGAAACAGAAGATTCCCCCACTAACAGGGTTGGAGGAAAGCCTCTCGATGGTTTTGAAACAGTTATACACACTGTACCTATGCAGAGTCTTTTAGATGTTTTTAGTGAAAACGAGCTATATGACTTTGATAAGAGAGTAAGGGGCATTGTTGCTTCGGAACAACTTGAATATGTGCTGGAAATGAAGATTGATGGTCTTTCAGTATCTTTAGAATACGAGAACGGTATTTTTCTAAGAGGTTCTACAAGAGGTGATGGCGTCACCGGAGAAGATGTGTCTCATAATTTGAGGACGATACGTTCAATTCCAATGAGATTGAAAGAAACAATTCCATACTTAGAAGTCCGCGGGGAAGTATTTATTTCAAAGAATAATTTTGTTGCAATAAACGAGAACAGGGAAATGATTGGGGAACAACTATTTGCCAACCCAAGAAATGCTGCAGCAGGTTCGCTAAGACAACTTGACCCTCGAATTGCTGCACAGAGAAAGCTGGACATATTTGTATTTAACATACAACAAATCATAGGCAAAGAATTCGAAACACATACACAAACCCTTGAATATTTAGAATATCAAGGATTTAAGGTAATACCTGATTATGAGGTATTTGATGATATTGGAAAAGCCTATGATGCTATAATGAAGATAGGAGAAAAAAGAGCCAATCTTAAATTTGATATAGATGGTGCAGTAGTAAAGGTGAATTCTATTCAGCAAAGAGAAAGAATCGGTTCAACTTCCAAAAGTCCTCGTTGGGCTGCAGCCTTTAAATATCCTGCAGAACAAAAAACTACTCTTATAAAAGATATATATGTACAAGTTGGAAGGACAGGAGCACTTACTCCTAATGCCATCTTAGAGCCCATTGAATTAGCGGGAAGCAGAGTAGGTAAAGCCACTCTCCATAACATTGACTATATCAGGGAAAAGGATATTAGAATCGGGGACACTGTTATAGTGCAAAAAGCCGGTGATATTATACCGGAAGTAATAAAAGTTATAAAAGAAAAAAGAACAGGCGAAGAACAAGAATTTAATATGCCGAAAAATTGTCCGGTGTGTGGTGCAATAGTATATAGGCAAGAAGGTGAAGCAGTTACTCGTTGTACGGGGATTGAGTGCCCTGCACAGCTTATGAGAAATATTATACATTTCGCATCGAGAGATGCAATGAATATCGAAGGCTTAGGTCCTGCCGTCATAAAGCAATTACTTGATAGGGAACTTATAAAAAGTGCTGCTGATTTATATTTCTTAGAATTTGAAGATATAGTTGTAATGGAAAGAATGGGTGAAAAGTCAGCTAATAATTTGCTAAAAGCAATAAATGATTCTAAAGGTAATGATTTAAGTCTTCTTTTATTTGCTCTCGGTATTAGGCTGATAGGTCAAAGAGCTGCAAAACTCATTACGGCCGAAATTACCTCAATAGACGATTTGTTCAATGTAACAGTTGAAGAGTTAACACAAATAGATGAAATAGGCGAAAAAATGGCCGAGAGTCTGGTTGAATTCTTTAAACAACCTCAAACAATTGACATAATCGATAAATTTAAAAAAGCAGGTGTAAATCTAAAAAGTATAAATATAAACAAAAGTGATAAGCTCAAAAATTTAACTTTTGCAATTACAGGTACACTGGACAGATATTCAAGGAAAGAGGCAAAAGATATTATTGAGAAACTTGGGGGTAAGGTTTCGGGAAGTGTATCTTCAAAGACTTCTTATCTTCTTGCCGGGGAAAAAGCAGGTAGTAAACTTAGCATAGCAAATGAATTAGGTGTACGAGTCATAAGCGAGGATGAATTTGAACAAATGATTGATTAACAAAAGGATGTGGTTAAATGAAAATATCCTGCGAAGGAATTTCATATATAACTAAACTTGCAAGATTAAAATTAACTAAGATTGAGCAAGAACGTCTAACCAAAGATATGACAAATATTTTAGAGTTTGTGGACAAGATTAATCAGCTAGATACTGAAGGTGTTACTCCTACGTCCCATGCTGTACATATTAACAATGTTTTTAGGGATGATATAATAGAGGAATCTTATGATAAAGAGAAAATACTTGCAAATGCACCTGAAAAGGAAAACGATTTCTTTAAGGTGCCTAAAATAGTTGAATAATAAGGGAGTGACATAATTGAAATTATACGAACTGACTATTCATGAACTAAAAGATTTGATTGATGAAAAGAAGGTTACTGCTGTAGAAATAACAAAAAGCATATTTGATAGAATAAAGAAAGTTGAAAATAAAATAGAAAGCTATATAACATTAATCGAGGAAAGAGCAATAAAAGAAGCAGAGGATATCGATAAGGAAATAAACAACGGTGAGATTAAGGGGAATCTTGTAGGTATTCCCATGGCAATAAAGGATAATATTTGTACCAAAAATATTTTAACTACATGTGCATCTAATATGCTTAGTGATTTTAAGCCTCCATATGATGCTTTTGTTATTGAAAAACTAAAACAAGCAGGTACTATAATGATAGGGAAGTTAAACATGGATGAATTTGCAATGGGTTCTTCTACAGAAAACTCATACTTCAAAAAAACAAAGAACCCTTACAACCTAGAAAGAGTTCCGGGTGGGTCGAGTGGAGGCTCGGCTGCTGCAGTTGCAGCTGATGAGGCTATATTTACATTAGGCTCAGATACAGGTGGCTCAATCCGTCAGCCTGCTGCATTTTGCGGTGTAGTCGGTATAAAACCAACATACGGTACAGTGTCAAGATACGGATTAATAGCTTTTGCGTCATCATTGGACCAAATAGGTTCAATAACTAAAGATGTAACAGATTGTGCCTTAGTTCTAAATTCGATTGCAGGATATGACAATAGAGATTCGACATCTGTTAAAAGGGAATATCCTAACTTTACAGAAGCATTAATAAATAATATTAAAGGTTTAAAAATAGGTATTCCTGAAGAGTATTTTAAAGAAGGAATAAATCAGGAAGTTAAAAGCACAGTTTTAAAAGCTATTGAAACTATGGCAAAGCTCGGTGCTGAGTATAAAAACTTCTCATTACCTGCTGCAGATTATGCTTTACCTGCATATTATCTATTGTCTTCTGCAGAAGCAAGTTCGAATCTTGCAAGATATGATGGTGTAAAATATGGTTATAGAGCTAAGGAGTATGAGGATTTACAGGAATTATATATAAAATCAAGAAGCGAAGGGTTTGGAGAGGAAGTAAAAAGAAGAATTATGTTAGGAACCTATGCATTAAGTTCAGGTCACTATGATGCATATTATAAAAAAGCTCAACAAGTAAGGACTGTTGTAAAAGAAAAGTTCGATGAGGCTTTTGAAAAATATGATATCATTGCTACACCCGTTGCACCAACTACCGCATTTAATTTTGGAGAGAAATCCTCTGACCCGCTACAAATGTATCTAGGGGATATTTGCACTATTTCTGCTAATATAGCAGGATTACCTGCTATAACCATACCGTGTGGTTTTGATAACGATGGTATGCCTATTGGCTTACAACTTATAGCACGAGAATTCGATGAAGAAACCCTCCTTAGGGCAGCATTTACCTTTGAACAAAATACCGGTTATCATAAGGTAAGACCAAAGATTAAGTAGGTTAGTCAGGAAAAGTTCAGCCACCTTGTTCCCCCTAATAGGGGGATGTCGTGTTAACGACAGGGGGTCAATGTCATCAAGCTATATAACCATAATTAGTACAATGTGGTTTCAACAACTAGCATACCAACTTACCCCTGACAACTAAAAAAAGAGGTGTTTATTTTGAATTACGAAACAATAATTGGATTAGAAGTACATGCTGAGCTTTCTACCAAGACTAAGATATTTTGCGGTTGCACCACACAATTTGGTGGTAAGCCTAACACTCAATGTTGCCCTGTTTGTACAGGAATGCCGGGAGGATTGCCTGTACTTAATAAAAAAGTAGTCGAATATGCAATAAAGGCAGGTTTAGCAACTAACTGTAAAATAACGAAACTTAGCAATCAAGACAGAAAGAATTACTTTTATCCGGACCTTCCCAAAGCATATCAAATTTCTCAATGTGATTTGCCAATCTGCAAAGATGGATATATTGATATAGAATTGGCAGGTAAAAGGAAAAGGATTGGAATAACAAGAATACATATTGAAGAAGATGCAGGAAAGTTAATGCATGACGAGAATTCAACAGGTTCTTTTGTAGATTATAACAGAGCGGGGGTTCCTCTTATCGAGATAGTAACAGAACCAGATATGAGGAGCCCCGAAGAAGCAAGAGTATTTTTAGATGCTATAAAATCTATACTTGAATACATAGACGTGTCCGATTGTAAAATGCAGGAGGGTTCTTTAAGATGTGATGTGAATCTGTCAGTCAGACCTGAAGGACAAAAAGAATTAGGCGTAAGGACTGAAATGAAAAACATTAATTCTTTTAAAGCTGCTGTTCGCTCTATGGAATTTGAGAAGTCAAGGCAAATTAAGGAGATAAGTCAAGGAAAATTAATTACCCAAGAAACCCGCAGATGGGATGATATAAATCAGATGAGCCTTTTAATGAGAACTAAAGAAGATGCTCATGACTATAGGTTTTTCCCGGAGCCTGACCTTGTGCCTATAGTGGTCAGTACATCATGGATTAAAGAAATCAAAAACACAATACCCGAGTTACCGGATGCAAAGAGAAAAAGATATATAATTGAGTACGGTTTACCGGACTATGATGCTAATCTAATTACATCGTCAAAAGCATTGGCAAACTTTTTTGAAGAGTGTGTTGATGAAGGAGGAACACCGAAGGCTATAAGTAATTGGCTGTTGGGAGATTTATTAAGACTATTTAAAGAAAAAGGTTTAGAGCCTGAAGACATTCCTTTTCCCGGGGAATATTTAGTTAGCCTATTAAATTATATACAAAATGGGACAACAAGCAATTCCATGGGGAAAAAGGTTCTTGAAGCAATGTTTGATGAAGGCAAAAACCCTAAAACAATTATACAAGAGAAGGGGTTTATACAAATAAGTGACGAAACTCAATTGAAGAAAATAGTTCTCAATATAATGGAACGTAATCCTCAATCGGTGTCAGACTATAAGTCGGGTAAAGATAATGCATTAAAATATCTCATGGGTAAAGTTATGCAAGAAACTAAAGGAAAAGCAAATCCACAGCTTGTTAATAAGATATTGATTAAAGCTTTAGGGAAGTAGCATTTACTTCTGCTTTATTCTTACTAAGTTCTTTTCTATAATATGCACACTGATTATCGGAAATTGTTGAGGCATTGGTGACATTATCAAGTTGACACTTTCCGTCTTTTTGGTAAATGCAATCCGAATTACAATTAATATTTGTAATAATATCGCCCCCATACTGTATATAAACTCATATTACCTGTATTATTTTATCTATAAATCCATAAATAATACTTCCAAACTTTGTATTATGGAATAACCAATCAATTTTTAGTACATTAAATACCGTGAGGATTTTTCCTCACGGCTTATCTAAACAACTAACAGCAAGCCTTTCCTTACTGTCCGTTGATTACACAAAGTGTAATACCTTATATTAAAGTAATTACAATAGTATAATATGAAAATTAATAAAAAATGTGAAAGAAATTAATAAACAGTATTCATGGGCTAAGATGTATTTATCCGATGACTACCGCCACTAAAACCTCCGCTTGCAGAAGCGGAGGTTTTAGTGGCGGTATGTTATGC
>LSQX01129955.1_pt1 | contig 13728 bp, 6 predicted proteins | sample 654561 | NCBI WGS metagenome assembly LSQX01 (sample SAMN04489861, study PRJNA283612) | anaerobic digester metagenome | isolation source: 4 biogas reactors fed with cattle manure at either 37C or 55C with and... | place: Denmark: Kongens Lyngby | collected 2014 | reverse complement strand
CAGTACTCTTATTTTTACAAATTTTATGAATTAGAGAGGGAAAACCATGAAAATAGTCGGTATATCATCAAGCCCGAGAGGTAAGAACAGTAATACATTAAAACTGCTGGATGCAGCCCTGGAAGGAGCCGAAGAAGCAGGAGCCGAAGTTGAGTCTATCGACGTTGCAAAGATGAAGATAAAATTCTGCATAGCCTGTGACAAATGCCATAAAACAGGCGAATGCTCCATAAAAGACGACTTTTCGGCTTTACTGACAAAGCTGCTGGAGGCAGACGGTGTAATATGGAGCAGCCCGAACTACATAACAAACGTGACAGCGCAGCTCAAAACCGTCTTTGACAGATGTCCCCTTGTTATCCATGAACAGCTCTTTGACGGAAAATATAGCATGTCCTTAACAACTGCAGGCGGAAATGAAATTGATTTCATCCTGGATATAATGAACAATTTCATGATACAGTGCGGAGGTAAAGCTATAGGAGGCGTGGGATGTTCAATGTACCTTGGCCCTGAAGCGGTAGAAACAGCAATCGAAAAGTCACGTGAAATGGGCAAAGACCTGGTTGAAGCGATAAAAGAGAAAAGGCAATACCCTGAGCAGGAAGCCAGACAGAAGGCATGGAAAGAAGGGTTCAAGTATTCTATCCTTGCCAATAAAGAACACTGGACGCATAACTGCGACTATTGGATGGAAAAGGGCTGGATTAAAGAGTAAGAGTAAGAGTAAAAAGTAAAAAGTAAAAACCAGAAATAAGCAGTAAAAATAATCATAATCCGAAATAAGACTAAAAACAAAATTTTCTAAGCAAATTCAGGGGAAAGTGATGCAATGGGGAATGCTGCAACGTTAAGTGTTGAAGAGCTTGGAAAAAAGCTTACAGAAGCCGGCAGGCTGCAACTGCGTCCTCTCTGTGTTTATGCCACGGATGAGGTCCCGAAAGGTGCAGTCCCATCGTATACTGTAGACCGCTGTGTGGCAAAGGCGATCTATTCCTCCGCCCTCTTTAAAGAGACACCTGCCCTCTATATTGAAGCAGGACACGAACAGTGCTGCCCTGGCGGGCTTACGTGGATGGGACTGGCTGAACCTCATCCAAAGCTGAAATATTTCGTAACTGTGGGCACTCCTGACTTCCACGGCGGTGCAGCCGAACACTTAAAAGCAACCCCGGAATTGTTCGATGAGCAGAAAGAACGTGCAGGAAAAATTACTCCCCACGGCAAATACACAGTCATTGCGCCGTGTACCGATGAAATCGCACCTGAAACTGCCAGGGCCTTTGTCCTGTTTGCAGGCTGCGAGCAGATCAGAAACCTCTGCGGGCTGGCTCAATTCAATAACTCCGACCCCTTTTACAGGACAGTAATACCCGGAGGACCTGTCTGTGCCACGATGATCGCTTTTCCGGCTGGAATGGCAGAAAATGCGCCAAAAGATTCCGCTTTTGTCGGGCCTGTCGACCCAACGGGAAATCCATGGCTTCCACCTGATCTGATGATTATGGGCATCCCTGCAGAGCTTGCGCAGCAGATGGCTGCCTGTCTGGAGGAATCCTTTATCTGCAAACGGAGCAGGATAGCTTATCCCGAAAAACGTATGGAAATGAATTTAAGATAAATTTTATAAAAGTTCTTTGATTTCCTGTAATACTGAAATGTGATAACTGTTCAATTCTGGCAAAAATATGGAATCAGGAAGATTCAGCCTGTCCTTTGAAGAAGTCTATTAGCTTAGTTCGAAACTCATCAAGTTCAGGCAAAGAAATCTTCATCTGCGACAGCCGGGAAACTGTGGATTCAGCATATTTTCGAGCTGATTCCCGATCTGTTTGCCTGGCAGTCCAAACGGCACAGAACTGGTAGGCTGCAAGCGCGTCAATTTCAGCCATAACACCTTCTGTCGTACCAACATGCATAAGGTAACGATTAAATACCACATCGTGCCCGGCTTCTATGTTTGCAACCACGGACGGGTGCCACTCCGTTGAGTTAGTTAACGACCAGTGCGTATCGAAGCGCAGAGTAATTGGTGTACCAGATGGTACGGAAAGCCTGTAAGTACCATCTTCGCTCGTGTAAGTACGGTCTGCCTCATATTGAGGGCCGAAATTGTCTTCTCGCCATATCGATACCTGTACCATAAAAATCGGTTTTTGGTCATACCCCTGTATCTTTCCATAAATCGATATTTCCCCGGACATAAAAACTCCCACAATGTTTTGTTTGAATGACGCATAAAAGAGAATCTTATTGAAAGATTCTTTATCATATGTGTTTGCTCTACATAATCTTCTTTCTTATTCAATCCTCAAATAGCTACTCAAATAATACGTGAGGCTATTGCTTCAAATATTTCGATTTTTCCTTTTTCAGGAGCATGCCTGGCGAGAAGGCGATCAGAAAGAGCTGTATCCTCAAACCAGGGTTTACCTTCATATTTCTGGAGCTCTCGAGGATTTTCAGGGTTTGAGAGGTCAAACAGAGTTCCCCCCTGCTCCATGCCCACGTACAGGGTTTTCTTGAGTTCTCCTATCCTGGGGTTGCCGATAGCAAGGATATTCCCCAGCCGCGGACGGAGCAACTCAAGAGTCTTTTCGTGCTGCGTTATCGAAGAGGCAATCTGCTGTTCTCTGTGTATGACCTGTGTTTCTTCTACAATATGCTCGCTTTCTGCTATGAGACCCTGTAGCACCGGGACTGTCGGAGCGCTAACATCCAGCTTATGTTCCTCGTGAAGAGAAGAGTATACAAGAAGGTTCCTCTTGCCGTCTTTATCAAATGACAATCGCTGCAGATTTAGAGGCGCCGGAACAGAGGAACGGTGAGCATAGAGAGTTTGCCGGATTTCCATTTTCCTTGGTTCCTGGTTTTCATTGATTATTCCGTCCAGTTCTAGCGACAGTTCTGAAGGCGCATCTTTTCCTTCGAAAAGCAGAGTTAGACCTGCTATCCCGGTTTCTGACGGAAGAGCGGATAATATCCTCTTACCTGCCTGATCTTCAACCCGGATTCGATCTCCAGGCTGGAGGTTGCTCACATCTATCTGCCAGAGCTGAAGATACTGCTCCGTGTCTGACGGCGGGTCAATGAGCCACCTGATTTTTTCCCTGGGGGTAAAGTGCTTCTCCCAGCGGTAACAGGAGGCAATAGCCCTTAACCTCCCTGTTTCCAGGTCCTGTGTTTCCTGGATTGTTTGTTCCCTGGGAGGGGGAATGGTAATAGTCCTTACCCCATGTGTGGTGACCAGCCTGATGCGGCAGGGGTACGGGTTCTGCACATAATCTGGCTTGAACCCGGGTTGAATGGTAATCTCATTATCTCCCGTAACCAACGTGAACTCATTTAAAGGGTCATCTACTATTCTGGCTGAGCAGAGGGCTGCTGGCGGTTCCACACCGATGAAGATAGAAGCCTGATTTGTTATGAAAAATCCTGACTTGCATTGGCCTGTTACCTGCCACTTGAAGGCGGCTATGTTCACGCTTGTAATCTGCCCAATATCGAAATCCCTGAGGTTCGCAATAGTGCCGCTCAGGATCGGACCCTGAGGAATTCCTTTAATATTGTTAAGTTCCAGGCGACCTCCAAGACCTGCCAGGCTGAAATCAAAATCATCCTCGCATTCATAGTTCTCATCATCCTGCTTCTTGCAATTCCTCCCGAGATCGCGGGAAATATCATCCGACAGTCCCTGCGTTTCGATCGCAAAGACGAGGGCAACGAACCTTATCAAGGGGTGAACGAATACGCCGATAAGGTACTTTGGCAGGTCAATCTGGCCCCGGTCAAACATAACAAGTCCTACAAATGGCCATAGAAGCGCTGCGGTAACCGCACAGGCTACCTCTTCGACAATGTTTGATGCAGAGGGATTGAAGTGATAATGCGTCCTGAGTTTTTTTGTATTAGGAGGAACGGAAAGTACTGCCCTTATCTTCACATCCACATCCATATCAATATCATCTACAAAGAATGGACATGCATCCACAGCCTCGCCTCCCAGGTTTACGTTAATAGCCGGACCGCTGGGATCCCAGGACACTGATGGGCCTCTCCGTAGCCTGAACTTGGATACATTCTTGAGCCCATCTTTTATCTTCGTGCTCGCCTCTTCCGTGAAAATGCGGGCGTCAACCAGTAAGGCCCAGTCACATCCATTGAGCAGGCTCACAGGATCCAGAGTAAAAAAATCAGGCATCAGGTCTGCATCTGCACTGATCTCGATACGCATTGCAATGAGATCACCCTCTGAGTTACATGTGATACCAGCATTGATCGCAGTAACCGGGCGGTTGAGCAATCCTGATAACGATGAAAGATCGATTGTGGTAGGAGTCAACTGGTGACTTGCAAGGATCTTCTCAATCCTTTCCTTATAGGCTGGAGGAATCAGAGCGTCCAGTATTCCATATTCTACATGGTCAAAAGCGTACCGTATCTGTACAGGTCCTCCCTTCCCGGCCTGTGCTGCAACAACCTGCATTGAAACATTAAAAACCGGAAAAACAGTAAACTCTTTTGAAGGCTGGCTCGCTTTTGGCCCGTTTTGTTCAAGGTCAGAACCCTTGACCAGCCTCACGGTAACTCCCTGTTTGACCTGAAGGTAAGGAACAGTAAAAAAGGTGTAGTTTTGCAAAGAAAAAATCCAGGTGATCTGGGTGGGTACAGTTTGTTTACTGACAGTGATCGAGTCAATAATATCTACGTGATCAATAACATATCTCGTCCCTTCAAAGTCGAACTCCTGGTCAATACAGAGTGGAATTGCCCTTATTCTGTTCCGAACTATCTGTCCGAAAACCTTCGAAGAAAGCTGCAACTCGAAAAACATGGGTGACCTCCTTTATCTACTAAAATTTTATTTAGCAATTATTTACGCCACAGATTTTCGTCAGCTTTTCGAGTTGCTTGCAGATCAAGTGGTGAGACAGCAAATTCTTCTCTTTCCTGTCGGCCGCCAGTAATCTCAATCCAGGGTGCATTGGCAGCCTGCTGATCTGTTGTAGAGTAGAGCATATTACTTCCTGGCATAGCTGAGGTGGCTATGCGGTAATAAAGGCGCTTTTCACCGCGCAGACGTTCCCATACCTCTTTCGGAAGAGTATACGTAGTGGCAGCTCCGTGAGCTTCTATGAGTCCTTCCCTTTCCAGAGAACTGTAAAAATTACCGGGATTACGTTCAGCTTCGTACTGACTGCTGAACAGGTCTGTGTGCGTGGCTATTTCAACCGCATAGTAAGAGTTTGGTCCGATTTCGATGTAGAAAGCAGGCGCTTCGTCAGTGGCAACATAGACCTCCGGTCCGATTATTTTGGGCAATACTCTTTCGCTGTATTCTGCCCTTTCTGAATGCCGACGCCCAAGTTGCTGACATGTATCGCGTACCCACTGATCAAATTCATTTTCGCTTAATTCGGCTCCCTCATAACGCCAGCTGGTTAACTGGCCACGCAGATCAACATGAATACTGTTACGTCCTAATCCGATTCCTATATCACAACCCAGCTCCTCCAGGGCAATGCGTGCCAGGTCGAGAGGACTTTTAGCAGAAGCACGGATATCTGCCGCTCGGCCGGTAATGTGCTGACTTTCATCTGCGCCGCCAACCGTTTCATTAAGTACGTTGTGGCGGTACCCGGAATTTAATACGACAGCCGAACCCACACGATCTCGAATCCGCTGTAAGCCTGCTACCAGTTCAGGGGAAATGCGAGCATATCTTGCGCCGTCCGTAGCCGCAAGTTCCTTAACTTTAAAATTCTTTGAAATATTTTCCTGCATACGGTCGCGTACCTCGATAAGAGGTACCGTACCATTCCCAACAGGATCACTATAATCGATGCCATCCTGCGGTGTATCTACAACCCTGAAAGTTGAACCGCTCGGAAAAGTTATTGTTTTCTCCGAACCTGTCGTACCGCTCATAATTTGAATGCTGGGTGCAGTATCAGCCTGGCTATCAGCAACAGTAACGTCATGATTTGACCAGTTAACATCGTTAGCTACATGCAGTCTGTAAAAAAGGTTGTCAGCCTGCTTGAGCCGATCCCATACATCTGCTGGAAGGTTATAGGGCGTCACGTTTTCCAAACGTACAGTCCACGAAGCATAAAAGTTGCTGGAATTACGTTCACTGCCGTGAGAACCCGTATTGAAAAGTTCTGCTCTGGTAGCAACTTCCACAGCATAAAAGCTGCGTCCACCTGTGTTAATCTGGAAGGCGGGAGGCTGGTTGTTGCGGCTAATGCTGTCAGGCCCGTTAATGGTCGGCCGTCCAACAGTGCCGATCGTACCCTGACCTGAATCCCGGGCCCGTTCCACAGCCTTCAGGGCATTTATCCTGCCGTATCCGTAGAGGTTACTGTGGCCATTGACATCATAATTACCATTGCTCGGGTCAATCTTATCGGCAGTATCTCGCAGAATCTGCTTCACGTCCTCTACCCGCAGGTTTGGGTTTATGGAAAGCAGAAGACCAGTGATGCCGGCAGCCAGCGGTGTAGCAGATGAAGTCCCTCCAAAGTCATCAGTATAATCGTGATCATTGGCAGGGTGAGAGATACCCGTATCAGGATCAGGGTTGTATCCATTACTGCCGCGGCGGTCAACGGTAAAAATTCTCCACTCTCCAAGACTTCCGCTACCGCTTGAGGGGGCACAGATGAAAACCTCCGGACCAAAATCACTATACGGAGAGCGGCGTTCATTGTTGCTGGAAGCGGCTACAGCCATGACCTCGGGGTTGGAGGCATAACCATCATTACTTACAGATTCGTTCCCGTTTCCTGCAGCCCAGAATATAGGGATGCCAAGACCGTTGCGCCCCTGGGTAACGCAGTAGTGAACGGCAGCACGCACATTATCCGGTAAAGGGTCAACAGCCCCGGTGCCATCCTTCGGGCCCCAGCTGCAGCTTATGACGTCGCTACCTTGATCTTTTGCCCATCGGAACATCTGGGCTTCTTCTTCCAGGCCGAGGAAGTCCGGATAACGAACAGCAATTAAAGAACAGCCCGGAGCAGCCCCTGAGGCACGTACCCCCTTAGCAACAGCAACGCCTGCACAGGCTGTGCCGTGGTTATCGTCATTGGTATTTGGACTGCCGTCATCGCCTCCAGAAGCAAAGTCGTGCTGGGCTACAATTTTACCAGAAAACTCCTGATGTCCGGTATCAATTCCATCGTCGAGGATAGCTACTTTTATGCTACCGCTGCCGCGGGTGATTCCCCATGCATCCAGAACTTTTGCCGTCTTCAGGTGCCACTGTTGCAAAAGGTACACTGGCTGCTCAGCCCGCGCCGAAACGACTGCCGGATTAAAGCTCCCTCTCACCCGTTCACCTGTTTCACGCAGGTGCCTTCTCCTAATAAAATCAGGATGGGAAAATATTACCTTACCTGATTCATAATAGATATTGGAGAGAACTACCGGTCCATTTTCACCTTCTGCCTCGGGCGCTTCAAGCAGGTAACCGTTTTCGACATAACCCAGCTCTTTTATTATGCGAACGCCGTACTTTGCGTTGAATGCTTCTATTTCTTCCATTGCCATTCGTGGTTCAAACTGTACTATAAATTCACGAGTGACAAACATAAGGTCATCAACAAGAGTTGAACGTTTCTCCGGGTTTCGCAAGTAAGCCACAGCAGCGTAATCCACGGGCTCTTCCGTACTCAACTTCTTTACACGGGTAATCACATCCTGCAATTGTTCTTCAGGATCGGTGCGCAGGCTGATAGCTTCAGGGTTGGTCTGGTACAGTTGAAGGCCGTAGTTTGGAATGAACCCGATATTCTTTGATTCCTCCCTTAGCAGGCGGAGCGCATGAGTAGATAAATTTGAATCGCGTGAACTTCTTCCGGAACGGTAACGCACAGCAAAAACTCGAGGTTCACGCACTAAAGGTATTCGTCTTTTGCTGGCAGCATCATAGTAGTAGTTGCTTCTTTCCCCATTACTTTCGGATCTATTTCCATTACCATTTGTCATATCAATATCCCCCTGCTCGGTTATCCTCACAAATCCACTTATTCGGTTACCCTGATGTGTCTTCGGTCTGAAATCCCGGCTATAACAAAAGGCGTCTTTTGCAGGCCAGGCTGTTATTAGTTTAAAGGCCAAGGAGCTCGCGCGTCAGGCTGATTGGAACAGCAGTACCAAGATCCCAATGAATCCATTCAGTCGTCTCCGCACTACGATTATTGAATATCTTGATTACACGGAAATCCAGTATATGCTTCTCCAGGTAGGTAGTTAGAGGCAGCACAATAGGAATGTCAGCCACAGGCAGCTCTTCTGTGAGCTGGGCTGTGTAAAGGCTGTTCAGCCCCTGCAACCGGGCCTCCACATCAAGTCGAAGGAGGTTATGGTTGCCGAAATTGGTCAGGTTTATAAAAATAAGGTTACTGTAGATGTCTTCAACGAAACTGCGCACTTCTTCAATAGCTACCGGATCACCCGGAGGGTAGCTGTAGACAGGCTGGAGTCCGCTGCCGGCAGACACGGTAAAAGTCTGGTCTGGAACAAGTGAGACCCCCACAGGCACTCTTTCAGCCACGCTGTTTCCGGCATAACGTACGAGGTCGCTGACGTCGATGGCCCTTTCAATACGGTTGGAAAGTTTTACTTTACCGTCCTGAGATGCTACCTCCAGGGGACCACCATGCCAGGGTCCACGTATCCTGTCCAGCTTAAGCAGCAGGTTAGAAACAAGCTTGCTGCCGTCTGCCAGTGTAAAAGAAACACTTCCGCCAAGCCCCGGACTGCTCAAAACGCTGCGCATTAATTGCCAGTCGGGCAGGCCCATACTGAAGTAGGCGCTAATGAAAGGACCATTGACTTCCAGTAGATCTGCCTCGCTACTGGCAGTGATGGAGGTGTGCATCGCCCAATTGAAATCAACCTTTTCGTATGGAATGTCAGTTGGGTAATGGATTTTCGGATTTTGATCGTATGCTTTAAGCTGCTCCAGAAGTGCGCTGAGCTTAAATAAAGGCAAATCGGGTTCAAGAGTGGCACGCAACTCGACACGGTTGTTTGAAGCCACTGCTGAATCAATAAGAGCATTGAGGAAAATTAAAGGACGGTAAGCGTCAGTCTCACCAGCGGTACGCCTACTGATGCAGAAAGAAGCTGGAACCACCAGGAAATGCCCGGGCTGCTGCAATGATCTGTAGACCAGATATGCCGGGTCACGTAGAGCACTTATTTCTTCATACTGGTTATAGCTTATCCGGCCAAGTTTGAAGGCATCCTGACAACCAATAGAAGCTGGCGCTTCATTGCGTATTTCCTGATAAAAATTGCCAAAAAGGTTGCAAGGGACCAGAAGAGCCTTTATTTGCTGCTGTACCTCAGTATGGATAGCGTATTTTACTTTTTTTATAAGAGATGCTACACTGGTGGCGACAGTCAACTGCGGTCTCACCCGAACAGCCGTAGAAGTCACTGGCTGGCTTGAAAGAACCGGGAACTTGACCGGGGTGGAAACCTCAAAACGTGAATCGAGGCGAGGAAATAAACCGGACGCCTCACGAATATAATGTACCTCCTCTACTGGCCGGAAATGTGTAAGAGTAGTTGCATCCAGATAGGGTGTACCCTTTAATGCAGAAGCTTCCGCAGAAGAATAGGTAACTGGAGTGTATATCGCTTTTCCGCCAAATGCAAGTTCCAGATTCTTACCTTCTACAGGCACGTAACTTTTGAAGGTGTAAGCAACCTGAACCTGTGCGGAAGACTCCTGAAAATCCTCTATGGCAAGCGCACCGTAAGTGAGACGTACCCATTCGTTAAGCATCGATACGGTCGCGATCACAGTATCCCCCTGCTTTTGCACAGCCGCTTCGAAAAAGTGCTGCTTGACCCGACCATCGGTTTCATCGACAAAGGGTACCAGTAAAGAAACGGAGAGATTCTCAAAGTTTACGGGTTGAGCTTTATTAACAAGGTTAATCTGGCTCAGGGCAGATTCGGTCTCTTCACTCATTCTGAAACGCAGGGTAAATCTTACGCTTCCGCGAAGAGCAGGTTCTCCGGTACCGGTAGCTCCAAACCGTTCAAAAGAAAACAGAAATGGACTGCTGCCGGGATCAGCATTGGGTTCAGGCTCAATTATTTCGTATACAGGAGCGTACCATAATTTATTGGCATCTATGCGGTCGCTCCAGTAAGGTGCGTTTCGGTTACCAACAACAGGCAGGCTGCGTCGATTAATAGGTTTCCCCAGGTCCAGACGGAAATCGTCCAGCTCGATATGATGGATCGCTTCCTTCGAAGGATGTAACATTCCCTGATTTGGGAGAGGAGTAAAAAAGGTGCCGGGAAGGGCAGCTAAAGAAAGTGAAACGAGGCTATTGTCAATTGCAGCCATTTTTATGCTGCTGCCGCTACGTTCTCCCCGCCGGCTCCTTGTTGCATGCACCTTTTTAGGAACCGGTGATAAGATTTCGGAGGAATTGGACTCCTTAGCCACCAGGTGCACATATTCTGTCCAGTTACGACCCTTAAGTATACCACCAATAATCTGGTCCAGAGACGTGCAAAGCTCACAGGTCTTCATGCCAGCGGTGACAATAGATTCGGTGTAGCTGAGTCCAAAACCTTCATATGGACGGGGACGAAGCGCGTACCGAACTTTATCATTTTCGGGATCTGGTTCCCTGCGTAAGATAACCATTGCCTGGCGCATAAAGAGGTGCACCAGATCCTCAGAGGGTAAATGTATTGGACTGCCATTTTCTTCGGTAACCATGAGAAGCCCTTTCTCAGCCATATCTGAAATGAGCTGGTAGAGTTGAGTTTCACTGATATAGCCGCTATCGTCCTGATAACCACTGATGAAGTCGTGCATGGCAGCCCAGGAACCAGAGAGGTGAACGGAATGAGAAATTCCGGCAGTCTGATAATGAATGGTGGCGGAGAGATGTAGGCGTGATGGTGTGCTGTCAAGTGCTGCAAGCACATCCAGAGCCTGCATATGGTCAAGGTGAACACTTATGCCTGTGCGGCCTTCGCTCCCGCTGGCTTTCGCCTGTGTCAGAATAACAGGTGGCTTCTGGTCATCTTCTGACAAAAAAAACTGGTAATCTATACTACGGGCAAAGAGCCTGCGGCATTCCCCCTGGCAGGAAGCGAACATTGCGTCCAGTACACTCGCTTCTATCCCTATCCTTACATCCATTGTAAGGAGTGCGCTTTCTATCAGCGGATAAACGCTGTCCTCTTCGGGACCCGGCTGCCTGCTGAGAATAAGAGAGAGGGAAAGCATCGGCTCTCCAGATGTACTATTAACAAGAGAAGGAATTTGTGGCAGCACGTAGGTAACATATCCGCTGGCAGCAGGTATGGTCAGGATAGAAATTACCTTACCGTTACCTAGGGTTACCGAGCCAGGTATCCAGTCTTCTTCGCCGGGCTGATCATTAGCTATCATATCGGACATAAGGTTCCTCCCCTGCCTGCTCAAAAGACTCTCCGTAAGATAAAAACTGGAAAGAGAAGAGGAATAGAATCCTGTCAGGTCAGAATCCGTAATCCTCAAAAGCAAGCAAGTTACGCTCGACAGAAATGCATTTTATAACTTCACCCAGCTTTTGTCCCCGGTCAGTTCTTCAAGTTTCTCGGTTTTTTCGGCTACTGTTTTTTTAGTACGGGCTGTTTTTTTAGTTGTTTTGGTTTCGCCGAACTCTCCTGGAGGTGCTTCTACCCGGGGCTGGTTGACATTGTATCCGGCAACGATATGTTCCTCCTTTTTTTCAGGGACGCTCTCTGTACGCGGGCTTCCCGGCGGTGCAGTAATTGGTGACGTCGTTCCACCGGATTCGTCACCTGGAGGCGCTGATGTTGACGGCTTGCTTTCCTCAACGGGCTGACCTACCGGGGACTCGACTGCTACCTGCCTGGGCTCCATACGGCGTGTATTTACTCCTGCTTCATCAGGAGAGGGAACGTGTACCATAAGCGGGCCATTGCCCAGGCCTGATGTCCATGGTCCTGTCCACGCCATGCCCCGGCTGAAAAGTGTGCCTTTGACATCAACAGTGACGCGGTAATCGTATATAGGCGCGTAATCAGTTTGACCTGTAAAAATTTCCCAGTAACGCGGGCTTGACTGGTCATCGAATTTCCACTGGAACCTGACAACCGGTCTTTCACTTCCATCGTGTTTATGTCCACTTGCCTTGAATTCCACAGTCACCACCTGGGTATTGTCCTGCAACACTACATCAATATCTATAGGCCCTACCTCCAGTTTACCTGCAGAATCGGCACGCACCTCCAGGACATTATCGGTAGTAGGAGTACCTCCTTCCGGGTCCAGGTCGACTACATTCTTCTCAACATCGACCTTTACCAGCGGATTATCGGTAATTCCCATTGGTTCGGTGAGGTGGACACGCCGGCGCACATAAGTAACATCAGGTTCCCAGTCATCTGGTGGGTTGGACACTTCGTCCTTCTGGCGCAGTGCGAAGGCTGGAGACCAGTTGGTCTGATCAGTTGTATCCGTACTCTGGAAGACATGCGCCATCCACTGTTTGCTGCCCGTGGGACCAGGATAACCGATTTCTGCGGATAGGAAGGCCACAGGTTCACCGACCCAGCTTTTAGACGGATCCGGCCAGTTAACTATAGGTTTGACTATACGGGTCACTTTGCGGCTGAGGTCACCCATAATCAAACGGACGAAGTATTTTTTCTCCGCATCGGGGTCGCGCTTTAATTCATTATAGATACCTTCGAAGGAGGAGCTGATGGTTGTGGGCTGCAAATAACGATGGTAGCGCGTCTCTTCATATTTCAAATCGAGTTTTGTCTGGTCACGACGATACTTGAGGGCAAACCCCCCACCATAACCAAAGATGCTGCTAAATATGCCGCCACTTGGTGCCTGGGCTGGCTCTACAGTCGGTGGTGCAGGTTCAAATATGCGTTTAGCAGCTTCATCCATGAATTTTTGCGATATAAGTTCAATACGTTTATTGATCTCTTTCTCTATATTTTCTGCTCCGGGTATAGTTCCGTCAATGGCCATCTCCACTTTGATATCGCCGTTTATGCGCAGGTTGTTGAACTCTGCTTTGACATCGCCCGCAAACCACAGGTATTTTGCATTGGCATGAGCAGAAAAGTGCTGAAAGATGCGATCCCAGTTACCAGTGATCTTCAGCCAGATTTCCTGGCTCCACACGGGTAGTGTCAGGTACTGGGTTGCGACAATCGGGCTTGCAGCGCCACGAAAACCTGCCCAGATTAATTCGCTGGGATAGGCACCAACTAGACCGGCAAAAGCGTTTTCACCGCCAGTTACCGAACCTGGACCCTGACCCTGAAGTTCCCAAGCCCAGGCATCCAGATTGGATTCATTGTTTGCACGACCGTGTATTACACGCTTGCTCAGATCTGCACGGCGCACCAGGCTCCTGGGGGCTGCCCCCGATTCCCCCGGAGGAGTAATACCACCAGATGTAGCACCACCGCCTGCCGGGGCGCTTATATTTTCTGCAGGTGCGGTGCCATTGCGGCCTGGAGTCAGATTCGTGATCGCTGTACGGTTGTCACGAATAGGGGCTATGCGAAACATGGGGGCAGCCTGTGTACGCCATCCCCAGTAGCGGTCATTATTACCCCGGAATTTATTCAAAAGTTGCTCCTCTGCCTGTTTAAGAACCGAAGTCGGATATCGGGATGTGGTTGTGAATGACAGCAACCCACCTACCAATT
>LSQX01142250.1_pt5 | contig 13729 bp, 11 predicted proteins | sample 654561 | NCBI WGS metagenome assembly LSQX01 (sample SAMN04489861, study PRJNA283612) | anaerobic digester metagenome | isolation source: 4 biogas reactors fed with cattle manure at either 37C or 55C with and... | place: Denmark: Kongens Lyngby | collected 2014 | reverse complement strand
CAAACTATATCAGCGGGGCCGCTGTAGACAATCTTGCCACCCAAGGCTCCTGCACCCGGGCCGACATCCACTAACCAATCGGCGGAACGTATCGTAGACTCATCATGCTCCACCACTATAACGGTATTGCCTTCGTCCCGAAGATGTTTCAGCGAACCCAGCAATTTGTGATTGTCTCTCTGATGCAGGCCTATGGACGGCTCATCCAGAATATAAATCACATTCACGAGTTTGGAGCCGATTTGCGTCGCCAGACGTATGCGCTGACTTTCGCCTCCGCTCAGCGACCCCGTAGCCCTGTCGAGCGTAAGATATTGAAGGCCTACATCCACTAAAAATCCAACACGGTCGCGAAGCTCTTTAAGGATATCCTTCGACACCGCCGCCGCCCGTCCGCTGAGTTTCAAGCCCCCAAGCCATTGCTGCAAATGTGAAATCTCCATTGCAGACACTTCCGAAATGGTTTTGCCGTCTATTTTAAAGAAGCCTGCTTCCTCGCGCAAGCGGGTCCCCCGGCAAACAGGGCACACAATCTTATCTTCTATATTATCTACAATCCCCGGCCAATTAACCATCAGGCTTAGAGCGCCTTCGCCGACTCTGAAAAATTCATCAGAGCCGTAGACAAGCAAACTCACCACCTCATCGGGAATGGCTTCTATCGGGTCGTATAAAGAAAAAGCGTATTTGCGTGCAATAGAGCGTACAATATTGAATTTCTTGTTTTCGCGGTGACGCCCCAAAGGCACTATTCCACCATCGGCAATGCTCTTGCTGCGGTCGGGGATAATCACATCCAAATTCACATCCGGAACAGTGCCGAGCCCCTTGCAATTGGGGCAGTACCCCTCGGGAGAATTGAAGGAAAAGGTATGGGGCTGAGGCTCCTGAAGGGAAAGCCCGCTTTCGGGATCTATAAGATGCTTGGAAAGATGCCTCAAGGCACCGCTTTCCGCATCGAAAACGGCAAGCGAGCCCTTGCCGATCCCCAAAGCGGAGATTACGGAATTGCGGATGCGCTTTTCATCCCCCTCCCCGGGCTTCATTTTATCTACCACCAACTCTATGAAATGCGTATTATAACGGTCCAACTGCTCTACCTCATCTAAAGAAAGAATCTCTCCATCCACCCTTATCTGAGTATAGCCTTTGCGGCGCATCTGTTCGAAAAGCTCGCGGTAATGCCCCTTCCTTCCCCGAACCAATGGAGCCAAAAGCAGACACTTGCGGCCCTCGTAATCTTTCATTATAAGCTCAACTATCTGCTCATCGGTATAACGGATAAGCTCCATTCCCGTTATGGGAGAATATGCGGTGGAAGCCTTTGCATACAGCAAGCGCAGAAAATCTGAAATTTCGGTGATGGTGCCTACCGTGCTGCGTGGATTTTTGCCTGTTGTCTTTTGTTCTATGGCTATGATGGGGCTGAGCCCCTCGATGCTTTCCACTTCCGGCTTTTCCAAAATGCCCATGAAATGCTTGGCATAAGGGGAAAGGGTATTCATATAGCGGCGTTGTCCCTCGGCATAGATGGTGTCGAAAGCAAGAGAGCTTTTGCCGCTGCCGCTGAGGCCTGTGATTACCGTGAATCTGCCCCGTGGAATATCCACATCGATATTCTGCAGATTATGAGCTTTCGCTCCCCTTATTTTTATGAATTCCTGCTCCGGCATATGCTCTGCGGCTTCCCCTATAATGTTCCGAACATGGTTAAAATCACTCCGCCGAGCATAAGCAAAAGCGCCAGCGATTTTCTCTTTAGCATTTTTTCTTTAAAGATAAATGCCCCAAGTACAAAGCTTACGATGATTGAACTGCGGCGTATTATGGAAATCACGCCCAACATGGCTTCCGGTTGCTTGAGCGCAAAGAAATAAAAAGCATCCGCCAAGGTTATGAGCACTGCTATAAGCAGAAGCGTCCAGTCCCAACGGAATTTTTCAATTTTTTTCTTGCCGGAGAGTTTCTTTATGATAATTATAAGTCCCAGAATAACAGTTATATACAGATTTGTCCAGCTCTGTACGAAAAGCGGCTCCATGCCTGTAATTATATACTTGTCCCACAAGGCGCTGGCAACACCGGCAAAGATGCTTATAAAAAGTGCGAAAACACCTTTATTGCTGCCGAAGCTGATACCTTCTTTAGCTGATGCGAGGCTCAACAGCCAGATTGATGCAAGTACAAGCAAAACGCCCACCCACTGCAGCGCATTGAGCCTTTCTCCGAAAATAATTATGGAAAACAACAGCACGAACACCGGCCTCGAGCCTTTGAGCGTGCTTACCGTGGTGATGGGCAGGAGTTTAAGGGCAATCATTCCGCTTACCCATGAGCAAGACACGAGCACCGCCTTGAACAGAAGCTGAAAATGATGGAGCGGCGAAGAAGGTTTTAAAAACGGGCTCAGGAAAAGTGTTGTTAAAGCCGTAGCAGCCAGCAACACATAATACACATCATTACGCTTCAGGGCGAATTTCTTCGCTACATCATAAGAGCCTAACAGCAAGGCCGAAGCGAGTGTGAGCCAAATCCACATTTTTTATTTTGCGCTTGCTTTAAGCATCTCGGCTACGGCAGCCTCCAACTGTTTATCCTCTCCTGCCATTACAGAAGCGGGATCGTTATATACCACAATGTCGGGTTCGAGCTGATGATTTTCGAGGAACCGGCCTTCCGATACACTCCACGAGCCAACCTGCGGTACGCCAAAGATAAGTGTCGGGTCAACTTGCCTCTCCCACCATACACTGGTTGCCGTACCTGCAACCGGGGCTCCTATTATCTTGCCAATTCCTAAGGATCTGTACAAATAGGGAAAGCCGCAGGCATCGGAATAATTATCTTCGCACACCAGCACGCAAGAGGGCTTTATCCATTTATCGTAGGGTTCGGGAGACATTTCCACACCGCGCGGACGCCTCTCGGTATAAAGACGGGCATTCAGGAAAACTGCAAGATCATTGTGCAGCCAGCCGCCGCCATTATGACGGGTATCCACGATAAGCGCATCGCAACCGCGATATTTGCCGAGCGCCTTGGAATAGACCTCTCGGAAACTCGGGGAATTCATACCTTTGACATGAACATAGCCGATGCGGCCGCCGGAAAGCTCCTTGACCTTTTGCTCGTTGCGGCGCACCCAGCGGGTGTAAAGCGCCTGAGAGTCGGAGGAAGAGGGGGTTATATACAGCTTCACCTCGTCCTTGCCGCTCTTTATCGTAAGCAGAACGCGCTTGCCCGCTTTACGCTCAAAAGCCTTATACCATGGCTGTCCTGCGGGTATGGGCTTGGCATCTATCGACATTATGATATCGCCTTCTTTAAGAGAAGGGGCTGAGGTAAGAAGCACGCTGCCCGGAAGGAATTCGGCGATTTTAAGGCCCGGCCCATCGAAGGCAGGGTCGAAAAGTACACCCACATAGCCTATCGAAACGCCTGTACCATCATAATAGCGTCCTCCGGTATGAGAGCCGTTAAGCTCGCCGAGCATTTCGCTGAGCAATTCCTGGAAAGCATAATTGTCGGTAATATATGGCAGGAACTGACGGTAATTCTCTCCTACCGCTTCCCAGTCCACCCCGTGCATGTCTTCCACATAAAACTTCTCGCGGACTTGTGTCCAACAATGCTCGAATATGTATTCACGCTCTTTGTCAGGGAAATATTCGTATTCGCCGCGGAAATCAACATTTTTGGAAGAGCCGCTCTTGGCTTCTATCTTCTTTACCCCCTTGCTCCCGAGCACGAAGAAACTCTCTCCGTCCGGAGCGGGATAAAAGCGGCCTCTCAGGTCTTTGTCTATAACTTTTATGTCTCCTTTTTTAATATCAAGGCAGCACAAGTCCATACTCTTCTCCAATCGCACGCTGTAATACAGCTTTTGGCCGTCGGGAGTAAGCCAATGGTCCCCTAATACCCCGGAATTGTGGGTAAGGCGCAGGGTGCGGTCTTCTCTTCGGCTAAGCTCCATTTTAAGAGGTTCAACCTTGCCTTTTGCCGCCTTGGCGCTGTCGCGTTCTTCTTTTTTAGCCTCTTTCTTCTCTTCTTTTTCGCTCTTGAGAAGCTTCTCTATCTTACTTACATCTTCGCTCTTGGTGAACTCCATAAAGGCTTCATCATCCAAAAACATTATATAAATATCGCCCTCGGCGCCCCAGCTGCCGTGACTGCGGTAACCGGCCTTATCGCTCTCCCAAGTCATCGCCTTGCCTCCCATCGCCCATCTGAAAGCCACATCGGAATAGCCGCTTTCGGTGAGGTCGGTAAGAGTTCCGTCCTCCACATTTATGAGAGCTATATCCTCATTATACATGCGTCCGCCTCCTTGATAAGTTGTGAGAATCCAGCGGCTGTCGGGACTCCATTCAAAGGGAAGGTCTCCATCGGAATAAGAGAAATTAGCGCCTTTAAGCAAGGTTTTGGGCTTGCTGCCATCGGCATTTGCAACCACGATTTCAGCACGGTTGCGAAGGTATGCCACCTTTTCTCCATCCGGCGAAACCATAGGCTGGAAGCAGATTTCACCGGCAGGGCTTATACGCTCCTCTTCTATTTCGGAAGCGAAAGTGAAGTATTTGTCTTTCTTGTCTTTAAGAATAGTGCGGTAGATTCCCCACTCGCCCCCGCGCTCGGAAGCATAATAAATGCTGCGCCCGTCTTTTCCGAATGACACTCCCCTTTCCTGGTCGGGAGTTTCGGTAATACGGCGGGTGTCGCCGAGTTCGAGGGTGGTGGCGTAAACATCGCCCCTCACCACAATGGCGATTTCCTTTCCATCGGGAGATATGGCCATATCATCAGCCCCGCCCGAAACGCTTTTCCAGATATGCTCCTTTTCTTCTTTGTCTTTGCGTAAAGAGATTGCAAGTTTCCCGGGTTCTGAACCTTCTCTGAGAGTATAGAGGTCGCCGTTCCAACTGAAAGCCATCAGACCATCATTGGAGATGGAGAGGTATCTGACGGGATTTTTTTCGAAAAAAGTAAGGCGGGTGCCGTCGTTTTTGTAGATATTGGAATCACCGCCCCAATCGTCCACTTGGGGAGAGTCGGTGATTTCGCCGTTAGGCCCTCCTTTGCGGGTGTCACCCTGTTCGGAAAGATAATACCAGCTTTTGCCGTCGGGAGCCCAAACGGGGTTGCGGTCCTCGCCGGGGAAGTCGGTAAGTTTGGAGAACTGCCCGTCTTTTTTCTGCCAGATGTCCCGAGTAACAGCCGAAGTATGATGCTTGCGGAAAGAATCCTCATAGCCTTTTAAGTCTTCATAAAGAATTGTGCCTTCGGCATTTATGCTAAGATTACTGATAGTGAAAGGGAGCTCCCCGACGGGGGTTGGAAGAGCTTTGCCCGCCATGGCGGCATCAAGGGATTTTTGAAAATCGATGCTATAAAGTTTATTGTCACCGGGAAAAGCGTTGCTCTTTAGGTCTTCCTGAATATTCGCCCCGAAATAGAGTCTGCCTTGGGGAGATATTGTGAAAGGTGTTTCTCGTCCGCCGAAATCGGTCAGCCGGTATGGGGTGCCGCCTTTGGAGGGCATCGCCCAAATGTCCTTGCTGGCTTCGCGGTAAGAGGCGAATACAATATATTTGCCGTCCGGACTCCAAATAGGCTCGGTGTCGTGAGCCTCGTTGGTGGTGAGCTGCATGGCCTCACCGCCCTCGGATGATACTATGAAAATATCGCCTTGATACACAAAGGCTATTTTTTGTCCGTCGGGAGAGATGGAATTTTGACGAATCCAACGCGGATTTGTCTCTGCCACGGCTATGGTGGCGGAAAGTGCAAGTGTTGCAAATATTAAAGGAAGGGTTTTCATTATATGTTTTTCTGATTTTTCGTAAACTTTCAAAGATACGAATTATTTTCGCTATTTTTGTTTGTCTATGGTTACGGCGACACGAATAATTGTTTTGAAGACCACAAAGGTGGGGGAAAGGAATTTGGTGGTGCATACCCTCAGCCCCGATTTCGGAAGGCGCAGCTTTATAGTAAGCAAGGGGAACAAAAGCGGCACAATGGCCGGATGGCAGCCGCTTTCCATTATGAGCGTGGAGGTTACGGAAAATCCGAAGTCGGATTTATGGAGATTGGGCAAAGCGATGGCGCTGTATCCGCTGAGCGGTCTGCGAAGCGATATGGGCAAAAGCGCAATTTCGATGTTTATGGCAGAGGTCTTATACCGCACTCTTCGCGATGGCATTGAGCCGGGACTTTATGAATGGTGCGAGAAAAGCATTCTCACGCTGGATGCCTTAAAGGATTCTTATGCGAATTATCATTTGCGCTGGTTGCTGGAGCTTTGCTCTGCCATGGGTTTCACCCCTACACTACCCGACCTCGCACCTTTCGCAGGCGAATATATGAAGGAGTTGAAGGGACTTATGGGCCAGTATGAAGAAGCCTTGGTTTTTCCTTTGAACGGACGCTTGCGAGGCGACATCGCTGATGCCATTCTGCAATACCTGTCCTCACACCTCGACTACAGACTCAATATCCGCTCCCTTGCGGTTCTTTCAGAGTTGTTTGAATAGAAAACTTGGCCGGCAGGTTTACCGATTGGCCGGCGGAGCAGTACGACAGGTTAGCCGATTGGGTGGTAGAGCAACATGGCAGTTTAGCCGATTGCCGATGAAGCCGCTTCCCTCCACAAATTATTAAGGAAAACGCTTGTCTTTTAAGAAATCGGATAATGCACGGAGAGCAACGCCGCGATGGGAGATGGAGTTTTTCACTTCGTCTGAAAGTTCCGCCATGGTATTGTCGGGAAAAGCATCGGGCACAAACACGGGGTCATAGCCGAATCCGTGCTCTCCATAAGCCTGACGAGCTATCCGTCCTTCCACAGTCCCCTCGAAAAAATGAGGTGTTCCGTCTTTCAGGATAAGGGTTATAACGCAGCGGAAGCGCGCCGCCCCTGGAAATAAATCCCGCGAATAAGCGCTTTTGGAGACGCCTACAGCTTGCGGCTCTATAAGAGGTGTGCCTTTACAGTCCGCCTGCGGCTCTATAAGCGTAGCATCCTTGCAACCCTCCTGCGCAGGAAAGATGGAGCCCAATTTGAAAAGCAGATAGGCGATATTGTCAGCGAAATTATGGTCGGAAGCATAGCGGGCGGTATGGATGCCGGGTGCTCCGTCAAGAACATCAACCTCAAGACCGCTGTCATCGGCAAAGCAGGACAGGCCGCATTGATTGAATATATGCTTTGCCTTTAACAAAGAGTTTTCTTGAAAGGTATTCCCTGTTTCCTCTATCTCCCAATCCAAGCCCAAATCGGCAGGACCTAAAACTTCATAGGAGGGCCCGAGTATTTCTCTGGCCTCATGTAATTTTCCCGGATTTCCTGTGGCGAATATCAGTTTCATAAGCTAACTGCCAGCGGACTCACCAATGCCTGCCTAAGGGCTTCATCGTAGCGGATGGCGATTTCGACGGCCGCCTTTTGGAAATAATAGCGGGCTACTATACTTTGCTCAATAAACGGAACGATTTCGTCTTTTTTAAGACGGAGAAAACTTTCTTTATCAAGGTCCAACTTGGCCTTCAAAGCCTCCAATTCTTCCTTCATCGACTCTTCCAGGCCATCTTTTTTAAGCTCTTCCAGCATACGGTCGTAAGAAGCGCGGGCAGAGGTGCGGGCATCAAACTCCTTTGCTTTGGCAAACTTTATAAAGCCCTCGTAATCATCGAAATGATAATCTTTTGCCGGAGGGATGCTTTCATGCGAACGCACATAATCAAGGCAATACTGCTCTATTATACCGCTTAGCACCAAAGAGTAGGTCAGACGGCTGTACTCGCGGCGTTTAAGCTCCACATCGGGGGTGATGCCTCCGCCGTCGCGCACCTTGCGGCCGTGGGCAGTGGTGAATTCGCGCGTAAGAGAATCAGGGATATTGCCAACCGAGCCGTCCTCATTGCGGTTCGAATAATCTATTGCCTGAACGCATCGTCCTGAGGGGATATAATATTTTGCAGTGGTGATTTTGAGATGTCCGCCATACGGCATTGGACGGACGCTCTGCACAAGGCCCTTGCCGAAAGTACGGTTGCCCATAATGGTGGCTCTGTCATAGTCCTGGAGACTGCCGGCCACAATTTCGGAAGCGGAAGCCGAGCCGGAATCCACCAATACGATAAGCGGAAGATGGGGCTCAACAGGGTCACTTATAGTCCTGTAAATCTCATCTCTGCTATATTCATTGCCCTTTGAGGTTACCACCAAGGAGCCTTTCGGAACAAAAAGCCCGACTATCTTGACGGCCTCTTGCAAAATGCCGCCGCCGTTGCCTCGAAGATCCAGTACCAAGCGCTCCATCCCCTGCTTCTTAAGTTCCTTTATTGCAGAACGGACATCGTTGGCCACCCCTTCTGTAAAGCCGCTTAGAAGGATGTAACCCGTTTTGCCGTCTTCCAGGATTCCTACATATTCTATATCAGGGATATGAATGCGCTCGCGGGTGATTGTAATATCTTCGTCTTTACCGGTATAAACCCTTTTTACTCTGAAAGTAACCTGGGTGCCGGGCTTGCCTTTCATTCTGTCGGATGCCTCTGCGGCATTCAGACCTATGGTGGTTTTGCCGTCGATTGCATAGATGGCATCACCGCAGCGCAGCCCTGCTTTCGCAGCCGGAGAATCGGCGTAAGGCTCATTGATGAATACAGGACCGTCTTTATCTGACTTGTATATTATAGCCCCGATACCTCCGTAGGTTTTACTTATCATCAGCTCGAAATCTTCACCCTCCTCCTCCGACACCCAAATGGTATATGGGTCGAGGATGGAGAGCATGGCATCTATGCTCGCCTTTTGCATGCGCTCTATCGGAAGAGAATCCACATAACTGCGGTTAAGTTCCTGGAGCAGAGCGGATTGCGTTTGCATCCAACGACCAAGATTAAAACTTTTGCTCTGTGCGCCGGCAAATAATGATGCCGACAGAATAATCAGCGGAATAAATATTTTTTTCATGCGTCTTTCCAAATAAAAATTTTGTCGCCCCGATGCAGTTTATCAAAAGGCTTGCCATTATTACCCACCACCTCTACTTTTACCGAGCAGATTGATGATTTTGGAACAATCTCAACAGGGGTATACTCCAAACGTATGTCCTCAGCGGGAAATTCCACAACTCCCGTGGTGGCGCCAATCGCGAGCAGGGTATCGCCTTTATGAAGGTCGGTGGTTTCCACCGTGATTTCCGCCACGCCGAGCTTGCTGAACCAATTGGTGACTTTACCAAGATAAACCTTGCGTTTGGTGGCGTTGCTGCCGTAAACCTTGCTCCATTCACCTAATTTTGCGCCCATATAATATCCGTCCCAAAAGCCGCGATTGAACACCTCGGCAAGTTTTTCCTTTAGCGAAGCTGCGAGCTCAGGAGTGTAAGTGCCGTTGGAAACAGCATCGGCGGCGGCTCGGTAGCACTCGCTGCAGCGCTTTACATATTCAGGACTTCGGGCACGCCCTTCTATCTTGAACACCCTTACACCGGCATCTGCCATCTTATCCATAAACTCTATGGTGCAAAGGTCTTTGGGAGACATTATATACTTGTTGTCTATATTCAGTTTATTACCGGTTTCAAGGTCTGTGACTTCATAACCACGCCTGCAAATCTGCATACAGGCTCCCCTGTTGGCGGAAGTGCCATAGGAGTGGAGACTGAGATAGCATTTGCCGCTTACCGCCATGCAAAGAGCCCCGTGAGCGAACATTTCTATTCTTACAAGCTCTCCGTTCGGCCCTGTAATCTGCTGCTCCTGAATAGCTTTATGGATTTCTTTAACTTGAAATAAATTAAGTTCGCGAGCCAAAACCACGACATCCGCAAACTTGGAATAAAACTTCAGGGATTCGATGTTGGAGATGTTGAGTTGGGTGGAGATATGAACTTCCAGCCCGATTTCACGGCAATAGGCTATGCAGGCCATATCGGAAGCTATTATGGCATCCACTCCGGCAACCTTTGCTTCGTTTAGAGTCTCGCGCATGGAAGCGAGGTCTTTGTCGTAAAGGCAGATGTTAAGCGTAAGATAGGCCTTTGCGCCGGCCTCGTGGCATTGCCGGACCACCTCAGCAAGGTCGTCAGGGCTGAAATTGCTTGCCGAATGAGAACGCATGTTCAAATGTCCGACTCCGAAATATATGGAATCGGCACCCCCTTGAATGGCGGCTCTAAGGCACTCGAAATTGCCTGCCGGCGCCATTATTTCAAGTTTTTTATTCTCTGAATTCATTTCTGCTCATCTTTATTTCACTAACGGAACTTGCCGTCTTCTTCCAGCATTCCCAAATAGGAATTATAGCGTTCAGGGCTTATCTCCCCTTTCTCAATAGCCTCTTTCACTGCACAATCCGGCTCGTGCGTGTGGGTGCATGGAGTAAAAAAACATTTGCGACCTACGCGGAGCATTTCAGGAAAATATAGGGCAATCTCTTCTTTTTCGAGGTCCACAAGTCCGAATCCCCTAAGGCCGGGGGTATCGATAATAAATCCGTTATGTTGTCGGGCCGGCTCTTTTTCACCGCCTTCAGGACAGCCGTCACCGGCATCGCTTTTTTGACCGCCATCAGGACAGCCGTCATCGGCATCGCCTTTTTCAGCTTTGACCGAAGCGCCAAGGGGGTACATTTCATAAAGCGAGGTGGTGTGCCGGCCTTGCAGGTGAGCTAAGGAGATTTGAGCGATTCTTGGGGATAATGAAGGATCCAAAGCCTTGATTATGGAGGATTTGCCAACTCCAGACTCGCCCGAAAACAGCGATACTCCTTCTGAGCATATACGCCTCAACTCATCTATCCCCTCCCCGGTCTTGCAAGAGGTTTTAAGCACCTTATATCCTATCTTGGTATAGACATCTACAAAATATTCTATTTCCTCCGCCGCCTCGGGGTAAAGATCTATCTTATTCAAGACAATCACCGGTTTTACCCCATATACTTCGCAGGTTACCAGCACGCGGTCGAGGAAAGGCAGTTTTATTTCGGGAAGATAAAGGCTTACCACTATGACCGCCCTGTCCAAATTGGCCGCAATCACATGATTTTGCCGGCTTAAATTGGTGGATTTGCGAATCATATAATTCTTTCGCTCAAGCACTTCGGTAATTACCGCAATATCATCCTCGGGAACATAGCTGACCCTATCGCCCACGGCTATAGGATTGGTGGACTCGGTATCTTCCAAACGGATTTTCCCGCGCATAATCGCCGGAAACGGGTTCCACTCAGGGAGGCGGCTCAGCATAAAATGACTGCCCGCATTCTTCACAACTATCGCCTCTCCCGGTTTCATTTAACCCTCCCTATAAGATTGTCTGCAAAACGGCGGAGGGCTTCCTCCTTCATATGGCTCAAACCAAGCCCGGCCAGCGATTCCATCGCCTTTTCGGAATAGCTCTCTATTGCCTGACGGGCATCTTTATCCACCCCAAGCTCTACATAAATCTTTTTTACACGGGCTATTTTGTCTGTCTTTTCCTCATCTGTAAGCGCCTGCGAATCAAGGATATTTAGAAGGTTGGAGGTTTCTGCGGACTTTTTGTCTGCTTTTCCGCCAGCCTTTTCGCTTGCTTTTTCACTTGCTTTTCCGCCAGCCTTTTCGCTTACTTTTGCACTTGCTTTTTCGATTGCCCGAACCGTCAGCCAGCTCTTTTTGCAATTTATAATATCGCCTCCTATGGGTTTGCCGAACACTTTTTCATCTCCGAAGGCATCGAGATAGTCGTCAGCAATCTGAAAGGCCATGCCTAACTGATAGCCGTAATTATAAAGGGCGTCGCACTCTGCTTTGCCCGCTCCTCCAACCAAAGCTCCCACTTCTGCTGAACAAGCTAAGAGACAGGCGGTTTTAAGGCCTATCATCTGCTCGTATTCACTCATCTCCACCATATCCCTCGACTCGAATTCCATATCCATCTGCTGTCCTTCGCATACCTGCGCCGCAGTGTCGGTAAAAAGGTCCAAAACCTTGGGAAGGGCAGGCTGGGGAGTTCTTGCAATGCGCCTGTATGCCTCTATAAGCATGGCATCTCCGGAAAGTATGGCGGTATCTTCGTTCCATTTTTTCCAAACGGTTTCTCTGCCGCGCCTGAGAGGGCTGCGGTCCATAATGTCATCGTGCATAAGGGTGAAGGAATGGAAAATCTCCAGACCCAAAGCCGGCTCCTCTATTTCGGAAGAAAAATTGTCGCAGAAAAGCGAATAGGTGGTAAGGCAAAGTTTGGGGCGTATGCGCTTGCCTCCTATTCTTATCATATATCTTAAAGGGTCGTAAAGCCCTGCCGGCTGTTCGGCGAAGCTGATGCGGTCAAACATTTCCTGCACAGCCGCTTCTATCTTGTTTTCGAAAGTCATCTTGATACAAAAGTACATATTTTCTTGCGATTTAAGGGTATTAGCCGGGGAGAACTCTTAGAATGACTGTAACCGGCGTCCCGTTCCTGCCCTTTCCTGCGTGGTTTACTGCGTGGTTTACTGCGGCTCTGGCTGCCTCCTCTCCATTCCGCCGAAATCCCCATTTCCGCCACATGGTAAAGCATTTTCGACGGCTTTTGCTTGGCCTCCACCTCCTTCAGCCATCGCAGCTCTTATTTTCGCTACATGTTTAAGCGTGAAATCGAGCGTAAAATGGAACTCTCTGACTATCAGCAAAATCCTTAAAGAAGAGTATGAAATTTGCTTGGTCTTGTTTGATGATCTTTCTCATTATCAGCACTTTCCATTTTACGCTTGATTTGCAGATTGCAGGCGGAGCTGGTCATAGTGCCGTTAATTGTATCATGATTAAGCGTTTTAGGCCTTTATTGCTTAATCATGAAGGGTAAATTAGTATCTTTGCCCGCATAGGAGGTGGAGAAGCGGAGAAGCTGAGAGGCGGCATAACAGGAGAAGGAGAAGGAAAAGGAGAAGACGAAGAGATGGTTATGGAGCGAAAAATAGCGACAGAATGCCAACCATAATAAAATGACGGTCAAGATAGATATGAGCAATAACTGCCTTATCAGGGAGATGAAGGCTCTGCGGAATCCATCGCAGGTGGAGGGGTTGTCCCGCTTTTTCAAGACGGGGCCTGGAGAGTATGGAGAGGGGGATAAGTTTTTGGGAATCAAGGTGCCTCAAACCCGTGAGGTGGTTAGGCGCTGTTGGAAAGAAATGAGCTTCGAGCAATTGGAAGAGTGCCTTTCAAGCGAATATCACGAAATCAGGCTTGCCGCCCTGCTCTCGCTTGTAGAAATCTTCTCGCATGCCAAAAATAATCCGGAGCTGCAAAGCGAATGCATCGCCTTTTATTTGGCGCACACCGACAGCATAAACAATTGGGACCTCGTGGATCTCTCGTGCTATAATCTATTAGGCGTCTGGCTGCTCGATAAGGACAGGACTCTGCTATACAAACTTGCGAGAGAGGGCAAGACCATTTGGGAGCAGCGGATAGGGATTGTCAGCACCATGACCTTCATCAGGCACGGAGAACTGCAAGACACTTTCAATATTGCAGATATTCTCCTGCATCATCCGCACGACCTTATTCAAAAGGCGGTCGGTTGGCTGCTGAGAGAAGCTGGCAAACGAGATGTAGGAGCCTTGGAAGCCTTTTTAGAGCCGAGATACAAAGAGATGCCCCGCACAATGCTCCGCTATGCTATCGAAAAATTCCCCGAAGAAAAAAGACAGCGGTATCTAAGGAGATAAGCAATTTGCGGCGGTGGCAATCGACCA
>LSQX01003914.1_pt2 | contig 13730 bp, 9 predicted proteins | sample 654561 | NCBI WGS metagenome assembly LSQX01 (sample SAMN04489861, study PRJNA283612) | anaerobic digester metagenome | isolation source: 4 biogas reactors fed with cattle manure at either 37C or 55C with and... | place: Denmark: Kongens Lyngby | collected 2014 | reverse complement strand
GAGCCGTACACACCGGTTGTTCCCGATAATTACGAATTTATGGGCTGGTCACCTGCAATACCCGAAATCTTCCCTGCCGATAACATCAGGTTTGATGCAATATTAGAGCTTAAAAAGCTAACAGTCTTGTTTGACTTAAACGGCGGCACAGGGACGGTTCCCGCTCAGATAGCAGAGGTAATAGGAACACAAATAGCTCTGCCCGCACAGGGTGATATAACCTGAGAGGGCTATAATTTCCTCGGCTGGGCAACCACTCCGGACGCAACTGAGGCTCTCGAATGATTTGTTATTCCCTCTCAGGAGCAGACTCTTTACGCCGTCTGGCAGTTGGCTGAGTTGCCTGAATTAATAGCTGTTGAGGGAACTGACACAGTAGTAGACCATGAAAGGAACATCATCTACGGGTTTACGCAAGGCGTTAATGATATGTCAATTTTCGATTATATTGACAACTTGGGCAATACCAGGATTGAACTTGAATATACCTTCAATATCGGAACGGGCACAGAGGTAAGGCTCATAGATAATGCGACAAATGAAGTGCTCAAAACATACTATATTGTTATCTTCGGCGATATTGACGGTGACGGGAGAATCACCTCCCTTGACTGTTCAGCTCTTCTCAATGTTGTTTCCTACAATGCCGACATTTCCTACGATTCGCCATATTATTATGCAGCAGATATTGACGGATGGAGCGGCATATCCTCAATTGACGCAAGTAACCTTCTAAATGTGGTTTCCTTCAATGCGGATATCGACCAGACAACCGGTACCGTCGAGATATAACGCAAAGTATATTCACACAAAAAGGGTGCATCTAACTAGATGCACCCTTTTTTTTGTTTTATCTGTTAAAACCCGAATAAAGCTTCTATTATCGGCATGAGGATTTCAAAAATTCTTTTTATTATAGCTGCCTGGATATCACCGCCAAAGGTCTCCTGCTCACCACTTGCCGAGTTATATGCACATCCGTTAATAATTATTATGTTATTATCGGAGGGAGCGGGGTCGATAAAAATATTTTCAACAAAACTGCCCAGAGAAAATCCCAAAATATCTGAAAGAAGGCTTGTAACGGCAGTGCTGATTGTCTTGTTTATCGCAGCCTCAAGCTCTGGTGAAACACCGCTCAGAAGCTTTGAAACACCTGTATTATTACCGATGGCATTAATTATTGCTGGCAGCGCCTTGTCAAAGGCATCCCCGTTCTTTATATTAGCAATTGCTTCTTTGATTTCGAGGGGATAGATTTCGTCACCGTAATAATGCTGATAATAAGCCTCCTCCAATACATTGCAGAGAGAAACATTTTCTGTCAGCTTCATATCCAGCAGGTAATCAATAATTTCCTGCATTAAACCCAAAGTAATTTCATGAGCTTTTTCATAGCTGATATACTTTGATAAAGGCCGAGCCAATATTTCCGAAACATCTATAATTACTCTGTGCCTCATAACAGTACGCACGCTTGCCCTGAAAAAGGTCTTGCAGAAATTATCATAATCAGGTATGCCTTCAATCGATTCAAGCCAACGGGTCTGGAATTCGGCATCGCCTCCCGTAAAGCGGACATATCTTACAGGTGACTGATATAGCAGCAGGCCGCCCGTACAGATTTCAAAAAGAGTATTGCCGCCGGCTGTAAATGACGAAATGTCGTTTGCGTGTGAATGGCCGGTGAAAAGATAATTAAGGCCGCATCCGGCAAGCTCAGCTGCGATTTTGTTGTGATTATTGAGGAAGTTCGGGCCCATTAAAACAGACTGTCCCTTGTACTTTTCAATCAAATCATAATGCATCATTGCAATAGGAGTATCACCTGCGGCAATGCAATCGCTAATCTGCTCTTTTACCCATTCCAGCAGATCGCCTTCAAGTGCCTGACTGCTGCTAAAAAGCTCGCCGTTATATATTGATGCGTCTATAGCTATTAACCTGTGGCTATCGTCAAGCTGGGCGACATAGGAGAGGGAATTCGCGTCAGTTGTGTCACGGGCGATAACCGTGCTGTCACTGCCGAAGCCGAAGCCGTCATAAATCTGTGCAAACTGAGATTTAGTCGTGCCTTCAACGGAAATTCTCCTGTCCTGAGCATATTCAACACCCGCAACAGTTACGGTGCCGCCAGGTTCATCAACAACATAAGCCGGTGCCACCGCAGGGCTGCCTTCATTGCCCATGCTGATGTCATGGTTGCCGGGGATAACATAAGCCTTAACACCGGCAGCCCGAGCCTCTCTAAGCTTGCTTGCAATGTTTTTGTGCGACTGTAGCTGAGAAGAGAGCGACATATCACCGGAAATAAGTAGATACTCAGTGCCGGAGGCAATAATGTTGTCGAGCGCTGCATCGAGAATTTCGTCCGAATACTGAGCAAGCCTGCAGTCACTGTCAATATAATGCCTGTAATTATATCCGTTCGGGCTCCCGATAAACTCACGCGGCATATAGTGCATATCGGATATTGAGCTGAGCGTCAGCTCCGGGCTCTGTGATGCAAATGCAATTGATAAGCAGGAAATAATTATTGCCGCACTTAAAAAAAGTGCCGCAGAATGTTTAAAAATCCGCTTCATACTTACACCTCTTGTTATTAATAGAATAAGAATACATCGGTTGTATAAATTTGTCAATTTTTTAAACAAAAGATTAAGTTTTTACATTTATATGGAAATATATAAGACTGCGTGATATAATGTTTAATGTATTACCATAGAGAATAAGCTTATTCTGGGGAGGTATTCTAATGAGAATAAAACTTAAAAAATCATTATGTATTCTTTTGTCTGTAGTATTTTCTGTCGTTTGCTTTGCCTCATGCAGAGGAGCTCAACAGGACAATACAACGCTTGTTTCCGAAGATGAATGGAAGGAAGTAATTGGCGCAGCCAAGAATGAAACAATCCCCGGCAGGCTGACTGATGAGGAAATAAAAAGTCAAATTGAGGCAGTCATCAGGGAGGAAACCAAGGACGACAGCTACATATGGGACGGCGAATATTCATCCCTGACAAAGGAGCAGAGAAAAAAGATAGAGGACGCAATTGCAAAGGAAAAGGGAATCAGGGTTGATATTACGGACTCAGGAATAGTTTATGATAAGATTATCCCGGAATATAATGAAATTGTTGATTATGTAAATGACACCGTCGGCGATGAGCTCAAGGATAGATACGGTGATGACTATGTCTGGGATGGCGACTATTCCGACCTTACGCAAGAACAGCAGGATGAGGTTGAGGATGCAATAAACGAAGACGGATATGATGTAATTGTCGATGACGGCGGCATAATAAGCAAACCCTCCGACCCGGTCTCCGAAACGGTGCTTTCCTCGGTTGCCAGACAGAAAATAGCAACCTTCGGTGGCTCAGGTCAAGACAGATTCTTTAGCGTAAAAGCAACTCCGGACGGAGGCTTTGCGGCAATGCTCAACACATTCTCCAAAGACGGGGACTGTTCGGATGCAGATAAAAGCTGGGTAAGAACCATCAGCGGAGTTGTCAAATTCAATGCACAGGGCGAGGTCCAGTGGAAGAAGTTTATCGGTGGCAACAACTCTGTCAAGCTCAGCGCAATGGCAGTGCTCTCAGACGCAAGCATTGTCGCTGTGGGTGAAACGACCGCAACGAATATCCCAGGAGCGCCAAAAAAGGGCAGGAGCCTTGACGCTATTATGGTAAAATATTCCCCGCAGGGCGAGCAGGAGAATGTCAGAATTCTTTCCGGCGCCGAGGGCGATTATTTCAGCTCAGTTGCCGCAACTCCCGACGGTGGTTTTGTGGTGGGAGGCAAGGCAATATCCTCCGACGGTGATTTTGAAGGTCTTGCAAAGGACTGCATAAAAGCCGTTATTTTCAAATATGATAAGGATTTTAATGTCTACTGGAAGAGGGCGCTCAACAGCGGCAAAATGCACGCCAATTTTCAAAGCATTGATGTCAACAAGGATGGAGATATTTTTGCCGCCTGCCTGACAATGTCCCAAAGCAATGATTTCAGCTCACTGGTCGGCTTCGGAAAGGGCGACAGTGTAATTATCAAATTCAATAAAAACGGAGAAAGGCAATGGCTCAAAACTATTGTCGGCTCAGGTAACGAGAGTGCGAACTGTGTTACCCCATCACCTGACGGCGGTTGCGTTGTTGTGGGCGTTTATAACACACCTGTTGCTGCGGATGGAACCTTTGCCTCCTATCACAACTACGGCGACATGGACGGATTTATTATCAAATATAATAAGGATGGCTCAATGGACTGGCTCAATACCGTCAGCGGGTTTAAGCTGGAAAGTGTAATGGGAGTCGCTCCCGTGGACGGAGGCTATGTCATCTGCGGCGACACATATTCAAATAACAGGGATTTTGCATTGAGCGGCAATAAGGGCGAAAGGGACACCTTTGTCATGCTCATTGACCAAACAGGCAAAAAGCTGCACCTTCAGACAATTGGGGGCAGTGGCCTTGAAATGGCTCTGGGGATTTGCGCCCTTGATGACACAAATTTTGTTGTTGTCGGAGGCACACAGTCAACAGATGGCGATTTTGCAGGCCTTTCACCCGCAGGCAAGAAGGACAGCTATATCTGCACAACAATTTTTTTCAAAACAGTAAAATCATAAAAACCATAAGTGCTATAAGTATAAAACCGTTCCCTTAATTCTATAATTTTAAAGGGCTGTATCAACACTTTCAAAGTCAGAAAGTTGATACAGCCCTTTTTATTATTCGTTTTTAAAGATTGATTCTTTTCTTCTTCCACAGCTCCTTTTTCAGGAACACTGCGCAGAGTACCCAAGAGCCGAGAGGTGCAAGTCCAATTGCAAGACCTACTCCGTTGAAGCCCCAACCCAAAACATTCACAAAGAAATATGTAAGAGGAATTCGGAGTATTAATGAATTGAAAATGGTGTTCAAAAGCGCAAAATTCGACATACCGGCAGCAAGAGCCAACCCGTTGACACTGAAGGTTATGCTCACAAAAAGGTAATCATATGCTGTTCTCCTCAGGTAGGCGGATCCGGTTGAAATAACATCTGCCTCCGAGGTGAAAAGAGCCATAATCGAGCCGGGGAAAAGCTGAACAACCAAAAAGACCAAAAGTGAAATTCCGAATGCCATTATTGTGCCTATCTCAAAGGTTCTTTTTGCCCTGCCGTATTCACCTGCACCGATGTTCTGACCTGCCATTGAGGATATTGAGGTGCTCAGGGCGAGCCCCGGCAGAATCGCAAATGAATTGACCTTGCTGCCGATTCCCTGGCAAGCGGAGGCAACCTCAGCATTCGGCAGGGAGTTGACAATAGAGGTAAGCGCCAGAAACGAAAAGGAAACAATAATATTCTGCACCGCCGAGGGAAAACCGATTTTAATTAGAGCAGCAGCCTTTTTAAAATCGGGCTTAAAATCGACGGCTCTGAATTCAATAAAAAAGTCCTTCCTGAAAAGGAAAATCAGCGAGAGGACGACGCTGAGAGCCTGTGAAAAAATGGTGGCCCATGCTGCTCCCGCAGCACCCATTCTATAATAACCTACCAGTACAATGTCGAGCAGCATATTTGTAACGGTTGCCGTAAAAACAAAATACAGCGGGCGTTTTGAGTCACCCATTCCTCTGAGTATTGCACTTATGGCATTATACATGAAAACGAATATTGTGCCGTACATGCAGATTTTAAAATATGCCAGTGTTTCCGAATATGCCGAATCGGGAGTGTTAAGAGCCTTTAGTATCGGGTTGCTAAGGCTTAGCATCACGCTAGTGACAACGGCACTGAGTATGAAGTACATAATTGTCATGGTGCCGATGGTTTTTCGCTGGTCGCCATATTTTTTTGAACCGCCGTACTGAGCAATAAGGACAGTGCCCCCGATTGAAAGCCCCAAAGCAAGCCCCGAAGCAAGGATATTTATCTGGCCGCCGATTGAAACCCCCGTTATACTTGCCTTGCCGCAAAATTTACCGACAACAACCATATCAACAACGGAATAAAGTGCCTGCAAAAGGTTTGAAAGCAAAAGGGGAAAAGAGAATCTAATTAACTGTTTTGTAACGCTGCCCTGTGTAAAATCATTTCTGAATCTATCTGACATCAATAACTCCTGTTTATTCTTCAAGGGTCTTTCCCTTTCAGGTAATTTATTTATCTTCCTTAGGCTTTTTCATCGTCAGGGAAATCCTCTTTTTTGCCGTATCGACAGAGATGACCCAGACCGTCACAACCTCCCCTACCTTCAGAACCTCCGAAGGGTGCTTAATATATCTGTCTGAAATCTGAGAAATATGAACAAGCCCGTCCTGGTGCACACCGATATCAATGAATGCGCCGAAGTCAATAACATTGCGAACCGTCCCCAAAAGCTCCATGCCGGGAACAAGGTCATTAATATCCATAACATCCGTGCGAAGCATCGGAGGGGGCAGCTCGTCACGCGGGTCACGCCCGGGGCGGAGAAGCTCCTTTATGATATCCTGAAGAGTCGGCAGGCCGATACCGAGCTTTTTGGCGGTCTCCTCCTCACCGCCGAGTTCGGCAATTTTCTCATTCAATTGTGCAAGCTTACCTCCTTTGACATCGGCAAGGGAGTAGCCGCAAAGCTCAAGCAGAGCCTTTGCCGCATCATAGCTTTCGGGGTGGACGGATGTGTTATCGAGCACATTTTTGCTTTCCGGCACCCTCAAAAAGCCTGCACTCTGCTCAAATGCCTTGTTGCCGAGTTTCGGCACCTTTTTGAGCTGGGCGCGGCCGGTGAAAGCTCCCTGAGCTTCACGGTATGATACTATGTTTTTGGCAACTGTCGAATTAACGCCTGCGACCCTCGAGAGCAGGGAGGGGGAGGCGGTGTTAAGGTCAACACCCACGCTGTTGACGCAGTATTCGACTACTCCGTCAAGAGCATTTCCAAGCTCCTTTTTGGGCATATCGTGCTGATACTGCCCAACGCCTATTGCCTGCGGGTCAATTTTGACCAGCTCTGCAAGCGGATCCTGCAGCCGCCTTGCAATTGAAACGGCGCTCCTGAGCGAAACATCAAACTGAGGGAATTCCTCGGCAGCCAGCTTTGAGGCAGAATAAACTGAAGCCCCCGCCTCACTGACAACCATATATGAAACCTTTTGAGGGATTTGCTTGAGAAGCTCAGAGGTAAAAATCTCCGTTTCCTTTGAGGCGGTGCCGTTACCTATTGCAACTATTTCAACGCCGTGCTTGGCAATGAGCCTTTTTATCAGCTCGGAGGCCTGTTCACGCTGCGAATCGGAGTGTGTGACATAAATGACGCCCGTGTCGAGCACCAGACCCGTTGGGTCCACAACCGCTACCTTGCAGCCTGTCCGATACCCAGGGTCAAGCCCCAATGCCGTTTTGCCCTTAACGGGCGGCTGAAGGAGCAGCTCTCGGAGGTTTACGGAGAACACCTTGATAGCCGACGCAACGGCTCTTTCGGTGAGTATATTTCTGATTTCTCTCTCTATTGAAGGATATATGAGCCTGTTATAAGCATCCTGCCCGGCATCCCTGACTGCCTGTGTGCATGGTGAACCTTTGGGATTTAGTGTGAGCGAGACGATGACATTTGCCGCTTTCACGGGGTCAAGGGTCACACTTACCTTTAGAAAGCCTTCACGCTCACCCCTGTCTATTGCAAGTATTCTATGCTCCGGAATTTTCGGCACAGGCTCAGAGTATTCATAATACATCGTGTAGACACTTTCGGCATTTTTGTCTGCCGCAGTGCAGTTGACAACACCCGTAACGGTGAAAAGGTTACGGATTCTGCGGCGAATATCCGCATTATCGGAGATATCCTCGGCGATTATGTCTAGAGCGCCCTGCAATGCATCCTGTGCGCAGGATACACCCTTTTCTTCATCAATGTATTCGGCAGCCATAACAATAGGCTCGGCGCTGCCCTCCTGCTGTGAAAAAATTGCCTGAGCAAGGGGCTCGAGCCCTTTTTCACGCGCAACGGAGGCTCTGGTGCGGCGCTTTGGGCGATAGGGACGATAAATATCCTCAATTTCTGCAAGAGTTGCCGCAGCAGAAAGGGCAGCGGCAATTTGCTCCGTCATTTTCTCCTGCCCCTCAATTGAGGAATATACCTCCTGCCTGCGTTTATCAAGGTTTCGCAGGTACTCAAGCCGCTCTGAAAGCTCACGCAGCACTTGGTCATCAAGCGTACCGTGCGCCTCCTTGCGGTATCTTGCAATAAAAGGGATAGTGTTACCTTCATCAATTAGCTTGACTGTGTTCTCCGCCTGCCATTTTTGCAGGTGGAATTCATTAGTCAGTGCCTGAATAATATCCATATAACTCTCCTGTATTTTTATGATATTTTCAAAGTATAAACATATTCACTGTCAAGCTCATCCGGGTTTATCGGCGGGAATTTAACCTTGAGCCTGCCGCCTTCATTCTCAGCCTGAAGCGAAACGCTGCTTCCGAGCAGACAGAGCTTAATATCATCCCTGTATTCAATATCCTCAAGCACTTTTTCACCCATCGGGAAATGCTTGAAAAAAGCGTAAACGCTGCCGTCACGCTGAGTGTAGCACACATCCTTCTGTGTGGAATCCTTGTATCTTTTGCTGCAGTAAATACCTTCACCGTTAACACTGAGCCATTTGCCCAATTGCAGGAGCCTTTCCTGCATAATTACGGGGATAGTTCCGTCAGCGGCAGGGCCTATGTTAAGCAGAAGATTGCTGCCGGAGCTGACAAGGTCAACAAGCAGGTCAACGAGCTCCTTTGCACTCAAATAATCGTCCGTATTCTCAATCCTGTTGAGCCCGAACGAGGCGCCGATTCCTCTGCACTCCTCACGGTATCTGCTGTTCAAATCGACCTTATCTTCTGTGCCTATGCTGCCGTATTCGGTTGTGAAATTGCCTCCGTTTTTGCCTCTTGTGCCCTTGCCCCAACGGTCATTGGGTACCACAAAATCCCTCACGCTGGATTCATTATAAAGCCACTCAAGCAGCTGCGTGCTGTGCCAGACAGTGTCGGACTGCTCCCATTCACCGTCCGTAAAAATAGTCCACGGCTGGTACTTTTCAACAAGCTCCTTCATCATGGGGATGAAATGCTTGAGTGCATATTCCTCCGGGTCCTTTAAGTAGAGAGGATTGTACCACTCATATACAGAATGATAGACGCCGAACCTGACGCCAACCTTTTCAACGGCTTTCTTGAGCTCTGCGCAGAAATCCCTGTGTGGCCCGACATCAAAGCTGTTCCAGTTCCAGGCATAATCCGTCTTATACATACAAAAGCCGTCATGGTGCTTTGAAACAAGATTTATATATTTTGCACCGGAATTCTTGAAAAGCTGTGCCCACTCCTCGGCATCAAAAAGCTCTGCCTTAAAATCCTTGACGAAGTCCTGATACTTGAAATCCTTGCCATATACTCTTTCATGGAACTGCTGAGTAGGTGAGCCCTCCTGATTGAGTGCATGCTGATACCATTCAGTATAACTGCCCTTTTTGTTGTAAGCAGGCACGGAATAAAGCCCCCAGTGGATGAAAATACCGAATTTTGCATCCTGAAACCATTGAGGAACAGGGCGGGAGTTGATTGACTCCCAGTTGCTTTCATATCGTTTCAAAAAAACCCCTCACTTCTTGTTAAGTTAAATGAAAATATTTTATTTAAGTTGCCTAATATCTTTGCCGCAAAAAAGGAGAGAAATATAGTTGCCGATTATCCTCGAGGTGATTCTCTGAGTGTATTTTTCCTCAAGCTCCTCAGGGGAGAGGTTGGTGCTGATTATTGTAGGCAGACCCTTGAGGAGTCTGGTGTTTATTAAATTATAAATAACCGAAACTGTGAACGAGGTTGAAAACTCCGCTCCGAGATCGTCGAGGACAAGCAAATCACAGTCCAGCAGAGCCTGCTCAGACTCGCCCGTGTTTTCATAGTAACGATTGAAACGCTCACGCTCCAGCTTGAGAAGGATATTCTGAGCTGAGCCATATATTACACCGTACCCTTTGCCTATTGCAATGCCGGCAATGGCAAGGGAAAGATGTGTTTTGCCCAGCCCCGTTGCTCCGTACATGAGAAGGCTCGGCGAATCCCTGCCAAAGTCCTCGGTATAGCTTTTGCAGAAATTCAGGATTTCACCCATTCTTTTCTGCGGAGAGATGCCGATACTTTCATCGATTATCTTAGGATAATAGCTGAGCTTAAAACTCTCAAAAGTGCAGGACTCCAGCGGAGCATCACTGCAAAGCTCCTTAAAGGCAAGCGACCTGACAAGCTCGGTGTAGCATGCACACCTCCAGCCGCCGACATAGCCCGTATCACTGCATTTATCACATGTATATTTAACCTTCAGGTAGTCCTGCGGCATACCTGCCTTTGCAAGCAGGAGCCTTCGCTTCTCCTGCATTTCGAGGTTCTTTTTTGAAAGGGAGTCAATGAATCTTTGGGCGTTTTCGCCCATCCCGATTGCCCGCACGACCTCAAGCCCTGCAGAGGCGATTTCCTTTTCAATTTCTTCAAGCTCGGGGATTTTTGAAACAGCGGCATCATGCCTGCTCTTTTGTTCGGCTTCTGCTCTGCTGTGGCGGCGTTCAAGCTCAGCCTGTGCAAGGTAATGAATTCTTTTACTGTAGCTCATTATTTTTTCCCCTTTTCATAGACTAACGGCTCATGAAGCGAGCGGCGTTTGAATTCATCAAGGTCATAGGATGCCGGGCTCCTGCTGCCCTTTTGTTTTTTTGAGGCAGTGCCTCTGGACTTGCCCTTATTTTTATTGAGCCTTTCACGGTTGAACTGCTCAACCTCTTCGGGAGTTTTAAGCCCGTTCTCATGCCAATTTTTCAGAATCTTATCCATATAGGCAAACTGCAGGCTCTGAGTACGGTCAGCCATCTCTTCATATGCAAGGTAAATCATTTCAAAGCTGAAACCCCATTCCCTGCTCCAGCGGTTAATATAGACTGACTGCTTGGTAGTTGGCCTCGGGTTTTTGTTGCCTATCGCCTGAGCGAGCTTTTTCCACAAAGCGTTGCATGATTTGAGAGCTTCAATCTGCTCATCTGCTTTTTCAAGGGTATCTATTTCCCTTTCGCCCCAGTCCTTGCCAACACTTGATATGTAGCCTAAGGAGGTTTTGCTGACAGAAACACAATATTCGATTATCATTAAAACAACTTCAACAGGCAACCCATACTGGTCATGCATCATAAGCAGTGTGCTCTGCCCATCGTAGCCGATTGTTTTGCCCAGCTTTGTTTGAGCCTCATTGAAAAGGAAGCGTATATCTTCGGATTCGCCGCACCTTGCCTTAATCTGCTCACTTGTCGGCCTCGCGGGCGGTATGGGAGCGAGAACTTTTTGCTCAGCCTTTGCTACATCGGATTTTTCAGGCTCGGAGTTAACATGAGCGGGTGCTTGTCCGTCTTTTAGCAGAACACCGCATTCCACCCAAAACGCAAGGGCATCCGTTACATCCTCAGATGTTTTACCAACAGCACGGCTGATTACATTAATATCAGCTTCCTCAGGCGAATTCCGCAGCAGCCAGAGAAGAACCTTTAGCTGGATAGCTCCCGCCATCTTTATATGATTGTCAACTACAATCGAGGGAACGGCAAATGCATATCCCCATGCATCCGGATTTACACGGTACCCCATAAAAACATCCTTTCGTGTTACTGACAGATATTCAATAGCTTAATTATACACAAACAATCTCAAAAATGGAACGGGGAAAAGCATATTTATTTGTGCCGCTCCTTAAAGAAAACAGAGCACTCATTTCTACTCATAAAAAAAGCCGCCAATTCATCGAAAAAAACAAATCCCCCGTCAGATTAACAGGTCTATAAAGCACAAAAACACATATAATAACAGCGCATTTGGGCACAAAATTATTTCAAAAACCGGTTGACAAAATATAATCGTTATAATATAATGATTGAGCCTTAAGGCAAGATAGGTGGCGGCATAGCTCAGTTGGCTAGAGCATTCGGTTCATACCCGGAGTGTCGTTGGTTCAAATCCAACTGCCGCTACCAGTTTTTTTGAACAAATAAACGGCCCGGTGGTCAAGAGGCTAAGACACCGCCCTTTCACGGCGGTAACACGAGTTCGATTCTCGTCCGGGTCACCAACAGTAGCCAGTTGTTGCATTTTCTGCATATGACTGGCTGCTTGCCGCATCAAACATAGCGGGACGCATAGCTCAGCTGGTTAGAGCGCTTGCTTCACACGCAAGAGGTCAACGGTTCGAGTCCGTTTGTGTCCACCAAAGCGCAGGAATTATTTTGATTTCTGCGCTTTTTGTTTATCAAATCAAAACCCCGGCTGTCAAAACCGGGGTTAATCGCTTGCAGGTATTAATATGCGTTGCTGTAAACCTTACCGTTTTTCATTTTGATGCCCCTTGCCTGCATTAGCTCACTCACGGTTACTAGCTTAAAGCCCATTTCCTTGAGCTTCGGAATAATTTCTGCACAGGAGTTAGCACTCATAGAATAAACATCGTGCATCAGAATGATATCGCCGTCCTTAGCATTTTTCAAAACCGAATCGATGATTATCTGTTTATCCCTTTCTATCTGAGCCTTTGTCCTTTTTTCGTTGGTTGTGGTTTTATATCTCCAGTCATTTGTGTCTATGGACCATTGAATCAGAGGCATACCTGCAGCAGCCTTGACCTTTTTGTCAAAAGCACCAAAGGGAACTCTGAAAAGCACGGGTTCAATGCCCGTTGCATCAAAAATAACCTTCTTCATTTTTGCCATGTCGCTTTTTATCTCTCTATAAGACATTTTTTTATAATTTTCATGTGCGTATGAATGTGTCCCGATTTCACAGCCGATTTCCACAGCCTGCTTTAATAATTCGGGATGTGCCTGGGCATTAGTGCCAATCACAAAAAAAGTAGCCTTACAATCGTTTTCTTTAAGGATATTAAGTATTTTTACTGTGTTTTTTGGGCTGGGTCCATCATCAAAGGTCAGAGCAATCAGCTTTTCCTTTTCAGGGCTCGTGGTATCCGTAACAGGTGGCGGATTATCGGAGGATGGGTTAGTATGTTCTGTGGTGCTATGTTCGGTTTGAGGTGGAGGGCTTGTAGTGCCGGGGCTATCTGGCGGTTTCGACCCTTTGGCCGTTGGAGGGGAATCATGCCCGTTAGAGCTTGTATGTTCATTTGCATCGCCGACAGGTGCGTCAACCTTTGAGCCGCCGACATTTACGGCAATGCTACCCGCCCCGCCCGTCCATTCAAAGCAGCTAAGAATGATTAGCGGCACAACAAGATATATCAACAACTTTTTTAATTTCATCTTCATAATATTCTCCGCTTGAAGCAACAGTAAGCTTATACATTACATTATATTATACTTGCCATTAACCAATTGAACTTAATTACTATTACAGTTTACGACAAATATATTATTAGTTCAAGGCTAATATGCAATTATGACAAAACTGTAACCTTTTAGTAAACACGCGGCAGGTAGGATAAAAGGGTCAAAAAAGGTCAAAAAAGCTGTTGACAATGAGTGTAGGGATATGATACTATACGAAAGCTGTCTGACGCAGGCGGTTGGGGAAGGCCCGCAGAAAGCCGCAAAAAGCTGATAGGAAGCAAAGCGAGGCAAAAAGCCGAGTGAGCTTAGAGAAGCAGGTCAGAGGGCGAAAAGCTGCACCGAAAATGCTCAAGGCAGGAGCCGAGGGCGAGGGGCAAAAGTTGCACCGAAAATGC
>LSQX01130859.1_pt3 | contig 13731 bp, 11 predicted proteins | sample 654561 | NCBI WGS metagenome assembly LSQX01 (sample SAMN04489861, study PRJNA283612) | anaerobic digester metagenome | isolation source: 4 biogas reactors fed with cattle manure at either 37C or 55C with and... | place: Denmark: Kongens Lyngby | collected 2014 | reverse complement strand
GCGGAGCACTGGGTGTCGGCATGGACCGCACAGACGGTGCTGGAGCCTGAGCTCTGGGCGCTGCAGTCGGAGCCGGGCGTGTTGCGGGAGCCGGTGCTGTCCTGGTTGTCGTGGGCGCAGGGCGTGTTACCGGTGCCGGAGCTGTTCTGGTTGTCGTGGGCGCAGGGCGTGTTGTCGGCGCCGGAGCTGTTCTGGTTGTCGTGGGCGCAGGGCGTGTTGTCGGCGCCGGAGCTGTTCTGGTTGTGGTTGGTGCCGGGCGTGTTGCCGGCGCCGGAGCAGTTCTTGTTGTGGTTGGTGCCGGGCGTGTAGCGGGCGCAGTCCTGGTTGTTGTTGGTGCCGGACGTGTAGCGGGAGTGCGTCCTTCACCGCCACTGCGTGGAGTAGCTGGTGCGGCATTATCCGGGGCTGTACGGCTCTGACCTCTTGCCGAACCACTGTCGGCCGGTTGTCGATCTCTGGCCGGTGTACGCTGAATCTGGCTGCTGCCACGCGGTGCCGGTGCCGAGGAATCGAGATCGCGAACGGCTACATTGGCGGGATTTTCCCGTACGCCGCCGCTCCGTGGTGTTCGTCCTGTACCGGATTCACCCGTTCCCGACCGGTCTGCGGTGCCACGGACTGGTCGTGTTTCCGTGCCGCCCTGTCGGTCAGTGCTGCTCAGAGGTGCACGACCCAGACGGGTGCTTTCAGGGACCAGGGTCCGGCTGCTGCTATCGCGACCGGCCTGCTGATTGTCCCGGGATCTGTAAGTCTGCTCGGTCTGATTCATCCGAATTGTTCTTGCCGGTGCATTGGCGTTCCGGTTCTGAATGTTTGTTCGTGTTGAGGCTGTTGTCGCACCCTGTTGTCGCCGTGGGGCGAAACTGTCGCGTCCCATGCTTCTTTCCAGCCGCCCTATACGTTCTGAGGCGAGCAGGCTTCGGTTGGAATCGCTTTGCACTCCACGTATGGACCGTCTGGGATTATAATCCCGTCTTTGCGAGGAAACGGCGCTGCTCCAGGGCACTGAAGGGCGTCTGTGCGAATGGGGGCTCAGATTCCACACGTGAACATCGCGTACAGGTGCCGAGGTGAAAACATTGATGATGGTCGTGTTGGGCACACCGATATAACCTGCGCCTCCATAGAGGTAGGAGGAGGAAACATAGCTGGTTCCGTAGCTGCAGAAGGATACGCCTCCGACGGAGAAGAAGGTGCTGCCCGTTACAATCACAGGGCGATGGTAGTAGTCAACGGGTGCCCAGAGATGGTAGCCGGAAACATGAACCGAGGCAACCCAGGCGGGGCTCCATATGGAGTTGTAGGACCAGATCCAGCCATAGGTGGCTGTGTGCCGCCAGCGGCCATAGTGGCTTGTGAAGTAACCGAAGGGATATTCATCCACCCAGACGTGACCACAGGCCGGTACATAGTTCCAGTATCCATAACGGTAGGGCACATAATCAACGACGGCCGTGGGTCGCCAGTAAGTCTGATTGTCCACTTGTACCCAGTCGCCATAGCGGGCAAGATCATAGGATCCCACACTGGGAGTCGCTTCCGCATAGATCTCTCTGGGAATGGTCTGTGATCCTTCAGCCAGCATGCGAGCACGGTCATTGTTCCAGTTGTCGAAGTTATCGCTTTCAGCGCGATCGAAGAGAACAGGATCTGAGGGCAGGAATCCGGGATCGATCCAGACCCTGGTGGATTCCGTGGCCGTGATCTGGTTGTTGTCCTGCGTGTGGATGGTTGCGCTGCCCCAGCGTACGGAAACGACTACGCTGCCTTCATGGTCGATATCCAGGCGAACCATGGAATCGGGAGCGACCACAAGCGTTGCCGCTGGCGTGATCATGGTAAAGGCGCCCTGGCTGCGGGCAAGACGATGCACATAAAAGGAACCCAGCCAGCCGCGAAGCAGGGCATTGGGCGGGAGACTTGTCACTTCCGCCTTGCTGCCATCAACCATACGCAGGAAGGAGGAATCGGGAAATTCGATTTCAGCCGTTCCTTCCTCATCTACCCAGACCGTGTCGCCGGGCATGATCATTGTATTGACAGCAGCCAGAGCCCAGTCGTCTTCGCTGCTGTTTTTGACCAGAAAACCACCTGTGTCAAAGCTGACACGGCCGTGAACAACAAAATCATCGGCTCCATAGGCGGAAAAAACAAAGATCAGAGCCACAGCCATGATGAAAAGGCGGGGGGTGCGTGATCTCATGATGATGTCCTCCATTCAAATTGTAGCAGAAGGTTCTTCCTCTGCTTTCATCTAACCAGACGAAGGGGAGGGCCTTTCATTCATTTTATTCGGCTGTTTATCGGCTCCCCGGCTCTTTTCAGTATACCAGAGGTTCCGACGGCCGGCTGGTCATAAAATTACGCAAAAGAAGGGTGCCCCATTCAGTCTCAATACTTTCAGGATGAAACTGTAAACCCACAAGTGGAAAACGTCGGTGTGCGACAGCCATGATCGTGCTATCGGCCGCCTGGGCAATAATCTCCAGATCTTGTGGAAGTGTAATTGCGTCAACAACTTGTGAGTGATAACAGGTGGCTCTGAAGGGCGACGGCAGCTCCTGGAACAGGGAAGTGCTCTGGTGGAAAATCTCACATCTTTTGCCGTGCATGATGGGATCAGCCGGGAGAAGCGTTGATCCGAAAGCCCTGGCGATACAATGATGGCCCAGTGAAATACCCAGTACAGGGATTTCTGCAGCAAGTTCCTGAACGACAGAGAGGGAAATACCTGCTCCTTCCACGGATCCGGGGCCCGACGAAATGATTATCTTTTCCGGATTCAAAGCCCTGAGATCAGCCACAGACAGGGCGTCATTCCGGAAAACACGGATATCCTTTTCCACATCGGCCAGAGGCTGAAGCAGATTGTAGGTGAAAGAATCGTAGTTGTCGATGATGATAATCATGGTTCCAGGCCTTTTTCCGCGAAATCCACTGCTTTCATCAGCGCTTTGGCTTTGTTGACTGTCTCGTCATATTCTGTTTCCCCTTTGCTGTCATGGACAATGCCGGCACCGGCCTGTATATAGGCATACCCGTCTTTGACGATCATGGTGCGGATAAGAATGCAGGTGTCCATATCGCCGGAATAAGAGATGCTTCCACAACCGCCGGCATAGGGGCCCCGCCGTTCCGGTTCCAGCTCATCAATAATTTCCATGGCCCGGATTTTGGGCGCACCGCTCACCGTACCCATGGGGAAGGTTGCGGCCAATGCATCAAAGGCGGAACAGTCTTCCTTCAATGTACCCACAACCTCACTTACAATGTGCATGACATGGGAATACCGTTCTATAACCATATATTTGTTGGCAACGGGATCCACAGTACCGGGCTCGCTGATTTTTCCCAGATCGTTTCGGCCCAGATCAACAAGCATGACGTGCTCGGCAATTTCTTTTTCATCGGCGAGCAATTCCTCTTCCAGGATCAGATCTTCTTCCGCTGTGGCGCCCCGAGGGCGTGTACCCGCTATGGGGCGCAGCATTGCGCGGTCGCCTTTGACCTGAGTCATCACTTCCGGACTGGAACCGACCAGAGCAAACTCCGGAAACTGGAGCAGCAGCATATAAGGGGAGGGGTTGATGCAACGCAGAGCACGATAGAGGTTGGTGGGACTCACACCCACCTGACGTTTGAAGCGTTGTGAGAGGACGACCTGAAAGATGTCGCCCTGGCGGATGTAGTTGCGTGCCTTCTCCACAGCTTCGCAGAAGTCTTCCCGGCTGAAGTTGGATTCTATGCAGGCTTCTTCCGGCGCACTGTGCAGCCGTTCCATAGACACAACCAGAGGACCGCGGAGACGCTCTTCAATCTCAGAGATTTTGCGGGATGCTTCGTTATAAACCGCATCGGCATCGCCTTGTACATGGGCATTGGACACGATCTTGATCTTGTTGTTCACATGATCAAAAATAAGAATTGTATCGGTAATGACGAAATAAAGATCGGGCAAGCCCAGCGTATCCGGATTCTCATCAGGGAGTTTTTCAAAATGGCGCACCTCATCATAGGAGATATACCCCACGGCGCCGCCATGAAAAGCCGGAAGCCCCGGAATGGATACCGGCTTGTACTGATCCATATAGCGCCGGAGTTCATCAAGAGGCCGGGCCGATGTGAAGGGATGTTCCACTCCCTCATGGATGAGCACCCCTTCTTCTCCTTTGGAACGGAAAATGGTGGAAGGATTGGCACCGATGAAGGAATATTGCCCTATATTCTCGGCCTTTTCCACGCTTTCGAGAAGAAAAGAGCAGTTGCTGTGCCGCGAAAGTTTCAAATAGGCTGTAACAGGAGTTTCCAGATCAGCCAGAATTTCTTTGTACACAGGGATAATGGCCTGGTCGTGAGCCAGACGTCGGAAGTCATCAAGAGAAGGGATTAACATGGAAAGGGTTCCTCAAGGTTACGAAATACAACAACCTGGATGCCGGGCCGATTTCTTCCCGACAGAAATAAAAGAGCCGGGGAGAGCTGTGCATCACCATCGGCGCATGTGTTGTTCGAGCCCTTTCATGAAAGAAGATCCTCTTTGGTTTGAACTCGGGAAATTACAAGCGGACGGATACCCCTTTTTCTTTCAGGTATTCCTTGGCTTCGCGGACAGTAAATTCACGAAAATGAAAAATAGAGGCGGCCAGTGCCGCATCAGCGCCGCCTTCCTGAAGTGCAGCCCGTAAATGTTCCAGCGTACCGGCACCGCCACTGGCGATGACCGGGATCTTCACCGCATCAGCCACTTGCCTGGTGAGGCGAATATCATATCCTGATTTGACGCCATCCTGTGCCATGGCCGTCAATAAAATCTCGCCGGCACCACGGGATTCAACCTCCTGTGCCCAGCTGACGGGATCCAGAGAAGTGCTCCGTCCGCCATCGCGGCCTCCATGGCTTTTCACAAAGTAGCCGCCCCCTTCCTCAGCACTGCGGCCCATGGCATCAATAGCCACAACGAGACGGCCGGAACCGAATCGCGCAGAGGCTTCGTTGATGAAATCGGGACGTTCAATGGCCGGTGTGTTGATGGAGACCTTGCCGGCACCTGCATCCAGAATGCGCTCCATATCTTCCAGGGTACGGATGCCGCCGCCAACACAAAGGGGAATATGCAAGTCTTCCGCCGTCCGTTTGATCACGTCCAGCAGGATGGCACGGTTGTCCGTAGTGGCGCGAATATCCAGAAAAACAAGCTCATCCGCTCCTTCTTCATCATAGCGGTGCGCTATTTCCACAGGGTCGCCCGCATCCCGAAGGCCGAGAAACTGGACGCCTTTGACTACCCGTCCCTCTACAACATCCAGACAGGGGATGATTCGTTTTATATCCATTGGAGCCTCTCTGACGAGGATATGATTCGCTTACTGTTGAAAACGCGAGATTTCTTATAAATAGGGATTGTTTTCCTGAGGCTTATCCGTCTCCGAAGTTTCTTCGGCTTCGGGAAGTGCATCGGGAAGATCTTCTTCTTCTTCTTCTTCTTCTTCAGTGGAATCTGCAGTTTCCACGACAGCCAGAGGGGTCTCTTCTTCTCTTGCTGTCAAAGGCGGCAGGCTGAAAGAGGACAAAGGTGCCGGAGCATTGTCACTGCTTTCATCATCCTCTGCTTCTTCGGTCACAACAGTTTCTTCCGCTACGGCTTCCTGCACTTCCTGTGCCTCTTCCACCTCTTCAGTTTCTTCCACTGCGGCTTCCTGTACTTCGGGTGCTTCTTCCACCTCTTCAGTTTCTTCCGCTGCGGCTTCCTGTACTTCGGGTGCCTCTTCCACCTCTTCAGTTTCTTCCGCTACGGCTTGCTGTACTTCCGGCGCCTCTTCTGCAGATTCGGGAGTGGCTTCCGCCTCAGCTGCCTCACTGTCCCGCGCGGCTGTTTCAGTGTCTTCAGTCGTCACACTGCTCTCATCGGCTGCGGTCTCTTCTGCTGGCTCCTTGTCTTCAGTGGTCTCTTCGCTGTCAGCTGTTTTTTCGGGAAGGGCCGGAGGTTTGGAGGAGGAACTTTCCTCACAGCTGCTTTCTTCTTTTGGAGTTTCAAGACTTTCCGCCCGGGCTCTGACCTTTTTACAGGTTTCATCCACATCAAAGCGTATGCCCTGTACATTGACAACAATGGAACTGATTTCTTCCAGACCCAGCACTTCTTTACAGGTGACGGCCAGAACACGGGCAACCGTTGTCGCGCTCATTTCCTCAGAAAAATCCTTACGATTATTGAGGATGACATTGGCAATGACACAGACTGTTTTACGGCTGCGATCAGGTCGGAGTTCCACGTCTATTTTTGCGATTTCCGGCATGGTACGCATGACTTTCAACAAGCTCTTGCGCAAAGGCGGGAGTTCCAGAACGACTGTTCCCTCGGAGCTGCTGCGGGTGATGTATTTCTTTTTACCCGATGGCAGACGCGGGAAAAAGGCATACAAAGCGATCAGTGCAATCAGAGCACTTACGACAATTCCGGGAACACCCAGATAAGGGACGCCCCCTTCAGTAGCAGGCCAGTATGCCAGACACTGGTCAAATACTTGCTGGGCCTGATCCAGATTGAGGGCCAGGCCAAGGCTGAGGGCACCTCCGAGAAAAACAACAAGAGCGATCAGTTTCAATGTCAGAAGTTTCATGGTGCACTCCTCAATCCGGGGTTGGTAAAATAACAGGGGACGAATAAAAACGGTAATCTGTTTATTTTATATGCAAGATAATCGTATCATAAAAGGGTGCTTCACTGCGATTTGATCACAACCCTCTTTTCTGTAAATTCGGCTGCAAAGGAATAAGTTCCCGTGTCCGTGACCCTGCAAGAGCTCCGACGTCAAAGCAATATCTGGTTTCTGGCGGCCCGCCCCCGAACCCTGCCGGCTGCGGCCGCCCCGGTTATCTTGGGAACAGCCATGGCCTGGGCCGATGGCGTCTTCCATTTTCCCGCCGCTCTGGCCGCTCTGTTGGGTGCATTGCTCATCCAGATCGGTTCCAATTATGCCAATGATTATTATGATTGTCTCAAAGGAGCTGATCAAGGGGAACGTCTCGGCCCGATCCGGGCAACACAAGCCGGTTGGGTCTCTCCCCGCCAGATGTTCCTAGCCACGGGTATCGTTTTTTTCGGGGCCGCCCTTCCGGGTGCTTATCTTGTCTGGCGTGGTGGCATGCCTATCCTCATTATCGGTCTTCTGTCGATTCTTTTCGCCATCCTCTATACAGGCGGGCCCTGGCCTCTGGGCTATCTGGGCATTGCGGATTTGTTTGTTCTCGTCTTTTTCGGGCCCGTGGCAACAGGCGGCACCTACTATGTTCAGGCCCAATCCTTCTCAGGACCCGCAGCCCTGGCCGGTCTTTCCACGGGCCTTCTGTCCATGGCCATTCTCAGTGTGAACAACCTCCGTGATTATGCCCAGGACAAAGAGAGTGGAAAAAAAACACCGGCTGTTCGCTTCGGCGTGGCCTTTGTCAAATGGGAATATGCCCTCTGTCTCTACAGTGCTTTGATCGTGATTCCTCTCCTGCTCGTATACCTGAAACCGGAGATATGGCCTTCTTTGACCATTCTCCTGTTATGCTTGCCGGCAAAGCGCCTGATCCGGAAAGTATGGAGAGAAGAGGGGCCGTTGCTCAATCTCCGTCTGGCCGATACCGGAAAACTGCTTCTGGCTTTCAGTCTGATCTTCTCTCTCTTGTGGATACTTTCCTGTCAGGGAGTTTTCAGCTGAGACGGACTCTTTTTTATCAGACAGAAGCTCCCCTCTTCACTTGAAATTTGAATTCATGTCCTTAAAAGAGCATACTGAATATGTGCACAATGTGCATCCCAACCTGTTACAAAAAATGTGTTCTGATCACTGGAGTACTACCTATGGCTGCTATGCATCCCGGCGCAATCGCCTATATTAATGGTCAATATGTACCTGTCGAAGAGGCTAAAATCAGCATCATGACCCATGCCTTCAACTATGGAACGGGTCTGTTTGAAGGTATCCGCGGATATTACAATGCGGAAGAGGACAATGTCTTGATTTTCAGGCTGCCTGAGCATGTGGAACGTTTGACACGCAATGCCAAAGTGCTGTGCATGGATATTCCTGAAGACAGCGCCGCCATTGAAGAAATCTGTGTGCAACTCGTCCGGCGCAGTGGATTTAAAGAAGGAGTGTATATCCGGCCAATCCTTTATAAGAGCCAGGAATCTCTCGGACCCACTGTTCTGGGGATTGATTCCAGCCTTTGTTGCTATGTCATCAAACTGGGCGATTATTGTGATACGGAAAGCGGTCTGGATGTGGCTGTTTCCTCCTGGAGACGTTTGTCGGACAATGCCATCCCCACCCGTCTCAAATCCACGGGGAGCTATATCAATTCTTCTCTGGCCGCATCTGAAGCGAAATCAGCGGGTTTTCACGAAGCCATCTTTCTGCGGGAAGACGGTTCCGTCGCCGAAGGAAGTGCCATGAACCTTTTCGTGGTACAGGATGGAAAACTGATTACGACTCCGGTCAATGCGGATATTCTTGTGGGCATTACTCGAAACACCGTCATGCAGCTGGCTCGGGAAGTTTTCGGTCTTGAAGTGGTGGAACGCTCCATTGCACGGACCGAACTCTATACAAGCGATGAACTCTTCTTCTGCGGTACCGGTGCTCAGGTCGCGCCTGTACGTTCCGTTGATCGCCGTCTCATTGGCAATGGCCAAACCGGTGAGATCACCAAAAAGCTGCAGGATTTATATTTCGAAGTGGTTCAAGGAAAAGTGCCCGAATACCGCCACTGGTGTCGGCCTGTTTATTAAACTCAAGCAAATGAAACAAGGGGACGTCATGAGTTCCAAGATTGACCGCAGCCTGGCCATACTCTTGTCCTGGCGCTTTCTTCTCTGTGTACTGCTGATCCTTTTCGTTACCTCCTGGGTACCACTGCTGTCACAGACTTATACACTTCAGGATGAGGACGGCAATATTTTGCAGGAACAGACCAACAAAGTCCGTGCCTGGAAGTCCTGGACAAGAATCATACATCCTCGGGCTGCGGATTTTCTTTCTCATCTTTATGCCGTATCGGTTCATCTGGGCATCTGTCTGGTCACCACCTTCATTGTCTGGTATTTGAGCCCGCAAGAAAAGAAGAGAGCCATAAAGGCTGAGACGGAACAGGCAGTGTTGATGAATGAAGACGGGCCCGACACAGAGGAAGAAGGCATTGCAAAGGACAACTATCATGACTGAAACGCTCCTCCGTAACTGGATCTGCGAAATTGGACGGCGCCTTTATCAGCGCGACATGATCGCCGCCGCAGATGGCAATATCAGTGTACGCTTCGGCGAAGACCGTTTTATCTGCACACCCAGCGGCATGTCCAAAGGTTTTCTGCGTCCCGATGACCTGGTCATCGCCGATAGTACCGGCCGGAAGATAGCAGGGGAGAAGAAGGTGACTTCTGAATTCTTCACCCATCTCAAGGCCTATGAGATACGGCCCGAAACACAGGCCGTCATTCATGCGCATCCCACCTATGCCACGGTACTCACCATCCTGGGCATCGACACCACCATTCCCATTCTCCCTGAAGTGGTGATGAATATGGTTGCCTTGCCGGTGGCGGCTTATGCCACCCCGGGAAGCCTTGAAGGAGCTGAGGTCATCGCCACCCTCATAAAGGATTATGATGCCCTGCTCCTGGAACGACACGGCGCCATCACTCTGGGAGCCGATCTGCAGGAAGCCTATATGCGCATGGAACGGCTTGAACATGCAGCCAAAACGCTCTATCTCTGTCATCTGGCCGGAAAGCCGAAGCCCTTGCCTCCCGATGCTCTGGAAAAACTGATGGCTGTAACCGTTCCCGAAGGAACCCTCCCGCCGCCTTATCCCTTTCCCCAGAAAGAGGATTGAAAACTCCGCCTTTTCAGACAGCCAGGGACAAACATCGTCCTTCACAAGAAAAATACTGATTTCTCATTGCTTCGGCAACAGCATGCGCGCTCATGCGCCAAAAACCATCCCCTTTCAAGATGATAAGTGCTGTGATTGAAGGACCATAAAATCATGCTTGATATTCTGTGAAGCTTCATTTATAATCAACATATTGTGTGGTTTTGGTTCAGGACCCCAAAATCATGCGGTTGCACGTAAATTGGCTGAATGGTAGCAAAGGGCTGAAAAAAGCTGTTTTGCCCTGTTACCCAAAAGGAGCTTCATGTGAATTGTGTTAGCCCCAAAGTGTTTCTGGTGGGAGAAACACAGATCGTTTCTCAAGGTTTACAGGACTATCTGAACCATGTGGGAGCCCCGGAGTGGACCAGCGATGCGCCCAGCGACGCTGAAAAGCTCTGCGAAGTCATGGGCCGCCTCTGCTACCGTTCTTTCAGTCCCGGATTGAATCCCAATGTTACCCGTGTGCGGGAAGGGAACAAGCCCTATCTGGCCAATATCGTTGACGTGGGACATGGCAGTGTGCTCGAACATGCCGTAGTGAACTTTATCTTTGCCGATGTGAGCCGAGTGGTCACCCATGAGCTTGTTCGTCATCGTGCCGGCGTGGCTATTTCACAGGAATCCCTGCGCTTCGTCCGACTGGATACGCTCTCCGCCTATGTACCCGTTCATATTCGGGAGAACGAAAAAGGTATGGAGGTTTTTGTCCGTACCCTGGAACAGTTGGAAGAGCTTCAGTTGGAGCTGGCTGACATCTTCAAAATCGATGAGGAAAAAAAGTTTGATGTGAAGAAAAAGCTGACCTCCGCTTTTCGTCGAATCGCCCCTCTGGGCCTGGCGACGACCATCGGCTGGTCCTGTAATTTCCGGACACTGCGCCATGTCATCGAAATGCGTACAGATCCTCATGCGGAAGAAGAGATCAGGCTGCTTTTTGCTGAGGTTTTTTATCTTGTTCAAAAACGCTATCCCAATCTCTTTTCAGATTATGAGGTGGAGATGGTGGATGATCTGCCCTGGGTGAGAACCGGAAGCAGAAAAGTTTAAGAATACATAAAGTATATAGAGCACTATCAGATTCAGGGCTGAATTTTGTTTCTGATAATGCATCCAGGTTTGTAAAATACAAAAGTTCAGGAGAGCTGCGCCATGTTTGCTGTGAGAGAGCGGTTTGCGCTGGATACCCGTTTTCTTGATCAATTCAAAGATCGGGAGCCGGATTGGGGGCCTTTGGGCTATATTACCTACAAGCGGACCTATGCACGTGTCGTTCCCGATGATCCCAACGGACGTACAGAAGAGTTCTGGGAAACCTTGAAGCGTGTTGTGGAAGGCTGCTACACAATTCAGTGGAACCACTGTAACAGCCTGAAACTGCCCTGGAAACCGGAAAAAGCACAGCGCTCCGCCCAGGAAATGTTCCGCCTCATGTGGGACTTCAAATTTCTGCCGCCCGGTCGAGGCCTCTGGATGATGGGTTCCGAATATGTTTTTCTCAGAGGCAGTGCGGCATTGAACAATTGTGCCTTTGTCTCTACCGAAGAAATCGACACGGATTTCGCCGAACCTTTCTGCTTTCTCATGGATATGTCCATGCTGGGGACGGGTGTCGCCTTTGACACCAAAGGGGCCGGCAAGGTTACCATCCGCACGCCTCAGATTGGCGAATACATCCATGTGGTAGCCGATTCCAAAGAAGGATGGGCCGATCTTGTCCGAACCATTCTCAACGCCTATGTGGGTCGGGGCAAAAGACCAGCCGAGATCGACTACAGCAAGATCAGACCCCAGGGAGCGCCCATTAAAACCTTCGGAGGCATTGCGCCCGGTCCCGATCCGCTCCGGGAATGCGTGGAAAACATCGATAAAATTCTGTCGCCCCGGGACGGACATTCCATTTCCTCCACAGATATCACCGATCTCATGAATGTCATCGGCAAATGTGTCGTCTCCGGTGGCGTGCGCCGCACAGCTGAACTCGCTCTGGGATCTCCTGATGATGAAGAGTATCTGCAATTGAAAGATCCCAAGTTGAATCAGGAAAAACTCATGGCCTGGCGCTGGGCATCCAACAACAGTGTCATCGCCCGGGAAGGCATGGACTACATGAAAGCGGGTACGCAGACGGCCTTCAATGGCGAGCCCGGTTACTTCTGGCTTGAAAACGCCCGGGCCTATGGACGCCTGAAAGACGGGCCCACCTATGCGGACGCCAAAGTGTCGGGTACCAATCCCTGTGCGGAACAGAGCCTGGAATCCTATGAGATCTGTAATCTCGTCGAGACCTTCCCCTCCCGCCATGATTCACTGGAAGAATATGAGCGGACTCTCAAGTTTGCCTATCTCTATGCAAAAACGGTGACGCTCATTCCCACACACAATGAACGGACCAATGCCATCATGCTGCGCAACCGGCGTATAGGCCTGTCCCAGTCAGGGATAGTCGAAAGCTTTACACGCCATGGCCGACGTGAACATTTGCGCTGGTGTGACGAAGGCTACAAGTATATCTGCAAACTGGATCGCATTTACTCGCAATGGCTCTGTGTCCCGGAAAGCATCAAACGCACCAGCGTGAAGCCCAGTGGAACCGTATCGCTGTTGCCCGGAGTGACTCCCGGTATACACTATCCTCACAGCCAGTATTACTGGCGAACCATTCGCCTCGACAAGACCAGTGCCCTGGTGGAGCCTCTGCGCAAGGCGGGCTTCCGCATTGAAGAATCCGTCTACGGCGACAATACCCTCGTCGTCTATTTTCCTGTGAAAGAAAAATTCTTCCTCCGCAGCAAAAACGATGTGAGCGTTTGGGAACAGGTGGAAAATGTGGCTCAGATCCAATATTACTGGGCCGACAATCAGGTCAGCGCAACCATCACTTTCAAACCTGAAGAAGCCTTGGATATCCCCTATATTCTGGAGTTGTACGAGACCCGGTTGAAGTCCATTTCCTTCCTGCCCCTTGTGGATCACAACTATGCACAGGCGCCTTACCAGGCCATGACCAAGGAAGCCTATGAATATGCCGTGTCCAAACTCAGCACACCTGACTTCCATGCCATGAACACCGATGAGGATCAGGACTTGTACTGTGATGGCGACAAATGCACCGTGCCCGCTTTGGTACCTTTGCCCGAACAGCAGGAAGTGGACTTCGAAGCGGAAGATGACACAATTGCTACGGCTGATGGGGAAAGTGAAGACTGATAAGTTTTGTTGTTTCCTTGTGCAGCGGAGTCTTTTGATTCCGCTGCTTTTGTATTCACCGCATTGGGCACAATGGGGCATAGGAGAGTACAAAGAAGAAGGTTTTTTCCACGAAGACACACCAAGGAACACCAGGGAAGAAATTCAGGCGGCAAAAAAAAAGACCTGCAGTCTTAACACGTCCACTCTGTCCACTTGGTCCACTGACTTGCCATAAACGCCCTGACCCTTTATCCTTTGGCCTCTTCTTTTTTTCCAAAAAGTGTTTTCAAACGGATGCTGAGCTTCGCTGAGTAGTCAGGACAATTGTCATCGGGATTAAGCACCTCACACAGGCCTGGAACCATTTGTAAAACTTGTTTGTTATCTCTGACACTACACATCTGCTGTAGGCGGACCAAGCAGCGAAGTTGACCTTTAATGTTTCGGCTGTGTCGGCATCGTGGGCACTGGTTCATAAGGGCGGCTCCTCCAGAGTAATACCATCTGCAAGTTGATCAAGTGTAGCACAGATGCGGAAAAGAACAAAAAGTCACTCCTGGGAACGCCAATTTCCACATTGGCTGACAGCGTATGATGGCCCGGAGAACATATTGACTTGGT
>LSQX01302346.1_pt1 | contig 13736 bp, 14 predicted proteins | sample 654561 | NCBI WGS metagenome assembly LSQX01 (sample SAMN04489861, study PRJNA283612) | anaerobic digester metagenome | isolation source: 4 biogas reactors fed with cattle manure at either 37C or 55C with and... | place: Denmark: Kongens Lyngby | collected 2014 | reverse complement strand
TGGTGCACCGTCCAAATCTATATCCGAACCCGATATATCAGCTAATTCAATGGTTTTTCCGCTGTCCTTGTAGTTGAAGGTGATGATGATCTTGTCATCGTACAAGAAGATGGCATTGATGAAGGTATCGATGAGCATCTTCCGGTGTTCCAGCTTTAAGGTATCCAATCCTCGGTAGCGTTGTATCCAGAACTTGACTTGCTCAGCACTGAGGCGGGGCTTTTGAAGTTTCTCGCTTGCAATCTTTATTTCCATCTCCTCTTTGATGGTTTCCAGTTCTTCCAGGCGCTGTTTGGTGGAGGGGGTTAAAATGCCTTGCTGGATAGCGTTAAGGATGTTCAGGATGCCCGTTGTGGCTTCTTTCAGCTGCTGCTCGTAGAAAGGCAAGTCCCTTGGCTCCTGATTCTGCAAGTCCATCACCCTGGAAACGATTGCTTCTACGACCTTGTCATCCATCACCATGTTCATCGTTGCATCCATTACCAGGTCTTCCAACCATTGTTTACGAGCGGACTTCTTCTTGCAGGTCTTGCGCTTCTTCACACCAACGCATTTGTAATAATAGTGCTTCTTCATGGTGCGGCTGGTTCCGCTTTCACCGCACATGTACAGGCCGCAATAACCGCAAAACAACTTGGTGGTCAGCAAGTAGTCATCATCTGCCTTGTGGCGGGCAGGCGCTTTTTTATTTTTCTCTATCTTCTGCTGTACACGCTCAAACAAATCTTTGGGCACGATGGCGGGGATGCCGTCAGGCACTACCACATCCCGGTAACTGAACTCGCCAATGTATCTTCTGTTTTTCAGCAGATGCCCAACACTGCCATATTTCATGGTTTGGCCAAGATTGTTCCTGACACCGCTTTCATTCAGCCAATCACGGATATCAGTCATGGTTTGGCCTTCATCATAGCGCTTGTACGCTTCCAGGATGAAGGGCGCTGTCAGCGGGTCAATTTGCAGGCGCTGTTCGTCATCCACGATATAGCCCAAGGGGCGAGTGCCACCGTTGTACTTGCATTTCAAGGCATTGTCCGTCATGCCACGGATAACCTTTTCAGACAGGTCTGCTGAGTAGTACTCAGCATAGCCTTCCAGCACAGATTCCAGAATGATACCTTCTGCACCTTCGGAAATCACTTCAGTAGCAGATACCACTTTGACCCCATTCTTCTTGAGGATGGTCTTGTACCGTGCGCTGTCATACCGGTTACGGGCGAAGCGGTCAAGCTTCCAGACGATGACCACATCAAACAGCTTCTTGCTGCTGTCCTTAATCATGTTCTGGAACTCAGGGCGGTTATCTGTCTTGGCAGAGTATGCCCGGTCGATATAGTGTCGCAGCACCGTGATGTTATTCTTTTCGGCAAAGGCAAGGCATTCCCGTAGTTGTCCTTCAATGGACTCTTCCCGCTGGCTATCAGAAGAATAGCGAGCATAGATGACTGCTTTCATCATGTTGAGCTTCCACCCCCTTCCGGCAACAGGTTGATCTTCTCTGCTTCACGCAGCACACGCAGTTGATACTGGGCGATCTTCCGCAATGCTTCAAAGCGTACTGCTTTGCTTTCGCCTTCTTTGATGAGCTCAGCATTGTGTGTTTCCAGGTTGGATAACACTGTCAACTCTGGAATAGAAGCATAGTCACGGATGTTACTGTTCTTTGCCAATTCTGGATTGGCATCACGCCAGGCTTTGGCTGTGCAGTTAAACAGGGCGACATTCAGCAGGTCTGCCTCATCCGCATAGGCAAGCCACTCCGTGTTCTTGGTGTAGTTGCCCTGTGGTAGCACATAGTTCTTCACTGCGTCTGTGTGAATCAGGTAGTTGCTTTTGGACAGAAACCGCTTGGCATCCCATTCCAGCTTCAGCCGGTCGTTCTCTTCGTCCTTTAAGCGCTGATACTCTTTCAGAAGATACAGTTTGAAAATTGGGCTGATGGCAGAACCAAACTCAAAGGCGATATCCTTATGGGCATAGGTGCCGCCATACCTGCCCGCTTGCACATACATGCCAATGGCCTGTGTTTTTCCTATCCATTCTTTTGCGCTGAGCGTAAATGTAGGCAAACCGGCACCAAGTCTAAAGTGGTCAAATTCGACCACTTTGAAATCCGGGTTATACATCATCTCCCAAGTGCCAAGGAACTCGAGGGTGGAGCGGTTGCGCAGCCAGTTTTTGATGACATCTGCTGCCCTGGTGGCATCGCTGCGAGCTTTTGCCATATCGGTCAGGCTGATGTAGTCCTTCTGGTCAACTGTGATGATGGTGATGTCTGTATCTTGTACTGAGATGACTGAAGTTTTTCTGTTCATAAATCCTCCTCCATCATCGTTAACAGTTTCTGTTTCAGGCGTGCATTCATGGGGGAGGAAGGATCAAAGCACATTTCAATGAACTGTCGCATGTCTTCCTGAAGTGGGCTTAGTTTTGGTTTGCATTCATAAAGCTTGCCTTGCGGGTTGTCTGTCCGTCCGAAGATGTAATCGAGAGAAACGTCGAAAAAATCAGCATATTTGATCAGCACATCATACGGTGCTGATGACTTTTCATGCTCATAGCGGTTGAGGTTGGACTGCGGTATTCCAAAGCGCTTGGCTAGCTTTGCTTGTGAGAGGTTTGCGCTTGTGCGAAGCACAGTTAGACGCTTCCCAATCATAGACATAATAAAGTCACCTCATAACATCATGACTTAATCTTACCTCACTATATAAAATTATGCAATCCAATTTTATAGTGTAAAAGTTGGTTACACCGCAAGATGCAGTTCCAATTTATTATTGTTTGCACGTAAGAACACATCACAGAAAAATGTTTACACAGGTTTTATTCTGAAGTCTGAGTGACTTGATCATGATTTAGCTTTCTGTATGGCCTTATCTATATTCAGCAACCTCAAAAAAGTATTTTTATCGAAACATCTCTATTGGCAAACATTTTTTCAACGGTTCAGTTATGAAATAATGATTTCGTACACTCTGTGATCTTTCCTGCATCCATTTCATGTACTGTCTCGCAAAGCAATGAGATATCATATGGATTATGGCTTGCAAGCAATATCGTCCTGCCATTGTCAACAAACGATTTCAAAAGGTTGCGTATTTCATTGACTCCAGTTTTATCTAATCCGTTGAAAGGTTCGTCAAGAATAAGCAAATCTGGGTCTCCGAGTATAGCTTGCGCAATACCCAGACGTTGTTTCATTCCTAATGAGTACTTGCCCACTTTCTTGTTTGTCGCATTTTTTAATCCCACTAGTTCGAGACACCGGTATAAATCCTTTTTATGCAGTTTTGTGTTCATTGCTGCAAGCATCTGAAGGTTAAAAAACCCTGAGTACCCTGGCAAAAAACCAGGATTCTCTATAAGAAGCCCAAGACTTTCAGGATAATCTGCTTCCTTTCCGATTTTCCTATTCTGAACTATGACTTCTCCCATATCGGGAATGACATAACCACAAATCACTTTAAACAATTGTGTTTTTCCACTACCATTGCGTCCAATAATCCCATGGATTTTTCCTTGCTCAAATGAAACGCTTACCATATCAAGAACTTTATGTTGACCATAGGATTTACATACTCCAGAAAGGGAAATATATGAACTCATGCTACCACCTGTGTCCTCTCTCAGTAATGTTTACAACATTGAAAAGCTTTATGTTCAACAGAAACAACATTACTACAACAATTATCTGTTGTAAGATAGCGCGGTCAATTGGAATGGAACAAAGGGGAATTGGAGAATGGTCTGCAACTTCCATCATAGGTGGGCTAAATATGCTACTTCGCATCAGAATCCCCCAATTCCAAGGCAATTGCATATTGTTAAGTTTATCAAAACTGGAAAAGGCGATAAGACTTGTGACGAGTGGCACAACATAAGAAAGCATGCCTAATTGAGCATTGCCGCTAACTAAATGTACTAGTACTTGTAACTGAGTTAGCATAATAACCTGCAATATGAAGACTATCAAGCCTATCCAAAGTACTTCAGTTGTGGCAACGCTAAATCCACTGCTGTCCGTTCGATAAACCGAGACGCCACGCCCTCCTGCTATCAATCCAGCTATTGCAACAGCAGAATACATAACAATAACGCAAATTACTGAGTAAAACAAAAATGAAGTACATTTACTATGCCACCAACTTTTTCTGGAGGGAAAGCGAAGCAAGGTGATCTGTGATCTTGAGCCAACCTCTCGTTCCATGTTGATTGCTGTTCCAAGCATTGGCGGCAACAAAATCAACACCCACAAACCAATTAAATAAAAATCAACAGCGGGTTCAAACCAGCCAGGTCCGCCAAAAACACCAAGCCATAAATCACCAATGCTGAATCTCACCCTCCGTATGCCGAATCCCGCAAACACCACAATTAAAGGTACCACAATCGCGGCAATCAGTGTTTTCCATGTGCATGAACCTCTAACATCAACGATTCGTCGGGCTATGCTTGTTCCCCAAACACCATCCGGAAGGAGCATTCCAGGAGACTTGCGGTATATTATTAAGTAATTTTCTAGTCTTAAACGAATGCATTGTCGTAGTCGTTGAGCACTTCCTGAAAAGCGAAAAAATATTGAAGTTACCATAAAAACAACAGCTAAGACAACATACAAGAGTTGCCGGACGAATACTACCCATAAGGAAATGTGTGTATTTAAATCAGGCGTCTGGAGCCACCATAGTGCGTACTCGGGTCCAAACAGCGCCTCCACTAAGTTATCCATCACCAAAGATGTGCCAAATGTGGCAACAAATACAAAAGCACGTTGCGACCAAAGCGAGGAATAACCGATCGCAATCGTAGCGAATATGCCAGCGGAAACCATTAGTCGAATGGACTGGGATATAATGAAGAAGGAGAAGCCGTTTACAGTGGCCAATTTTTCGAATGAGGTTCCTTGCCTATTAACAAGCCACGCTTCCGTATCGCCGCCCAAGGGAGAACCAACGATAAAGAGAAAAGCAGTAAACAGAACACTGACTATCAAAACACATAGCATAGATACGAAGATAGCGGCAGCACAACGATTAGCGAAGTATTTGGCTTTCCCGCTCCGGTACATGCATGAAATAATGTAGTTACTCTCAATATCATCACAAAGAAACAGTCCCAGCGGAAGGACACCAACAATTGGAATGATATACCGAGAAAGTCCCAACCAATACGATATGATATAAAAGTAATAGGGATTTCTGCTTGAAAAATACGCAACAGGATTCCGAAAGAAAACATCTGTATCAGTATGAACAAATGCTACAGAATATAATAGTAGAATCATTGAGAAAAGGAATCCCGAGCTTCTTATTCCTCTTTTAACTTGGCTCACAAAGTCTTTCATTATCAGTGCATCTCCAAACGCGTATTGAAGTATACCTGGTCAACTCTCATATCAACAACCAAAACAATGATTATGCATCTCAGATGAGTTCACCAGTATATGCGTTGAAAACAAGTGCTGTACTAAAGTGGTACACACTATCCGGTAGCCCGGGACTGTCAAGCATCATTCCCTTATGAATGTAATCGAAATCGACCCGCCATGCGGGAAATGTAACGTTTTTATCATTAACAAACAGCACCAGTTCCATGCCTGTGATAGTATATTGATTGTCATCCCAACTGGGAGGAAAATTCTCAACAAACGCATTGCTTTCCAACAGCTCACGCCATGAAAGAATGGGCCTGGGATCGTCTCGCACAGCGCTTACTTCAAAATAATAATTGATATAGACAACGGCGAGTTTTCCGTCAGGGTATACCATGAATTTTGCATATGGCGTAGGATTACCATTCCCCAGAGGGTTCGTTCCTTCAGTCCAACTTACCCTGGTTCCAAATGCCATTTGTTCAAATATAAACCTCACAACTACTACAACTGAGGGCATATTCAATTTTTCTAATCTCGCATAATTTTCTGCAAGTGCTCCACGACCCATTAGATAATCGGATTGTGAGCGCACGGGGTAGTTAAGACTGCCATTTTCCTGATAGTCATACATCACAGCATAAAATGGCCACTCATAATATTCGCACCCAAGATCATCTAAAAACGCCTTTACGACAGATATTGCCCGCATTTGGTTATTGTCTTCTTGATCAGTAACGCGCGGTGGTCCACCATAATCAATGGCAGTAGATGCGTATTTCCCGTTCGCTTCTCTATACTGCAAATCAGGTAAATCTGCCTGTGATGTTGCATCAGTAAGCATCCACTTATCTCCAATCTGGGGGGGCATACCATATTTTTTTATCAATTCACCCGCCACATTAGAAGGTATACCAACTCTGTTTAGTTTTGCGGCTTTATATATCCATGCACTGTTCGGCTCCTCCATACTAATAACAAGCCTTTTTCCTCTTACAGTTAAGAATCCGCCAACATTTCCGTTAGTTACACTCAGCTCCGCAAATGCAGAAGATAAAAAAGAACAGAAGAGGAGTGCAAGAACTATGGCAGAACGCTTCCGTGAATGTCTCATAATCACCTCTGTAGGGGAGCCGAGCAGACTCGGCTCCCCTATCATTCTATTTAGAAGTAATAATCATACTCTACAGTTGTTCCATAGGGACTACTGGCTACAATCCAGTAAATACTACCAACAACTTTTCTTCCGGATAAGTATTCGAGCCCTGTTCTTGTATTGCCGTCTGGAAAATCCTCAATATGAGTTGCTCGGTACTGGCCACTACGGTAAAGGTATGCTTGAGAGGTAGTATATCCATTATCGCGGGTATATGTTGCTTTCCAATAGCTTCCTGAATCGGGCATGGTGTAATTTCTAGGAGCTTTCTTCCAAGTACCAGAACCAGACACAGGAAGAATTTTCCAAGTATCATGCAATGCAATGGCTTGAGATGAAAGAAGCACAAAAAGCATCGCCAGAACCAAGATAACACGAATCTTTTTCATTTCCATCCTCCTTGTTTTGATCAATATTTGTTAGTTTAAGCTTGGTACATCGTTACTCTGTACAGTAACAGTATCTTTAATTGGAACCAAAATGATTATGTATTACAGCCTCAGTAGCAGCTGATATGAGAACCACCAAAGGGATAGCCAAACAAGCCAAGAAACTGTACTTTCATTTCATTGCTATCTCATCAATGATTATTCTATGAAACGGGAACAAATATCAGGTCAAAGTTGTCAAGTATCTCAGTTTGCCTCCATAGTGGTGTGTAGTGAAATACAAGAAACTAATTAGTAGGACAAGGTTCCAGAAGTTAAGCTTCTGGTCTCGTTATCAGCAATGAATTTCGCAGTTACATAGTAGCTGTTTCCATTTTGAATGTAGTCAGCTAAGTTCACGGAAGTACTATGCCTCGCTCCACTGCCGTAATCGTCAATCGTCTCCGACTTCACAAGAACACCATTGCTTTTATAAAGGGAGTAGCTCATAGTACCCAGTTCTTCACATGGAACCTTTGTTACTATGACAAAAGTAGCAGTTTTGTTCGAATTAAGCCCCGCAGATACACGAAAAATCACTTCACTCGCTCGAGATGCTGCGCTAACGATGTTCACTGAAACAATGAGTAAAAGCGCGGTTAAAATTGCTAATATATTTCGTCGCTTCATGGCTTATTTCACCTCCTGATCGAGTTAAACACTTTTATAAGTGTAGACTCATCGAATCCTATCAAGTCGATTGAATAATCCATATTGGAAGATTGATATAGTCCCCACGATGAGTTGATGTTGTTGGCAACATATACAGATGCGCCGTTTTGAAGCTCTCGCAGGTGCCCTTTTTTCACTTGCTCATAACCAGCACTGTGACCATCGCGAGTATCGTAGTAGGTCACCAGAAGAGAGATACGCTTACCATTACCTCCTGCATAGATTACAAGCAACTCATCGAATGCCACATCCCTGGCAAGTGTGATGTTCTCAATTGAGCACTCTTTTGGAATCCAGGATGGAAGTTCCATAGCATACCCTAAGAGAGGAGCAATCGCTTCAACGCTATTCAGCTCGACAGTCGTTCCAATCGTGTCTCGGTTCATACTCGCTCTTGCAATTCCCGTGTCATTCTTTTGAATACCAACCACTAAGTATTGTTCCCCATCATGCGTTGTTGATACTTTGAATGGCGGGTTTGCAATCAGCATAGGAAAAGAAATGATAAGGATAATCATCATTGCTATTGCAATCGGTCGTAAGTGAAAGTTCTTGGCACGAGATGATGCCGCGCTGCGCTTCATGAGCTGTCTGAGTTTTTTGATGGATCGATGTTTGCTTTTTTCCAATTGCTTTTGCGTTATGGTAGAGTGTCGGTTCCACAACAATTGCGTACAGGCATCAATCAGCTCGTTGTCCATACCATACTCCCCAAGCTCCATTTGCTCATGAATGGTTGAGTACAATAATCCGTCACTGAGTGTAGAAGCAACACTTTCATTGCTTAATGCGCACAAGATGGTTTCTTTGGACACCCTATCCATAGACTCGTCATTTCGCAGCACAGGATTTCCTCCTTTCACTTACTATAGTGACTTTAAGAACAGCAAGGTTAACAAGAAAATGAAATTATCCAAAATTCTTTTCATTTTCTGACGGATTCGATGAAGCTGCACTTTGATCACACTTTGTGATGTACGGTAAATTGTGGCGATTTCTTTAATGCTTTTGTTCTTGAGATAGAACAGAATAATAATGTCACGTTCTTTCGGTTTCAGTATCGATAGCGCATATTCAACCTTCTTCTTAGATTCTTCGTTTTGCAGAAGGTTCTCAATGGCATCACCCTCATCGGAAATATCAGCTACATACGAAACATCATCCCAGGATTGATGCCGCCTTAGCATGTTGCGTTCCTTTTTTATCCGATGTTTTATTCGATTCTCTAGTGTGACTCGTAACCAACCCATCACATTTGGATGAATTTGTAGATGTTCATATGCTTCAAAAGCGGCTAGAAAGGTCTCCTGAACACACTCTTCCACACTGTAAAAAAATTGGCCATTATGTCCTGTAAGGTATGACCCATGGTTCAGGAGTGCCTGATAATATTTTGCATACAGCTTCTCGATGAACTGTACTTTCATTGAATCCATGGGTCTCACCTCCTTGCATAGGAATTGCCGAATAAGAATTACGAAATTATCTTCATCTGTAAAAATCTTCCCGATTGCTATTTTAACATGTATGGACTGCTCCAGTTTGTACACACGAGACTGTTACATTGGACTTTCCTCTGGCTAATAGGCGTTTAATGTTGACAAACCAAATCAATTAATGGAACAGATAGGTGAGGGGAAGCAAGTACAAGCATATGGTTTGTTGATTATTTGCCTGGTAGGGGAACTCAATGCTCAGTGTCTTCAGGTGATTGTGTCCCTTACTGTGTTCAGAAAACTCTTCAGCTTCTGCTGAAGGACGTCTACTTGCTTTAGAACAGATTCACAGATTTCCACCAATTGTGGTCGATGTGTTTTTATCACCTGAGCTAAAGCGTCCGGTAGATTATCGAGGTATTCCAATCCATACAGGATGGAATTGTGATAATCATATGAGCGATCCAAAGACGACAATGCAGCTTCAAATCGCTCTTGGCCTTCGTCATAAAGATCATTGTATCGTTCCATATCTTCATGCAAAGCCTCGATCATTTGCTGCTCATCTTCAGCGATGAGAAACACCGTGTTGGCTGCTAAAGCGCGTTCCAGCGCGCCTCGCATGGCCTCCCACTGGTCAATGCATCCATAGAAAAGCAAGCGATGTTCCTGCCGTAATGTTTTCGGGTTTTCATCATCTAGAGGTACTGGCAGATATTTGCCTTTCATATAGTTATCAATAACGTTTAGTAGCGGGGCATAGGCTTGATTTGCCCTGCGAATGAGATTGCTGTTATCCATCTGTCGTCTCCTTTCGTGTTGTACTTCTTACTTCCCCTCATAATATATAGGTAATGAAAAGTGAAAAAGTTGCAGTTTTTTGAATTCTCCACCCTCATCACTATAAGTTGGCGACAAGTCCAAAAAGTTTCACTTTTTATAAAATTTTGTAATCTATAACAATAAGGTCTCTTTTATTCATATCGCATCAGGTCTCGGTTGACCTGATTGACGCAATCAATTGTAAAATTTTCTTAAAAGAGCAAAAAACAGGGTTACCAAACCCCCCTTTTTTGCAAGTTAAGTGAAGGGAACATTTTTGCCGAGGATGTGGCGTTAATAATTGTATGCCGCATCCAAATACACCGAAAGGAGGTTCTCTTTTGAACAGCAACGCTGCCGATTCTCCAACAACGATTCCCAATGTCCGTTACTTGCCACTGGTCTATTTCCTGCCCCAGGAACTGCTCATCAAGTGCCCAACGCTGTCTCAGTTGCCACGCAACCTATCCGTACTCTCTGCTTCCAATCCCATGCTTACTCTCATCGACAGCGATGCGTTTCTACATGAAATCATGGATGCAGCCGCAGCGCTGGCCTTCCGGCACTTTGGCTTTGGTGGGTGGAAAGAACACTACACAGGTGATTTTCCCGTATGGCGTCTGTCCTATGCCTTGCCCCTTTGGGTGAAGGGGATAGAGCAGGTAACTGGTTGGGGCTTTTCCACAATGCTTCGCACACCGACTGACACAGAGGTTCCGTTTTTTGCCATGGAATATGTCAAAGAAGTTTTCTCTATTGTTGTCAAACAGGTGATCCAAGAGCAGGGCTGGCAGCCCATGCTAGACATCATCCGGCAGATGCCCTGTGACGAGGATTTTGAAAAATGGAACACCAATGTCCGCATCAGTTTTATGCGAAGGTGGTATCACACCCGTTCCAAGAAAGTGAATATGGTGTCCCTGGAAGCAACGCTGGAAGACGGAGAAAGCCCTCTTTACTACATCTCTGATCCCACCCAGGATGTAGAAGGAACGGTCATCGCCCAGGACTATGTGGATCGTTTCATGGTGAACTTATCTGCCCGTGACCAGGCAATTCTAAAGCTTCGCATGGATGGATTCACCCTGGTTCAGATTGCCCAGCAGCTTGGATATGCCAACCACAGCGCGATCATCAAACGGATGCAGCGCATTCAGAAACGATTTGAAAAATACCGAGAGGAGCAGAATAAATGCGACGAAAGCATGCACGGAGGTTGACGGTGCCGGGGTCTACTAATCCGAAGGGCGCACTTCTATACATGGTTTGCCACCATGTATCGTGCGCTCTGCGAGGCTCATCCGAATGACTGCCGCTATCGTGCGTCATCATTCGTTCTGCGTCGCTTCGCTCCGACAAGAAGGCTGCGCCCTCTTGCGCCGCTAAAGCGGCTATCTCCCCCTAAGCACCACGGAGATGCACCCCACCAAGACCGTTCACGCTGACGGTCTTTTTTGTATTCCTTTTTTCCATGCACCAACCAACCGCCTATCAAACTATCCATCTATCTATCCCATCAGGAGGTAAGCCATGAAGAAAGAATTGGATCATATCAACGCTGAGTTGGAACGCCTTGAGATAGAAATTAGGCAGACTCGTCATACTCAGCAGCGCTTAGAGAACCGCCGCAAGTATGTTGAAGATAACGACAGAAAGAAACGCACCCGCCGATTGATTACCAGGGGCGCTGCCATGGAGAGCATCATCCCAGAAATCCAGGCTTTGTCCGAGGTGGAGTTCTACAAGATGATGGAGTACATCCTTCATCGCCCAGAAGTGTATGACCTGGTGACGCGGGCTGCCCTCAGGTCTGTCTTTCTGGCTGAGCAGGCGAATAGAGCCAACGAAGATGCATCTGAAATAAACAATAAATCTATTGGTGAGTAATGGCCCTATTTCATTTTTCCGTCACCCAGGTGAAGCGTAGCGCCGGGCAATCCGCCATCGCATCAGCCGCCTATCGGGCAGGCGAAAAACTGTACAGCGACTACTATGGCGAGGTCAGCGACTACACACGCAAAGGTGGTGTCATTCACACAGACATCATGCTGCCTGACCATGCACCTTTAGCATATGCGGACAGGCAAACCTTATGGAACGCAGTAGAACATGCGGAGCGTGGAAAGAAAGCACAATTGGCCTATAGCTTTGATATAGCCCTGCAAAATGAGTTCACCAGAGAGGAAAACCTTGACCTTGTCCAGCAGTTTTTGTCCGAGCATTTCTTAAGCAAGGGCATGGTCATTGACTACGCCCTTCATGAACCGGATGTAGAGGATGGTGGTATTGCCAATCCTCATTTTCATGTGTTGTGTCCCATCCGCCCCATTGAGAAGGATGGCACCTGGGGCAACAAACAACGCCGGGAGTATGTGCTGGATGAGCAAGGCAACCGCACCTTGGATGAAGCGGGCAAGCCTGTGTTCAACGCTGTACCCACCACCGACTGGGGCAAGCCCGAAACACTGGAAGCCTGGCGGCAGGCATGGGCAGAGCTATGCAACAGCAAGTTTGAGGAGAAGGGCTTGTCCTGTCGCATCGACCACCGCTCCTACGCTCGGCAGGGGCTGGACATCCTGCCCACCCAACATGAAGGGCCGACCGTCCGGGCCATGGAAGCCAAGGGCATCCCCACCATTAAGGGTGAGTTGAACCGCTGGATCAAGGCAACCAACAGTCTGCTGAAAGAAGCAATAGACAAGATTGCCGCTTTGCTTTCTTCCCTCAAGCGAGCGAGGGATGAGTTGGCTAAACCACAATCTCCCTTGCTTAGCGAGATGATTATAAATCACTTGACCCAGCGCAATGCAGGTGCCTGGAGCAACAAGGCCAAGGTGTCCAACCTCAAAGAGCAAACCCAGATGCTCAATATGCTGGAAGGCAAAAGCCTGCATACAGTGGATGACCTGATTGCTTACATGGACACCCTCAATAGACAGCTTGATGTGCTGAAAACCAAGTCAAAAACCAGCACTGCTCGCATCAAGGAACTTGAAGGATTCATTAGCATGGCCCCTTTCTATTCACAGGGTAAGCCCGTTGCAGATAAGCTTGAAACCTTTCATTTCAAGAGCAGACGGGAGGCTTTCAGGCAAAAGAACGAAGGCATCCTGCGCCGCTTTTACATGGCTCAGCGCAAGCTGAAACCACACCTGACCAAGGAAGGCAAAGTGCCTATCGGTAGATTCAGAAAGGAACTGAGCACCCAGCAACAGGCGTATCAGGCTATTAGTGACGAGATACGGCCACTGTATGCCGAGGTGAAATCCCTGTGGAAGATTCGCACCATCACAGAGCAAGCTGGTAAACAACAACATAATGCACAGCAGGCCAGACAAACTAATCGGGAAACGAGATAATCATTTCTCTCCGTTCATTCCTTACATCTATTTGGTTATCGACCAAGTAGTTTCCAGAATTATCACACACTGATATTTTCACCGTACCTTGAAAACAGAATATTTTGGAGGCCATATTGGGCAGAAAAAAGAAACCCATCAACAACAGCATCTACCCAGACCACGCCATTGAAAAGATTGCCCGCTGTATCCTGCCGGACATTCTCGCCTTCTTTGAAAGTGAAGAAGGCAAGAAGGAATTTGAAGAGTGGAGGATGTTGCAGGAGACCATGAAGGATGGAAAAGCAGACACAATAAAAGCAGACGAATAATCAAATTACCCTGAATAACATGGCATTCCCCGGACAGTCAAGGTTTGCTCCACTTTTCACCTTGACTGCCGGGGAATGCCATTTTGTCATCATGTTATTAGAGGCGATCAGCGTATATAACGCAATTCAAAATATAGCTCTAGTTAGTACAAGTATTATATTAATTTTGAACGCAGAA
>LSQX01344995.1_pt2 | contig 13738 bp, 11 predicted proteins | sample 654561 | NCBI WGS metagenome assembly LSQX01 (sample SAMN04489861, study PRJNA283612) | anaerobic digester metagenome | isolation source: 4 biogas reactors fed with cattle manure at either 37C or 55C with and... | place: Denmark: Kongens Lyngby | collected 2014 | reverse complement strand
ATTTCCCGCTTGAGCTCCTCTCGGGCCGCACGGGAAAAGAAGTAGAGCATCCCCGCCTTTGCCGGGTTGGCGCTGAGCCGGCCGGCGCTATCCACCAGGAGAGGCGCCTCTTCCGGGCTCAAGGCGCCGTGGCCGCAGAGCAGGGTCAGGTGAAGTCCCACCCCCAGGGCGGGGTTCCGGCGGGCAAGCTCGACCGCGGCGGCGGCGGCAGGCTCATTGACCATCAGGCTGGCGCAGGTCAGTATCCCGCGCCGGTGAGCTTCGATAATCGCCTCATTGGCCGCGGCATCCCTGCCAAAATCATCGGCATTGACAATCAGCCTTCTGGATGGAGCGGCTCCCATCAGTCACCTTTCAAGACCCCGTAGTTGGGGGCATGCGAGCCGAGCTTGAAGCGGAGCCAGGTGAGGAGTATCCGCTGGGTTTTTTCCCATTTGGTGAGGCGGATCGGTTTGCCATCAAAGACGTTGTACTGGTGGCGAATCAGCTTCAAAAAGAGCTGCCAGTAGACGGCCCCCATCAGCTCGGCGGCGATCATGTTGGGCCGGTCCACGGCAGGGAGCAGCTCCCGAGCCTGCCGGTAGTAGCCCAGAGTGCGCTCTTTGTAGGTTTGGGCGAACTGGCGGTAGTTCTCCGTATAGCGTCCGGCGGCGATATCCTCGCGGCTCAGGCCAAAGCGTGCCAGCTCTTCCGAAGGCAGATAGATACGCCCCTTTTGCTGGTCCACCTTAACGTCGCGTAAAATATTGGTATATTGCAGGGCACGGCCCAGGGCCAGCGCATACTCTTCGGTCTCGGGCCGGGTGAAGCCAAAAATCCGCAGGCTCATCAGCCCCACGGCCGAGGCGACCCGGTAGCAGTATAGGTCAAGCTCCTCCCAGGTGCGGTATTGCATCCCCTCCAGGTCCATCTCCATCCCTTTGAGGAGCTCATTGAGGAGGTCATAGGGGATGTGGTAGCGGCGGATAATGGGGGCGAACTCTTCAAGAAACGGTATTCCGGGCCCAAAACCATCGAAAATTTTCTGGATACCCTCGCGGTAGCGGTTGAGTTCATGGAGCCGCACCACCACCGGGGCGCTCTCTTCATCGGCAATGTCATCCACCAGACGGCAAAAAGCGTAGAGGCAGACCATCGCCTTGCGTTTCTCTTTGGGGAGTAATATGAAAGCCAGCGCGAGATTGGATGCACTTTTGCGCGTAATTTGCTGGCTCGACAGGTTCGGCTCCACGGCTCTACTCATCCCTCTTGATAAAGGCCGGCGGGGGAACCCCGGGCGGACGCGGCGGCGGCAAGCCCTCGCCACTCTCGGCCAGGGTGGTTCCGCGCGGTCGGTGCTCGCGGCGCCGGCGGCGTTTGCGCGATTTGCTCTGACTGCCGGAGCTGCCGGAGGAGCTCTTTTCTTCCGTCTTCTCTTCGGGTTCCTCCTCCACTTCAGCCGGTTTATCGGCAGGAGGCTCGGCGGCGGAGGGTTCAGCGAGCTCGGGAGTCTGGGCCGGGCTCTCTTCTTTTTCCGTATTATTTATCTCCGTTTTGGAGGCGTCGCTTTTTTTGCTTTTGCTTCTGGAGGAAGAGCTGCTCCTGTGGCGGGAAGAAGAGGAAGAGGAAGAGCTGCCAATGGAGCGATAGACCCGCACCTTGCGCCCTTTGACGTTCTTGTAACCAATCCAGATGCCCAGGGCGATACCGAATATCAAAAGAAGCAGGACGCCGCAGATGGTCTCGATATTAAACTTGTAGGAGCTGCTGATCAGGTCCGGCTCATCAATCGGCCTCACGGCTGCCTGCGCTAAAACAGTATTCAGAGAATTAAAAATCATATAGCATTTACTTCAGCGTCCATCCTTTGCATTAAAAGCAGAAAAGATACCAAAACAGAAACATTTTAGCGCTCTTCCTTACTTAGCGGCTTTGCTGCCAGAGGAGGTTGAACCAACTATCAAATCGAGCTTCTGCGCTTTCTTTCTGAGACTCGCTTCGGTAATTTTCAAACATTCAGCGGTCTTGGGCAGACTGTAATCGCACAGCTCAAGCGCATTGAGTAACATATTTCGCTCACAATCTTCAAGTATTTCCTCATAAGAAGCGAAAGAGAGATAGCTGCTGGTATCTTTGCGCAGCCGTCGCTCTATCTGAAAACTGGGTAAATTCTCGGGACTGATTGACCTGCCCTGCTCCAAAATCACCGCCCGCTCAATGGCGTTGCGCAGCTCCCGCACGTTGCCCGGCCAGTGATGGCGCGTCAGCTTCTGCTCCGCTTCTTTGGAGAAGCCCTCAATCGGTTTATTGAGCGAAGCGGCAAACTGCGTCAGGAAAAAGTGGGCCAGGAGCATCACGTCTTTCCCCCGTTCACGCAAAGGCGGGGGGCAGAACTGGACGACGTTCAACCGGTGGAAGAGGTCTTCGCGGAAGGTCTCCTGCCGGATCGCCTCGACGATATCGCGGTTGGTGGCGGCCACGAGCCGGACATCGACCTGGAGCTCTTCATTGCCGCCGATTCGGGTAAAGGTCCCATCCTCCAGGAAGCGGAGCAGCTTCGCCTGGAGCGGACGGCTCATATCGCCAATTTCATCGAGGAAGATCGTCCCGCCATCGGCCTCCTCCACACGGCCAATCTTCCGCTTGAGCGCGCCGGTAAAGGAGCCCTTTTCATGGCCAAAGAGCTCACTCTCAAGCAACGTTTCGGGGATGGCGGCGCAATTGATACGGACATAATTGGCCGCTTTGCGGCGGCTCAGCGTATGGATGGCACCGGCCACAAGCTCTTTGCCGGTACCGCTTTCTCCCAGGATCAGGACGGTGGCGTCGGTCGGCGCTACCGTTTCGATAAGGCTGCGCAAATCCGCCATGGAGGCATCCTCGCCGATGATGTGCCCAAGCGTGAATTGCTCGGAGCTCGCTTTTTTGAGCGTCAGGTTCTCCTGGCGCAGCAGGTAGAGCTCGGCACAGCGTTTGATGCTGTGGATAAGCTCTTCGGGCGCGAATGGCTTGGCCAGATAATCGACCGCCCCCGATTTTATCGCATCCACCGCCAGCTTCGGCGTCGCGTAACCGGTGATCATGAGCACCGGGATATCCTTCCAGCGCTTCTTAACCGCCCGCAAAAACTCATAACCGCTCATCCCGCCCAGCCTCGCATCGGTGATGATCATGAAAGCCTCTTTGCTCTCCAATGTTTTATAGGCGCTCTCGGCCGATTCCTCGGCAATGACGTCGTAGCCTTCGTCCGTAAGCACCGTCTGGAGAGAAAGCCTCATGTTTCTTTCATCATCGACGACCAACAGGGGTGGTAACGGTTTTTTCATTTTTTTATTTTTCGCCTTTCTGGCGATTGCGTAACGCTGCTTCTATTCTAACTGATTCTCAGAAAAGAACGAGCAGGAAGTTGGATGGTAAAACAGGTCCCCTGGCCGAGCTCTGAATAGACTTCGATGGTGCCGCCGTACATCTCCACGTTGTGTTTGACGATGGAGAGCCCCAGGCCGGTCCCTTTGCGTTTGGTGGTGAAGTAGGGGGTCCATATCTGGCTCAGGAGCTCCGGGGTGATGCCCGGACCGCTATCGGCGACCTCCACAATCACCGCATAATCGCTGGAGAAGCGTGAGCGCAGGGCGATCTGGCCGCGGTTCTCCAGGATATCCCGCGCATTGGAGAGCAGGTTGACGAGGATTTCAGCCAGGTGGCTCCGCTGCATCATCAGGTTCGGCAACCCCTGGGCATACTCTTTAATGATCTCGATGCCGAACTGGGAGGCTTTGGGGAAAACCTGGTCCAGCGCGCGCTCCAGCTCCTCATTGATGGCCAGCCGCTCCAGAGTCCCCTCGGCCAGCTTGGCATAGCCCATCAGGTCGGTGATGATCCGGTCGGAGCGGTCGATCTCTTCGCGGATGATCTGTATCTGGCTTTCGATATCGCTTTTGCCGCGCTCCACCTTTTTCTGGATGATGTAGGCGACGTTATTGATGATCCCCAGCGGGTTCTTGAGCTGATGGGCGATCTCGGCCGCCAGCCGGCCATTGGCCCGTATCTGCTCCTGCCGGAGCCAGAACTCCTGGGCCTCGTCGCGCACCTGCTTCTGCCGGATCAGGGTCAGGTGCAGCCCCATCGAAGAGGCCGAGAGAATGACCAGGAAGAAAATACGCAACACCACCGGCTCGACAAACGCCTCGCGGCTATAACCATCGGCACTGACCGCCCAGCTCTCCAGGAAACCGGCGGAGACATAGAAGATACAGATAAAGAGAGCCATGCTGAGCTGGTTCAGGAAGGTCGGCAGGCAGACCGAGCTGCGGATGATCCAGAGGCAGAAGAGCCAGAAAACGGGGCTGTCAAAACCATGAGAAGCAATCATGAGCGCCGAGAGGAAAAGCGTATCGACCAGTATCCCCGCGAAAATCACGCTCAAGAGCTGCCACCGCTTGAGCCCATCCATCCCCCAAACCAATATCCCCCAGGCCAGCGAGATCATGAAGTAGAGGACGAAGAAGAGATAAACCGTATGCATGGTGGCGTCCCAATGGGTCATCACCTCGGTATTCCAGATATGAACCAGCGCTTTCCAGAGAATAATCGGCAGCGCCACCGCCTTGATCGGCAAGAGAATATGCCTCTCCACCACGCGTATCCGCTGGCGCATCTGCTCAAAATCGGGCACGAGCAGTTTTACCTGGTCGAGTAACTCTCTGATCATTTGCATGGTTGAAAGGCTTGGGGATGGAAACGTCCCCTAGGCCCGGCCGCGTTCTTTGAGCATCTCCATCACATGGGCCAGAACCTCTTCCACGGGGCTCATCCGCCCCTTGCCCTGGTAGCCGCAGGCCTGGAGCCCCTCGGAGGGGCCGACCAGCTCCGCACCGCGGCTGGCCAGTATCCGCACATTCTCCTCCGTCGATTCATGGCTCCACATCCTGCCGTTCATCGCCGGCGCCAGCAGGAGCCCCGTCTCGGGACGCAGCGCCAGGACCATGCAGGTGAGCGCGTTATCGGCAATCCCGCAGGCAAGCTTGGCAATCGTATTGGCCGTGGCCGGAGCGATCGCCACCACATCGGCCCAATCGGCCAGCGAGATATGCTGCGGCACCCAATCCTCATCGGTATCGTAGAGACTGGTCACGACCGAGTTACGTGAGAGCGTTCGAAAGGGAACCTCGGTCACAAAACGAAGCGCATCGGCGCTCATCACCACCCGCACCTCGCATTCACGCTGAACCAACTGGCTGACCAGATCAATCGCCTTGTGCGCCGCAATGGAGCCGGTAACGCCAACCACCACTCGGGGGGGACTTTTTCTTTCTAAGAAGCTGCTCATAACATCTCAACTTATAGCAGAAGGGGGCGGCTACAGGAAGCGGAAACTTCTGCCTGCGAAACTGTTTTCTCCCTGCTCGGGTTTCCCTTAGCCGAAGGAGGCGATGAACCGCTCCAGCTCGGCAGGGCTCACTCGGGAGCGCTTCATTTTCTCGGCCCAGAAAATCGCCTGCGCACGCCGGTAATCCTCCTTTATGGAGCCGCTCAGGAGAATGTAATCGAAGCCGCGGCAGCTCCGCATCTCCGCTCGTGCCGTCTCCAGCCGCCGCTGAATCACCTCTTCCGAATCGGTGGCACGCTTCCGGAGCCGCTCCTGTAAGCTCTCCAGGCTCGGCAACGCGATGAAAAAGCTCACCAGTGAGGGACCCAGTACCGGGTCCTCCGCAGCCAGACGGCTGATCGATTCCACCCCCTGTACATCGACCGAGACGATAACGTCACTACCCGCCTCCAGCCGCGTAATGATCTCGCTTTTCAGGGTCCCGTAAAGGTTCCCGTAGACATTGGCCCACTCGATGAATTCGCCGGCAGCGCGTTTGGCCCCGAACTCCTCCTGAGAAAGAAAATAATAGTCCTTGCCGTTTACCTCTCCGGTCCGGGGCGCCCGGGTGGTGCAGGTAATCGCCCGCTGAAGACCGGAGTTTGCTGCCAGGAGTTCATTGCAAACGGTCGTTTTGCCGCCGCCACTGGGAGCGGATACCACCAGAAAGATCGGTTTGGAATTGAGAAATTTCATGCTGTTTTGCGGTGATGCCTCACGTAACGATATTTTAACCGCTCCCAACCCGAAAGACAATCCGTGAAACCGTGAATAAACACGATTCAGAACCACGGTAATTTATCCTCGGAACCACGGATGAACACGATTCAGAACCACGGATAGACACGGATAAACACGGATTTGTGAAGTGCTTTCCTGAAGCGGTATAGCCTTCTGCCTCGTCCATCTGGTGTCGGCTGCTTAGCCCCGAGATTTGCAGGCTCTATTTCGCACGGCCACATAGAGCCACCCAATCCAAAACATCCGTGTTTATCCGTGTTCATCCGTGGTTCCATATCCTGAGAGCCTATTTTTTTGGTGCGGGTTCGATGCCGAGGGGGAGCTGATTTGCCCAGCGGAAGGAGCCGGTAGAGAGGTCAGGCGGGATTTCTCTGGAGGCGCTGCGGCCCAGGGGGAGCTCCCAGGCGCGCTCACCCGCATTGACCCGATAACTGAAGCTAAGCGGTTTACCCTTCAAAATGGAGTCGCGCACCTCCGGTATCTCGTGCCAGGGAATGGCGCACTCGCAAAAGCCGCCCCGTATCACCAGCAGGGAGTCGTCTCCCAGCGGTCCAAGCCCCTTCGCCCCAACCGGCTGGCGCGGATAGAACTGCCTGCGCGGAGCAACCGGCCGGCTCAGACAAAAAATTTCACTCCCCCCGTCTTCGCAGAGGTTCAGGGCGAACTCATAAACGCTTTCAAGCCAACCGCCCCAAGCAGGCATGTTTTTTTGCGGGCTCAGGTTAAAGGCGATCTGCACATTGTGCTGACCAGCGCCGGAAGGCAGGCCAGGCGCCTGGCGATAGGAAAAGCGGGGCATCGGCCGGAAACCGGGAGTCCGCGCCGCAAAGTAGAAATAATCGTCATCCCAGGCGATCCAGCCGCTCACCGTCTCACGCTCAGTCGCCAGCGGCCAATCGCGGAACGGCTCATAGGGCTGGGTCGGGTCGGGCTCCGCCAACGGTGTGAAGGTTGAGAGCGGCAGGAGCTCCTTCCAGTCATCGGCCCGGCCATCAATCTGGGGCGTATGGCGCGCCAGCCACTGCACATGGATGGTCTCGGCATGTTGGATGCTCGCCTCGGGGCTATTCCAGGCGATGATCAGCGGATAGTTATTGCCGTCGCGCTCCTGGGATAGATGCGGCACGATGCGCAGTTCAAGCTCGCGCGATTGCCCGGCCCGCAGCTTCAGCGCAAAATCCTCCTTCTCAAACACGATGCCCGGGACCAGCGCCTGCACCCTCCCCTCCACGGTTCGGTTCAGGACGTTGGAGATGCGGATTTTCAGGGTCGTCTTTGGCTGCAATACCGGAGCGGCAAAATCATAGACGACGATTTGGACCGGGTCCACGTTGCGAATCTCGGCCGCTTCCACCGCCTTGAGCAAGCGCCTGAAAGAGCCGCGCCGGCCATCGCTCCGCAGTATGTAGCCGCTGCCGTTCAGGGGAAGCGTGATCCGAGCCGCCACGCTTTCGAGGCGGTTGCCATAGAAATCATAGACGCGGAATTCATCGCGCGGGTTCTCAAGGGAAAAACTGGCTCCGGCATTCATCTTGACCGAACGAAAAGGGGTGCAGTCAGGCCGGTAGAGCTCCTTCAGGTCGCCAACGATGACAACCGTTCCATCTTCGGGATTGGCTCGGCCGCTCGGCTGCCCATTCCGGTGGGGGCGTAAACCATCAAAGACATAGACCCAGGGGAGCCCATTCTTGAAAAGGATTTCGCGGAACCCCCTCTGGCCAATCCATTTCTGAGCGGCGGCCACCGCGGCGGCCGGTGCCCAGGCCTGCAACACACCCTGCTCCGCTGCGGTAGGGGGAGATGTCGGCGGATTTGCCGGAGTCAGGATTGAGCTTAAGTGGAGAGTCGCGGCTGTGTTCTCGTAGCCGCTTGCCCGGCGGCTGGCCCAGAGCGCGGCAATCTGCTCTTCAGTGCGGAGCTGGGCGCCGCCATTAACATCGAGCGGAAGGGCAACCTCATTCGCGAGAGCCCACTCCGCAACGGCTTGCGGGAAAGCGTCGTAACCGCTCCGGAGGCGAGCGCCCCTGACCCCGAGCTTCCGCAGCGCATTGAAAAGGAGCGGCGAGATTTCCTGCTCCTCCGGCAGATCAATAGAAAAAGTCGGTTCAAAAACCGGCCCCGCCTCCGCCTCAAGCGCACGCACCACCGACGCCCCAAAGGCTCTGCCCCTCCCCTCCAGCTCCAGAACCAGCAGGTAGCCGCCAAAGCGTTCGCCAATCTCGGGGGTAAAAGTGACAAAACCGCCCTCTGCCGGAATCCGCGCCTCCAGCTCAGTCGTGCCGAGCGTTTCCATCAGGAAAATGACCGGTCGGCCGGGGGCCTCCGAGCGCGAACGGGTGCCGTAGCGGTTGACTTCGAGCTTAACGGTTCCGTGATAGGGAGTTTCGGGCTTGATAAAGAAGGTGAAGGCGGCTGTTTCCCCGGGCCAGAGGAGGTTGGCGCCCAGTGAACAGGCGCTCTGCCGGATGCTCCAGCCGCGGGCATTGAGCCCAAAAGCGGCATCAAAGTTTTCCATTCTCACCCCCGCCAACTCCGAAACCGATTCAGAGCCCCGAGTTGGCAAGCTCCAGCCGATCAAGAAGATGCAGAGCACCAGCACTGCCAGCCACTTCCCGCCAACTCTTTTGCACAGGAAGTTCCGGTGCGGTTTTGTTCTCCCCTGGCTCAATTTCATACTTTCCGGAGGCTACGCAGCCTCGTCCTTTTCATCCAAAGGTTGAGCCAAAACGTGCATTTTGTCAAAGATTCTGGTGAGTTTTCTCTTGGAATCATCAGCCCCAAACCGAATAATAAGGCCATGTGGAACAGAGCAAAGAAAATAGCGGTTTCCCTCGGATGTTTCTCTTTTTTAATGGGTTTTCTAGCGGCACAGCCCGTCCCGGCCACGGCGCCCGCTCAGACCATCCCGCTGGCGGACCCGACCATTTTCTTCGACCAGGGGAGCTACTATCTCTACGGGACGGGTGTTCTCCCCGGCTCCGGCCTTGATGGCTTCATGGTCTACAGCTCCAAAGAGCTTCGGGACTGGGAGGGGCCGACCGGTGCCACGGGCGGCTTCGCACTGATCAAGGGGGATGTTTTTGGGACGCGCGGTTTCTGGGCACCACAAGTCTTTCGCTATCAGGGGCAATACTGGATGGCCTATACTGCCGATGAATATATTGCGCTGGCAAAGGCGGATAATCCGCTCGGCCCCTTCAAACAGGAAAAACTGGAGAAGCTCCCGACCGATCAGCGCCAGATAGATCCCTTTCTCTTCTTTGACGACGACGGCAAAGTCTATTTCTACCATGTTCGACTGGAGGATGGGAATCGTATTTTCGTTGCCGAGATGGAATCCGATCTCTCTGCGATTAAGAAGGATACTCTCAGGGAATGTATCGCCGCTCAGAAAGAGAGCTGGGAAAACGTCCGTAACAACGATTGGGGAGTGGCCGAGGGGCCAACCGTCATCAAACGCGGCGGTGTTTACTACCTCTTCTACTGCGCAAACGACTTTCGCTACGTGGAATATGCGGTTGGATACGCGACGGCGAGCTCACCTCTGGGCCCCTGGAAGCGCTATGAGGGCAACCCAATCCTGAGCCGCGAGAACGTGGGACAAAACGGCCCGGGCCACGGCGATATCCTGACCGACTCGGAGGGGAACCTCCTCTACGTCTTCCATACCCACAAATCCGATAAAGAGGTTCATCAGCGCAAAACGGCGATCGTTACGCTGGAAACCAAAGAAAAGGATGGCAAAACCGTCTTCGCGCTCAAGGAGGGGAGTTTTCGCTTCCTGCTGAAGAAGTAGAGGGCCGCCAAGAGACTCTAACTGAATCTCTTGCGCTGGGAAGAGGGGAGGAAGCCCAGCTCCGCCCTGTATTTGGCCAGGGTGCGTCGCGCCACCTGAATCCCCTTCTTTTCAAAGATTTCGACCAGTTGCTGGTCCGAAAGCGGACTGGATTTATCTTCGGCGTTAATCATCTCGGCCAGAGCGGTTTTGACCTTCACGTTGGAGACTCCCTCAGGCGAACTGCTCTTGAGCCTGCTGCTGAAAAAGTAGCGCATCTCAAAAACTCCCTGCGGCGTCTGCATATATTTGCCCGAGACGGCGCGGCCGACCGTCGTCTCGTGCAGACCGGTCACTTCCGCCACTCTGGCCATCGTGAGAGGTTTTAACCCTTTGGGGCCAAGGCGCATAAAATCGGACTGGAAGGTGAGAATCGCCTCGGCGATTTTGCGGATCGTCCGCTGCCGCTGCGCCAGCGAAGTAATGAAGAAGCGGCCGGAGCGGATTTTTTCCTGAATATAACTGCGGGTCTCCCTGGAATCGCTCGAGCCGATCATCTCTTTATAGATCGGGTTGATCCGCAGGCGCGGCAGGAGGTCATCATTCATCGTAATGATGTATTGGCCATCATCATCCTCTTTTACAAAGACTTCCGGCACCACGTAAAGGCTGGTGACGGAATAGAAGGGGCGGCCCGGCTTGGGCTCAAGCGAGGCAATCCGCTGGGCGGCTTCGCTGACCTCTTCCAGCGTCACCCTGTTTTTGCGGGCGATCTCCGGAAATTTTTTGGCCGCAAGAGCCTCCAGATGGCTGCTGACGATTTTCCACTCCAGAGAGTCTTTCCTGCCCGAGCGCTCCAACTGAATCAGGAGGCATTGGCGTAAATCACGCGCGCCAACCCCGACCGGCTCCAGGCTCTGATGTATCAGCTCCAGACCGCGCTTGATCTCTTCGGGCGAGCGGTTTGTGGAGATAACCAGCTCGGCCGGTTTGGCGCGCAGATACCCCTGCTCATCAATGAAACCGACCAGAAGCAGCACTACTTCCCGCTCCTCCTCGCTAATATCGAGGAGCTGAACCTGCTCCAGAAGGTACTCCTGCAAAGATTGTTCTGTCGGGATGGAGTTAAAGAAGTGCTGGCGCTTCTCCTCATCCACCGGAGAGCTCGAGAAGCTCCTCTGATCGCTCTGGAAGTATTCTTTCCATCCCTCGCTCTGCTCGGTCAGGCGCTGGAGCCGCTCGGCAAAGTCATCCTGAGCGGCGGGGGCTTCACCGGAGGGATTCAGTTCCCGCCCCGTAGAAGCCGCTGGCGTCAAGTTGGTTGAGCCAACAGGCAGCTCTCCCGCGCCGTTATCGCCTGCCGTGGGGCGCCCCTCCTCCATTTCCAGAACCGGATTGCGCTCCAGCTCCTCATTCACCTTGCTTTTGAGCTCGAGAACCGGCGTGGCCAAAAGAACCAGCGACTCCTGTAGCTGCGGTGCGATGACCTGCGCCAGAGCAGTCTTCATTGTCAGTTTTAGTTCTCGACCCATATAATTACCAACCCAAGTCAATATGGCACATTTTCTGCTTCATTTCAATAGCAAGAGTTTTTTTTACCGGATACTCGAGATACAAGACCATTTTGCCGAGAAATTGCGGATAATTCTTGACTTGTCCGCAGTGAATGATTATACTCATTGGAACTCGTCTGTTGAGTAGATTGTTCTGCAAGTCTCTTGCGGAACAGGGCTACCAGGTTTTAGTAAAACACTATGAAAAAAGTATATAAATATGGTATGGGCCGCCGCAGCTTCCTCAAAACAGCTGCTCTGGCCACTCTGGGCACCATGTCTGCCCCCTACATCATGCGGGCCGATGGACCCTCCAAGCTGAAGATCGCCATCATTGGCGCCGGCGGCAAAGGCAAGGGCGACGCCGATAATATGAAGGGTGAGGATATCGTCGCCATTTGCGATGCCGATGATAGACGCTGTAGCGCTCTGCGCAGAGAGCTCCCCGATGTCCCCTATTACCGCGATTATCGCGTCCTTCTGGAGAAGGTGAAGGACCTCGACGCGGTGGTCGTCTCCACGCCGGACCATCACCATGCTCTGGCCTCCATGATGGCCATTGAGCGGGGTCTCCATGCCTATGTGCAGAAGCCGCTGGTTCACTCGGTTTTTGAAGCGCGCCAGCTCCGCGCCGCCGCCGCCCGCAAAAAGGTCGCCACGCAGATGGGCAACCAGGGCTCGGCTGAGAACGGCCTGCGCCGCGCCGTCGAGTGCATCCAGGCCGGCATCATCGGCCCCGTCCGTCAGGTTCACGTCTGGTCCAACCGTCCGGTCTGGCCGCAGGGGATCAAAGAGCCGCTGGCGAAGATGGAAGTACCCAAGGGACTGAACTGGGACCTCTGGCTGGGTCCGGCCCCCGAGCGTGATTACGCCGATGGATACCTCCCCTTCAACTGGCGCGGCTGGTACGATTACGGCACCGGCGCCCTGGGCGACATGGCCTGCCATACCGCCAATATGCCGTTCCGTGCTTTGAAGCTGGGTTACCCGACCAGCGTCATTGCCGAAGCGATGGAAGGAGCTAACGACCAGACCTATCCGAATAAATCGCGGATCAAATTTGAATTCCCCGAGCGCGAAGGCCTCCCGCCGGTCACCTTCTACTGGTACGACGGCAGTTGGAAACCGAACCCGGAAATCACGGCCGACATCAGCGAGCTGCTTGAAAAGGTACCCGGCTCCGGCTGTCTGCTGATTGGCGACAAGGGCCAAATCTTCTCTCCGGATGATTACGGCGCAAGGTTCTACCTTAAGCTCAACGATGACGAAGAGTTCAAGGCCAGCGGCAATCACGAAGCGGCCAAGACAGAGGTCATCCCGGTCTCCATTCCGCGCTCCATTGGCCACTACAAAGAGTGGCTCGAAGCCTGTAAGGGCGGCAAACCGGCCTATTCGAACTTCGATATCGCGGCTTATCTGACCGAGATCATCCTCCTGGGCTGCCTGGCCGTCCGTCTGGGTGAAGGCAAACTGATGGAGTGGGACGGCCCGAACATGAAGTCGCCCAATTGCCCCGAGGTCTCCGCCTTCGTCAAACGCGAGTACCGCAAGGGCTGGAACTGGTAGGGGATACTCCTCTCCGGCTTGCAGATAGAAACCTGTTGAATCGCAGGGGCTTCCCTTTTTGGGGAGCCCTTTTTTCGGATGCAACGGCCCTGAATCGGGAGCTGCCGCCTCTGACTTTGTGTATCGTCTAATCACCACAAAAGAGTTTGTGTATCGTAAAAGCCGTTTCACGATACACAAACCACATTGACCTCCGTCCGGAAAAAACCCTTCTTTTATTTATAACATCTTGAATTTACGCTAATTATCCTATAAAAAAGAGCGGAGACGATAATAGCGACTCTGAAAACGCAAATGCGGAAAACCGCCACAGTCCGACAACTGCACTATTGCAAATCGTTAAAAATATTGCTATTGATAATGAAGAGCAATCTTCCAAATGGATGGATCAGGTTAAAACGATAATAGAAAATTTATAATTGAAAAGCATCACATGAAACCTTATGACCCCTCACCTCTGCCGATTGGGAAGCTGGACTTTCAGCGGCTGAGTTCTCCGGCAGGCAATGCCAATGCGGAGCTCGGCAGGTATGACGGTTTATTACAGGGAATCGTGAATCCGGCGATTATGCTCTCACCGTTAACGGTCGAGGAAGCGGTCTTATCCTCCCGGCTGGAGGGCACTCAGGCGACGGTTGATGATGTTTACGAACATGAAGCGGGCATCGAGAAAGACGCAGAGAAGAAACACGACATCCAGGAAGTCAGCAACTATAGAACGGCCTTGCGGCTTGCTCAGGAGCATCTGCGAGAGTA
>LSQX01022908.1_pt1 | contig 13738 bp, 14 predicted proteins | sample 654561 | NCBI WGS metagenome assembly LSQX01 (sample SAMN04489861, study PRJNA283612) | anaerobic digester metagenome | isolation source: 4 biogas reactors fed with cattle manure at either 37C or 55C with and... | place: Denmark: Kongens Lyngby | collected 2014 | reverse complement strand
ACATCCACTACCGGGGCAAAATTAATGTGAGCTCCTATAAGGCGGCATTGCCTGGCCATTTCCAGACCATAATCGTACAACACAAAAGTATCTCTGAGAGCCCCCAGCATAGTATTTTTGGGGAAAGAGGGCGTTCCGTCCAGACGCATAGCCAGACCCCATTCGGCATCCATGGAAATCAACAGAGGCAACTTTGCCAGAGACTGAGCCCGATTGGTAGCCANNCCAGTTCTTCGATTTTTTTCTCCCATGCTCCGTTGTTGGCACTGACTATTGGCATTAACAACTGAGCTACTTTGGCTTCGGGACTCAGGCTTTGCATCAGCGAATCAGCCCAGGTTACGGCTTTTTGGTATTGTTCCTTGTCCCTGAGCAAATAGGGCGTGGTGGACGATTCCAGGCTAAATAGACCTAAAAGCAATAAAATCAACACCAAAAACCATCCTTTAGTCATATATTTTCTTCGTTATTAGCCGGCCTTGCTCTAAGTTTATAAAGCCTGCCTGATTGCGCTGCGAATATACGTTTTTTCAGGCTCTCTTCTGCTTGTTTTTTCCAATTTTACAGCTAAAAAACTTATTTTAAACCGGCCCTTATTAAAATAATGACGTACTTTTGCAAAAACACTATTCTCAATGAGAAAATACCTTAGTGGTTGTTTTTTGGGTCTTTTTTTACTGGGTGTTTTACCTCTGTTTTCCCAGAATATTGCCACAGCAAACAAGAACAACGAGAAATCCAGGCTGTTGAGCAAAACAGGCTTGTTTTTTTCACTGAGTCTGCAAAACGATCTCTGGCAGCAGCCACAAAATGCCCAGCCTTTTTTCGAAGGGCTGCATGATTGCCGGAGCTTTAGCTTTGGCATCTTTCAAAACCTGAGACTGATAAAAACCCTGTATTATCAGCCTGAACTCTCCTATGCTGTCTACAACGGCCCCGAAGAACAGCGCCTGACTGTAATTTCGCTGGTACCTCTGCAAGTACAGCTGGGTTATCATTTGGGCTGGGTACGCCCCTTTGTTTCCGGGGCTTGTTTTGGCAATCTGGTCATTACAGCCCGACAAGCCGACGGCAGCCAGCTGGTGATGAACGGCCTGGCGCAACGCAGCGCCTGGGGCTTTTATTACGGAGGCGGTCTGGATATTATAAGTGCAGTTCAACTAAATTTTAAGTTGTTGCACTGGATGGAACAATTTGACAACCTGCGGCCCGGTCCTTTGAGGGAATACCAGCTGGGATTGGCCTTTATTTTTTAATAACAGCTAAAATTTGCATTTTTGCATTTCTAATTGAATTCTATTGTTATGAATTACGGATTTGTCAAAGTGGGGGCAGCACTACCCGTAGTCCGGGTTGGAGACAGCCTGTTCAATGCAGAGGCCATTATAGAGCTGATGCAAGAGGCCGAAAAAGAACAGCTTGACCTGGTCTGTTTTCCTGAATTAGCTGTTACGGGCTATACCTGCGGAGATCTTTTTTTTCAGCAGAACCTGCTCGATTGTGCAGAACAGGCATTGAGCAAAATAGCCGAAGCCAGTTCAGGCCTGCAAGTACTGATTTTTGTGGGCTGTCCGCTGCGTTTAAACAACAAACTATACAATACTGCTGTTTGTATCCAACAGGGCAAAATACTGGCCGCCATACCCAAAACCTATCTGCCCAATAAACACGAATTTTACGAAAAACGTTGGTTTTCACCTGCCGGAGAATATTTGCACGACAACTTGGAATTAATGGGTCAGCAAGTTCCCTTTGGCAGCAACATATTGTTCTGTTCGGGTAAACTGAAAGTTGGCGCAGAAATCTGCGAAGATCTGTGGGCTCCCATTCCCAAAAGCAGCGATCATTGCCTGGCCGGAGCCAACCTCATAGTGAATCTGTCGGCCAGCAACGAACTGAGCGGCAAAAATCGTTATCTGAGGCAATTGCTTTCACAGCAATCGGCCCGTTGCCTCTCGGGCTATGTTTACGCTTCCTGCGGTTGGGGAGAATCCAGTACCGATCTTGTATTTGCAGGCAACGGCTACGTACTGGAAAACGGAGTCTTTTTGGCTGAGAGCAAACGCTTTCACATGGACAAACAGTTGGTCACTGCCGAAATTGACATTGAGCGTCTGCTCTCGGATCGATTGGCAAACGATTGTTTTGTTGAGGAACCCCTGCCTTACATTAAACTGGATTTCAATTTAGCACAAAACAAAGAACTCAAACTATCCCGCACCATCAATCCCCATCCTTTTGTGCCCACAGCCGAAAATATGGCCGAAAGCTGCGAAGAAATCTTTTCCATACAGCTTGCCGGCCTGGCCAAACGCCTGCATCAAACAACTATTTCCAAACTCGTGCTGGGCATTTCCGGAGGCCTTGATTCTACCCTGGCTCTGATGGTGGCCGTAAAAACCATGGACAAACTGGGGCTGGACAGAAAAAACATCGTCGGCATTACAATGCCCGGTTTCGGCACCAGTCAACGCACTTACAAAAATGCTATCGCTCTGATGAAAGCTCTGGGTGTCAGCATGAAAGAAATAGATATCAAAGCTGCCTGCACACAGCATTTCAAAGACATTTCACACGATGCTTCCATCCACGATGCCACCTTCGAAAACACTCAGGCCCGCGAACGAACGCAAATTCTGATGGACTACGCCAACAAAATTCAAGCCCTGGTAGTTGGCACCGGCGATCTTTCGGAACTGGCTTTGGGCTGGGCCACCTACAACGGAGACCATATGTCGATGTACGGAGTCAATGCAGGCGTCCCCAAAACCCTGGTACGTTATCTGCTGCAATGGGTAGCAGACCAAACTGCCGACCAGAAAAGCAAAGATACCTTGCTGGATATAATCGATACCCCTGTAAGCCCTGAACTGCTGCCCTTGAACTCCGAAGGCAAGATCAGTCAAAAAACCGAAGAACTTGTAGGCCCCTACGAGCTCCACGATTTTTTCCTTTTTTATTTGCTTCGCTACGGTTTTAAGCCTTCAAAAATCTTATATCTGGCTGGTCTGGCTTTCGAAAACAAGTATGAACCCAGCTTTATTCACCAATGGCTCAAGGTGTTTATTGAACGTTTCTTTAAACAACAATTCAAACGCTCCTGCCTGCCAGACGGGCCCAAAGTCGGTTCAGTCAATCTTTCGCCCCGGGGCGACTGGCGTATGCCCAGCGATGCCGAATGTCGCATTTGGCTTCAGGATTTAAATGAATGATTTTTTTTGCTCCCTTCGTTGCGTAACTCAATAAATTTTCTTTTCTTTGCAGCCGTTTTGCGTAACCGCTGTCGAGTATAGTGAGGCTCGGGAATGTTGCGTCATTTCTAATGACTAAAAGAGTATTTATCATGGACTTGATTAAAGTTGCCGAAGAAGCCTTTGCTACCGGCAAAGTTCATCCAAAATTCAAAAGCGGTGACACCGTAACTGTTGCTTATCGTATTAAAGAAGGTAACAAAGAACGTATTCAGAATTATCGCGGTGTTGTTATCAAAATCAACGGCAGCGGCAGCAAAAAACGTTTTACCTGCCGGAAAATGTCTGAAAATATTGGAGTTGAAAGAATTTTCCCCCTGGAATCACCTTTTATTGAATCCATTACCGTAAACAAGGTCGGTAAAGTGAGAAGAGCCAAGTTGTATTACCTCAGAGCTCTGACCGGGAAAAAAGCCCGCATCAAAGAAAAAAGATTCTAAGGGCGCTCTATTCCATACAGAAAAGCAACCGGCGCAAGGCGGTTGCTTTTTTTGTCTGTAATCAAACCTTTGCCTGTTTTTGCCATGAAAAAAAGCTTCGTTTTCCCCTTCCTGTGTTGTTTGTTGATCCATCTGAGCAGCTTTGCTCAGGAAAATCAGCCTGAACAAACATCTGCAGAAGACAAGGCCATTCAACACATGACAAGCCAACTACGGGCTTTCCCCCAGGAAAAAGTATACCTGCACCTCGACAAAGCATACTATTCAGCCGGAGATACCATCTGGTTTAGGGCTTATATGGTACATGCCACTCTGCATCAGCCCATGGCTTACAGCCGGTATATCTACGTAGAACTGATCAACGACAGTAAACAGGTAGTCTCCAGAATCAAAGTAAGGCCCGAAGAAGGCTGCTTTTACAGCCAGTTGCCCATTAAAGCAGATATTGCGCCCGGAAAATACCACCTGAGAGCCTTTACCAATTATATGCGCAATATGGAAGAAGACTACTTTTTTCATAAAGAACTTTACATCGGCAATCTTATCACCTCAAAAGAGGAGACAGGCCTGAGTGAAAATTCCCTTCCCGGACAGGCTGTTTCCACAAGTAAGGAACAGGCTCCGCAAGAAAACAGACTGAGTTACGAAGTCCGCTTTTTCCCCGAAGGAGGCCATCTGATTACCGGCAATATGCAAACCATCGCCTTCAAGGCTATAGACACTGAGGGCTGGGGAACGGAAGTGCACGGTCGTATCCTGAAAAACGGAAAAGACGAAATCTGCACATTCAAAAGCAGCCATCTGGGTATGGGTTACTTTGGGCTTTACACAGAACCCGGCTGCCAGTATACTGCCGTTTGCGAAAACCAAGCAGGAAAAACACTCACAATTGACCTGCCCCAAGCTACCGACTCCAGCTATTCTTTAAGTATCAACCAATTGCCTGACAGGATACATTTAAGCGTTTTAACGCCATACGGACAGCCTTTGGAAGAAGAATTGTCGGTTTTAGTCCATATGCGCGGCATGCCCCTGTTTAAATCCAAAGTCTCTGCCGGCACCAATTTATTAAGCCTTCCCAAAACAGGACTGGCTTCCGGAGTACTGCATATACTCCTGCTGAATGCCTCTGCCGAAGTGGTGAGCGAAAGGTTGGTCTTTATCAGGGGTAACGACAGGGCACAAGCTGAAATTACTTTTGACAAAAGCACTTACGGGCCCCGCGAAGCAGCAAGAGCCGGGCTGCAAGTTACGAACAGCATGGGCCAGGGCTTACAAGGCAGCTTCTCCCTAAGCATCACCGACGACAACCTGATAAATAATGATTCCAATGCCCTGAGCATAGAAAGCTATTTATTGCTCTGTTCCGAACTCAAAGGCTACATTGAACAGCCACAGGCTTATTTTTTACCCGATAACAAAGCAGCGGACTCACAGCTGGACGTTTTGATGATGACCCAGGGCTGGAGGCGTTACAACATCCCCCGGCTCATCAAAGGGGAACTGGATAAGGCCGATCGCTACGAAATGGAAATAGGTTCCACTTTATGCGGAAAAATACAGACTTATCCCTTCAGAAGAGGTCTGCCCAACGTAAACGTATACAGTCTGAACAGCAAACACGGTTATTATAACGCTACAGTGACCGATATCGGAGGGCGTTTTTGCTTCGACGGATTTGAATTCCCCGATAGCTCGGTCTTTTTTGTCCAGGCCGAGAAAAAACCTGGCAGTGTTATTGAATTGGTAGCCGAAAGCGAAGATTATCCCCCGGCCAACCGATATGGCCTTAAACCCAAAACGGCCCTTCAGGATGAAACCATCGAAAATTTCCTCAGCTCCAGCCGAGACAGGTATTTTTACGAAAACGGCCCCATGGTCATCAACCTCGAAGAAGTACAAGTAGTCGGCAAAAAAGAGGACAGAGCGAAGAACCTTCGCGAAGAAAGAGGCGCCATGTATTTTTCTTCAAGCTATACCATCGAAGCACAGGATATTGAAGAAATGGGAGGCGCCACTCTGTTGGATATCTTAATCCGCGCACCCGGCGTCACACTGAACGCAGACAACACCGGTGTGCTTATACGCAATAAAGCTCCAATGATTCAGGTTGACAATTTCAAAGGAAGGATGGAAGATCTGACCATCATCAATCTTTCGGAAGTAGAAATGATCGACATCCTGAAAGATCCGGCCGAAACGGCACTCTATGGCAACGAGGGACAAAACGGAGTCATCTGTATTTACCTTAAGCGCGGAGGTGGAAACGCCCCCAGGGAACTAGGCAGCCATCAAAAACTAATCACTTTTTTGGGCTACACACCTCCTGTTGAGTTTTATCAACCCAAGTATTTTGTTTCGTCTATAAAAGAGAGCACCAAACCCGACCTGAGAAGTACCATTTACTGGAAACCCAACTTAGTTACCGACGAAAACGGACATGCAGAAATCCGCTTCTATACGGCAGATCTGGCCGGGACTTATACTTTGATTCTGGAAGGCATCAGCCCCGAAGGAGAAATACTGCGACATGTTCAAAAAATTGAACGCCGCTGATAAAGAATTTTGCTAAATTCAGGTAGTTCTAAGATCCTTGCCCCACATCATTTTTGCTCTGAGTGTCTGGACAAAACTCTGGCTTTTCCTGCGTACAATCAGTATAGGAAAATCTGCGCTGACAATACGTAAATGCGCATTTCCGGGCAAAGGATATGAACGGCCGTCTAAAGCCACCAAAAAATGTTGGCTGCGGCTTTCCACCCTGAGGTCAATCACAGAACGATCACTCAACACGATAGGTCGCACCGTCAGGCTGTGAGGAGCTACGGGAGCCAGAATAATGCTGGGGTTTTCGGGAAACAAAATGGGGCCGCCCACACTCAGGGCGTATGCTGTGGAACCGGTGGAAGTAGCTACAATCAGGCCGTCTGCCTGATAATCGTTCAGGTATTCCCCGTTTAGAGAAGCATGAATATGCAACATGGCCGAAATGTCTCTCTTAAGTACGGCAATCTCGTTCAGCGCGTAAGGATATTCGGGCAGCTGACTGTCGGTACTATGCAAACTTAATTGCTTGTGATTTTCCAACACGATTTCGCCAGCCAGTAATTCCGACATCATAGCCCTGGTCTCTTTGTAATCGGTAGCAGACAAAAAACCCAGGCGGCCGGTATTGATACCCAGAATCGGAATGCCTTTGTTGCCCACCCGCCGGGCCACATTGAGTAAAGTGCCATCTCCGCCTATACTCAGGGCAAAATCAGCTTTAAACTTATTATCCTCTGTCAGGCTATATTCGGAAAGTATCGTGTGTAAAGCTTGTTGTTCAAGCTTGGCATAGTATTGGCTGCATATCAATACTTCTACACCGGCCCTGGCAATCTCCTCCAGAATAGATTTGATTTGCTCGCGCTTTTCAGCCTGAAAAGGTTTTCCAAAAAGGGCAATTCTCATAAAATTAGGGGCTTAAATGTCTTAATTATTTGTAATAATAATATTCTTTTTGAAAACTGAACCGTTCATCGGATTATTCCATTATTTTTGTACTCTTATTTGATTTGCATTATGTTTGTTGCCGTGTTAGTTAAGCCGGCACAAAAGTGGGGAAAAATATTTAATATGACAAAGTTAAGTGTAAACATCAACAAAATAGCCTTACTACGCAATGCCAGGGGAGCCAACTACCCCAATGTAAGCGAGATGGCCCTGCTTTGCGAAAAATACGGCGCCGAAGGCATAACGGTACATCCCCGGCCCGACGAAAGGCATATACGCTATAAAGACGTGATGGATCTTAAACCGCTTTTAAGCACCGAATTCAACATTGAAGGCTATCCTTCGGAAAAATTCATGGATCTGGTGCTCAAAGTAAAGCCACATCAGGTTACCCTGGTGCCTGACGCACCTGACGCTCTTACATCAAACGCCGGCTGGGATTGCTTTAAACACGCCGCCTTTCTGACCGAAGTGCTGGAGGCATTTTGCTCCAAAGGAATACGGACATCCCTCTTTGTCGATACGGACAGTAAACAAATCGAACAGGCTGCCAAACTGGGCGCCGACCGGGTAGAGCTTTACACCGGCCCTTATGCCGAACGTTTCGTTAAAAATCCGGAATCGGCCATTAAACCCTATGTTCATGCCGCAGCAACAGCCAGAAAAAACGGCTTGAGCATCAACGCCGGCCACGATCTGAATTTGCACAATTTGCACTTCTTCCAACGCAACATTCCTTATGTGGAAGAGGTCTCCATAGGACACGCCCTTGTTGTGGACGCCCTGCTTATGGGCCTTGAGAACAGTATTCAATCTTATAAAAATTGTATTAAATAATTACTTGTATGAACTTCTTTCTTTTACTTCAGTCCATTCCCGCTGATACCTTGCCCGATTTAACTGCTTTGACAGAAGGCGTGGAAACCAGTCAACGTATGAACTTCTTCGATATGGCTGTCAAAGGCGGCTGGGTAATGATTCCCCTGCTCCTGCTTTCACTGGTAGCTGTTTACATTTTTATAGAACGCAGCATTGCCTTAAACAAAGCTTCCAAAGAAAATCCCAATTTTATGGAGCGTATCAAGGATTATATCTACGACGGTAACATCGATTCCGCCATCAAATTGTGTAAACAGTCTGATAATCCTGCAGCCAGAATGATCGAAAAAGGCATCTCCCGCATAGGGCGCCCCATGCACGACGTACAGGTAGCTATCGAAAACCTGGGCAATCTGGAGGTAGCCAATCTGGAAAAAGGCCTCTCGCTGCTGGCTGCCGTATCGGGTGGAGCTCCCATGATCGGTTTCCTGGGTACTGTGCTTGGTATGGTCAAAGCCTTCTTTGACATGGCTTCGGCTGGCAGCAATGTGGATATTACTCTGCTATCATCAGGTATCTACACTGCCATGGTAACGACTGTGGCAGGTTTGATCATTGGTATTTGTGCGTATTTTGCCTATAACTACCTGGTGTCGCAAGTAAGTAAAATAGTCAACAAGATGGAAGCCAAAACCATGGAATTTATGGACTTATTGAATGAACCCGCAAAATAAAACACGGCTATGGCCTTAAAAAGACAAAATACGATAAATTCGAGCTTCAGCATGTCGTCTATGACCGACATCATCTTTTTGTTGCTCATTTTTTTCATGATTACTTCGACGGTGGTTCATCCCAACGCCATCAAGGTACTTTTGCCCCAAAGCAAACAACAAACATCTGCCAAACCCCTGACCCGGATCACGCTTGACCGGGACCTGAATTATTACGTAGCTTTCGGTAACGAAAAAGAACAAGCCATTGCTTTCGAAGACATTGAGAGTTTTTTGACCGAAACCATAGAAAAAGAGCCTGAGATGTATGTAGCTCTTTATGCCGACGAAAGCGTACCCTACAGAGAACTTATCAAAGTTCTGAATATATGCAACGAAAATCATTTTAAATTGGTATTGGCCACCAGGCCTGCAAAAAAATGACATCCAAAAAAAATGACATAATCGCCATCACCGGTACTATCCTGGTTCACATCCTGTTGATAGTGTTCCTGATCTTCTTTGGCTATACGGCTCATATTCCCGACAGCGAAGAAGGCCTGACAGTTAATTTTGGAAATATCGATGTATCGGCCGGTACTTTTGAACCCCGGGGAGAAAGCCTGAGCAATCAGCAAACCCAGCCTCAATCACCGCCCGAAAGTAGTCCTGACCGGTCAGCCCAAGAGGAATTGATCAGTCAGGAAGACGAATCCATTGCTCTTGAAGCTGCCCGTAAAAAGGCAGAGGAAGAAGCCCGCAGGCTAGAAGAAGAACGCATACGTCAGGAACAGGAACTTAAGGCTGCCGAAATCAGAGAACAAGCCGCCAAGGCCTTTGGTAGCAAAGACGGACAAGAAACTACTGACCAGGGCTATGAACAAGAAGGCAGCGGCAACCAGGGCGATGTGCAAGGCAGCACTGAATCAGCCAACATTACCGGCAGCGGTTCAGGCTACGGTGACTTTTCGCTGGACGGTCGCTCCATTAGCGGCAGTTTACCCCGTCCCAGCTATTCGATTGAAGCCGAGGGTGTGGTTGTGGTACGTATTGCGGTGAACAGCGCCGGAACTGTTATTTCAGCCAACATAGACCTTCAGGGCACTGACACTGAGAATACAGAATTGCGCAACGCTGCCTTAAGTGCAGCGAAAAAGGCAAAATTTAATGCCATCGAAGGTACCCGTAATCAAACGGGCACCATCACTTATCGTTTCCAGTTGAGATAACATTGAGCTGAAATAGCGATTTCAGTGCATTTTTTTTACCTACCTAAATTGAACCTATATGAAACTTTTATTGTTCCTGGCCCCGGGCTTCGAAGAAATAGAAGCCATTACTGTCTTGGATGTTGCACGAAGAGCAGGACTCTCCATTAGTTCTGTTTCCATAAGCAACGAAAAAGCAGTAAGCGGAGCTCACCAAATCAGCCTGAATGCAGACTTGGTGTTTGACGAAGTAAACTTTGATGAGGCGGAAGCTATCATTCTGCCCGGAGGAATGCCCGGGACCAACAACCTCAATGCCCATGCGGGCCTGAAAAAGCAATTGGTCAACTTTGCCAGGAATCCCGACAAAACCATAGCGGCCATTTGTGCTGCTCCTTTGATTCTGGGAGACCTGGGTTTGCTGGACGGCAAAAAAGCCACCTGCTACCCTGGCTTTGAGAGCCACCTGAGCAGAGCTAAATTGTCCAGAAAACCCGTGGTAAGAGACGGTAACATCATAACAGCCGACGGACCGGCACACGCTATGCTGTTTGCTATCAAGATTGTCGATTATTTAGGAAATACTTTTCTGGCTGACGATATCACCAAGGGTTTGAACTTCTAATTAAAGCCATCGCTTCTTTTTGAAGTACAGCAAGATAGCCCCTGAGAACAGAAACATCATGCCCATAGATATCCAGAAACCTGCCGGACTGTTTAAAAATGGCATTTTGACAAAGTTCTGGCCATAAATACTGGCCACCAGCGTGGGAGGCATAAAAATCACCGATACAATGGTAAAGATTTTGATGATCTTGTTCTGATCGATGTTAACCAAACCCAGAAAGGTATCCTGCAAATAATCCAGCCGTTCAAAACTGAACTTGGTGTGATCTAAGAGTGAATTGATGTCCTTGACTATTATGGTCAGTTTGGTCGACAATTCCTGAGGCATGAGCTCGCTTTTGAGCAGGTTGGATATAGAACGTTGTTTCTCGATGATGTTCTGACGTACGGCCAGAATTTGTTCCTGCAATTGGGTAATATCCATCAGCACATCTTCGTCGGCATCCCTCACTGTATCGCTCAAAACCGTAATCTTGTCAATAATTTCCTCTATAAGGTCGGCATCCCTTTCTACACGGGTTTCCAGTACTGCTACCATTACGTGGTAGCCACTGGGGTAGTTACGTGGGCTGGTAGTAATTTTTTTGGCAGCTTCCAGTAAAGAAGGCAATTCTTCGTCGTGTACCGTGACCAAAATATTATCCTTCAGAATGAAAGAAACCGTGTCGGTTTCATAATCACTCAACAGGAAGTTGGAGTTAACAACCAGGGTATCGGAAGTTTCTATGTAACGGGAACTCATCTCGATCTCTTCCATTTCTTCTTCTTCCTGGATATAGATTTTCAGGAAATTTTCCAACTGACTCTCGACTTCTTCGTCCACATTGTTTAAGTCTATCCATAGGAATTTATCTATGGGTGTCTGCTTTAGAAAAGTGAAGCTGCGGCTTACTTTGATTCTTCCGTTTTCGTGGTAAAAAAGTTTTATTTCGGCCATATCTCTTAATTTTATCCGATGCTTGCATCGGTAGTTGAATTACTGTAATAAAAATCGCTCACCAACTCTGTCAAATACTCAAATTCCTTGACATTGAGTTGTTCCGGCCGCTTGTCGAAAATGGCTTCTGCATAAAAGGGGGTTTCTTTGCCCAATAAAGGCTTGAGCGAATTGCGCAAAGTTTTTCTGCGCTGATTGAAAGCTGTTTTAACCACCTTCCTAAACAATTTCTCGTCACAAGACAGCCTTAGTTTGCTGTTACGTTTCAAACGGATAACAGCCGATTGCACCTTTGGCGGAGGTTCAAAAACCTTTTCGCTTACAGTAAATAAATAGTCAATATCGTAATAAGCCTGAAGAAAGACGCTCAGGATGCCGTAGCTTTTCTTACCGGCCGGAGAACAAATGCGCTCGGCCACTTCTTTTTGAAACATGCCCACGCAGTACAGCACCTGATCCCTGTTATCGAGCACCTTGAATAAAATTTGCGAAGATATGTTGTAAGGATAATTGCCTATCAGACAAAAAGCTTTGCCCTGATAAAGCTCCTTAAGGTCTGTTTTAAGAAAATCTTCTGCCAAGATACGGCCGTCAGCCAATTCGGGGAAATGCTCATAGAGATAGGCTATAGAATCCCTGTCGATTTCCACCACCTTGAGGTCATGGCCTTTTTCCAGTAAAAATTTAGTTAATACACCAGTACCCGGACCCACTTCGAGTACGGGCATGCCCTTGCAGTCATCCAGCGTAGCTGCGATACGAAGGGCAACAGACAGGTCCTTGAGGAAGTGCTGTCCCAGTGCTTTCTTTGGTCTTACAATCGTCATCCACAGCTTTAGGGAAAAAATGAAACATAAACCGGAGCAAACATGAACCGGTCCTTTTATTTAACGGTCGACGTATTTTTGTTGCTACAGAATGAAAACGGGCAACAAAATATACGTATTTTTGTCGTGGTCACAAAAATAAGCATATTTATCGAATTGTAGCACGATGGATCGAATAAAAAAACTCTTGAAATGGATAGTCCCTTTATTACTGGGGATTTTACTTTTTGTATGGATATACAAACGCATGGACTGGATATCCATCAAGGAGATTTTTCAACTGGGCATTCGTTACGAATGGATGCTGGCTTTTATGTTCATTTTTGTCGGCGGTATGGTGGTGAGAGGATTGCGATGGCAACAATTGCTTGAGCCGGTCTGCCCCGAAACAGACACCAAGACCACCACCCTGGCAGTCTTCGTTTCTTATGCCGCTAATCTGATTTTCCCCAGAATAGGCGAAGTGGCCCGCTGCGGCATTCTGAAACAATACAGGCAGGTTTCTTTTTCAAAAGCCCTGGGAACAGTTCTGGCCGAACGTCTGATCGATTTGATCTGCCTGCTCATTATGGTGATAGTCATAGTGGTGTTACAGCTGGACGTGTTCCGGCAATTTTTTACCGAATATCCGGATAAAGCCAATGGCCTGATAAATCTGCTTTTTTCCTGGCAAATATGGGCCCTGCTGTTGGTCGTGGTATTGGCTGTGGTCTTACTATGGAGGCATTTTCGCAAATTGCCCCTTTTTGACAAACTCAACCGGGGACTCGAAAAACTCTGGCTGGGCATGAAAAGCATAAAGGCGCTCAAACGGCCCGGATTATTCATCTTTTGGAGTTTCCTGATCTGGCTGTCGTATTTTGCCACTTTTTACATCGGGCAGTATTTTTTCAACATTCCTTTTGGCCTGGGTATTATTGCCATGTTCACTGCCCACATCATGGGCAGTCTGGGTATGGTAGCGCCTGTGCAGGGAGGTCTGGGAGCCTGGCATTTCATGGTGATCTATACCATGGTCCTGTACGGAATCAGCGAAACAGCAGCCGGTGCTTTTGCACTGACAGTTCACGGCTTTAACACCGCACTCACCTTGTTTTTCGGATTAATCGCTTATCTCTGGCTTTGGCTGGGGAACAAAAAGAGCAGGACTGAAAAAAAAGGAATATCTTAAACTCAACTTTGCTTTAAAACAGAGCGATTACAAACTGATAAATCAAATAGAAAGAAACCACCAGTTTTGACACGGTTCCCAACAAAAAACCAAAGAAGGAACCCAGACCGGCTTTAAGGGCAGCTCCCGACTGTTTACCTGCTACCATTTCTCCTACTATGGCCCCAACGATGGGACCCAGTATAAGGCCCAGGGGCGGAAAGAAAAATAATCCGGCTACTACACCTATACTACATCCCCAGATTCCCTG
>LSQX01284484.1_pt1 | contig 13739 bp, 13 predicted proteins | sample 654561 | NCBI WGS metagenome assembly LSQX01 (sample SAMN04489861, study PRJNA283612) | anaerobic digester metagenome | isolation source: 4 biogas reactors fed with cattle manure at either 37C or 55C with and... | place: Denmark: Kongens Lyngby | collected 2014 | reverse complement strand
ATTCATAATATTCCGGAAGGAATTGCTGTTTCAGTACCTATTTATTACGCTACGGGAAGCAGAAAGAAAGCCTTCATGTATTCCTTTTTGTCGGGTTTTTCCGAACCGGTAGGCGCCCTGGTAGGCTACCTTATACTGCGGCCCTTTTTGAATGACACGCTTTTTGGCATTATTTTTGCTATGGTGGCCGGAATCATGGTTTTTATTTCGTTGGACGAGCTTTTGCCTTCAGCCCGGGAGTTCGGTGAACATCATCTCTCCATTTACGGAATGGTTTCGGGTATGATGGTGATGGCATTCAGCCTGTTGCTTTTTGTCTGAGGGAGCCGCATAATGGTTTTTAAGGTTGTTTTGCAGCCGCCGTAATATTACGGTGGCTTTGTACCGCTTGTGTCAGAACCGAACATAAGCTTCTATTATAAGAAAAAGACTTTTGCAAGGACAAAAACACACGATAAGTGTTACAATTATGGAAAACGCCGAACTTTTTACAAGGAGAGTGAAGAAATGCATAAAGTTTGCGTGCATGTCAACGGACAAGCTTTTGAATATGAAAAAGGCACTACGCTGCTCGAGATCAGCCGTGATTTTTCCTCCGGACGCAGCACGCCGATTGTGGCAGCGAGCATTGATAACGACGTCAGAGATATTTTAACGCCTGTGACTAAACCTTGTGCCGTTGACTTTTTTGACTTGACGACGGAGGCCGGCTCGAAGGTCTATCAGCGCAGCCTGATTTTCCTTTTGGTATTGGCGGCGCGGGAGCTTTTCCCTCAAGGGCAGGTAATCGTTGAGCATTCTCTGAGCAAGGGATTATACTGTGAATTCAAGCTGGAATATCCTTTAACCGAGCTCGACGTAAAAGCCGTCGAGAACAGAATGCGTGAGTTGGTAAAGGAAGACCTGCCAATTGTCAGGAAGACGATTGCAATCGAGGAGGCAGTGAGTCTTTTTGAGGAGAGGGGCGAGCTTGAAAAGGTCAAGCTGATGCAGCAGTCCGGAAGAAAAAAGATCAGCCTTTATTACTGTGGAGATGGTTTTGATTATTTTTACAGGACCATGGTTCCAAGCACGGGTTATTTGAAAGTTTTTGAACTTCGCTATTATAAGCCCGGAATGATCTTAAGGTATCCGCTGCAGGAAGACCCCAGCAAACTGCCTGAATTTATTGAGATGCCAAAAATGGCCAAAGTCTTTCTTGAAGCGGAGCGTTGGGCAGGTATTGTCGGTTGTGATTATATCGGCCGTTTGAACGAGTATGTCGAGGAAGGAGAAATCAATGATGTCATTCTGATGGCTGAAGCGCTGCATGAAAAAAAGCTTGCCGAGATTGCGGATTTCATCATGGAAAACATGAACCGCTTTAAAATAATTCTTGTTGCCGGCCCTTCATCTTCCGGAAAAACAACTTTTNNACGTGCCTCTCATCAATCAGCATTTGAAACTAATGCTTGCGGGTGAAGAAGTGGAGCTGCCACGCTTTGACTTTTATACCGGCAGGCAGTCGCCTTCCGGCAGAAAAGTTCGTATAGGCAAAAGTCGTCTTGTAATAGTAGAGGGCATCCACGCGCTTAATGAAAAGGTGTCCGTCAGCATTCCGCGTCATAACAAGGTAAAAATTCATATCAGCACGATGACGCAGATTGCAATAGACGAGCACAGCCGCATCCCAACTACCGACGCACGTCTTATCAGGCGTATTGTTCGTGACAGCAAGTACCGGAATCGTGACCCTGCAACTACTCTAAGAATGTGGCCCTCCGTAATGGCGGGTGAGGAGAAGAACATTTTTCCCTATTCGGAGGACGCGGATATCATGTTCAATTCGGCGCTTATCTACGAGTGGGCGGTATTGAGAAGCTCGGTAATACCGCTTTTGGAAGAAGTCGGGCCGGAATTGCCCGAACACCGGGAGGCTCGCAGGCTAATCAGGCTGTTATCTTTCTTTTTCCCGGTAACCGATGCGGAAATTCCTCTGAATTCGATTCTGAGAGAATTTATTGGAAAGTCTTGTTTCTTTGAATAATGTCGGCCACTCAGGCATCGGCAGTGTGAAAAATCATGTTCTTAGCCGTTGTTTCTTTATTGCGGCGCAAGATTAACCGGGAGGATTGTCGGTGAATAAAAAATATGTGTACCTGGTAACAGTAGGCCATTTCTTATGTGACGTCAACATGGGAGCCCTGCCCGCAATCCTGCCGTTCTTTATTTTGCATTACGGAATGGATTACAGCAGCGTAGCCGGCTTCATGTTTGCTTCATCCTTCCTATCGTCACTGGTGCAGCCGACTTTCGGCTGGCTTGCCGATAATACTTCGATTGCCTGGCTGATGCCGCTCGGGGTATTTCTGGCAGGTATGGCGATGGGTTTGTCCGGTTTGTTTGAAAACTACTGGACCATTTTTGCCGTAATTACAATAAGCGGAATCGGCAGTGCCATTTTCCATCCCGAAGCGGCACGCATGATCAACAAGTTTTCCGGAGACAAGAGGGGTACGGCGTTGAGTATTTTTTCCGTTGGCGGCAACGGGGGTTTTGCTGTCGGACCCATCATAGCCGTTACAGCCGTTACAGCCTTCGGACTAAAGGGCACGCTGATTTTTTCTTTAATGGCGACCGTATTCGCGGCCTGTCTGCTTTATCTCGTGCCGAAGATGAATGCCGACATAGCAAGGACTGCTGCCTTGAAGTTAAAAGACAACGCCGGTAACCTTCCCTCTGCCGCAAAAAGAGCAGCAGCCAATGATTGGCCGGCTTTTGCAAGGCTGACGATGCTGATAATTTTCAGTTCAATCGTTGTGAGCGGACTGCGCAGCTTCATTCCGCTTTACCTCGTAAAAGTTGCGGGTGTTTCGCCCGCCGCTGCAGGATCGGCCTTGACGCTGCTCTTTATTTTCGGGGTAGTGACGACGCTCGTCGGCGGATTTATGGCCGACAGAGTCGGCTATATGAAGGTTGTCAGGTTTAGTTACATCTTGCTTGCACCGATGATAGGGATATTCTCTCAGACAACCGATCCCTTGCTCTGCTTTGCCTTGATGGTGCCGATTGGGTTTGCGATGTTCTCGCCCTTTAGCTCGGTAGTCGTTTTGGGGCAAACTTATCTGGCAAAAAGTATCGGCTTCGCCTCGGGAGTAACGCTTGGCTTGTATTTCAGCGCCGGAGGCATTGTTGTGCCGCTGATAGGGCGTTTTGCTGACACTAACGGCCTTGCCTTGACTATGGAACTGTTGACGGGCTTTGCCGTTATGACGGCAATCTGTACTTTCTTCCTTTCAGTGCCAAAGACTGAGGAGGCCGAGACGCTCGAACCGGAAACAAGTCCGGCCAAGGAATAGCTAATGCGAAGACAACGGGAAGAAAAATACCTGCTGCGATAATCTGTCAGTTTCGAGAGCAAAAACTATTTTCGTATACAAAATACAACGGAAGGATTATAATTTATCTGAACGAATCAGTATAGGAAAGCAGAAAAATATAAGTTTTGGAGGGATGCAGAAATGGCAACAAATGCTCAGCAGTACTGTGATGAACTCTACGCGAAGGTGGTTGCACGCAATGCCAACGAGCCGGAGTTTCATCAGACCGTGAAAGAGGTTCTTAATTCTTTGGTTCCTGTTCTTGAGAAAAGGCCGGAATACATTGAACTGGGGATTATGGAAAGAATCGTCGAGCCCGAGCGTCAGATTATCTTCCGGGTGCCTTGGGTTGACGATGCGGGCAAGGTCAACGTTAACCGCGGTTTCCGTGTTCAGTTCAACAGTGCTATCGGACCATATAAGGGTGGTCTTCGCTTCCATCCTTCCGTCAATGTCGGCATTATTAAATTCCTTGGTTTTGAACAAACCTTTAAGAATTCCCTGACAAGCCTGCCGATGGGCGGCGGGAAAGGCGGATCGGACTTTGACCCGAGAGGCAGGTCTGACGGAGAAATAATGCGCTTCTGCCAAAGCTTCATGACTGAGCTCTTCCGTCATATCGGACCTGACATCGACGTTCCGGCCGGAGATCTTGGCGTAGGCGGACGTGAGGTAGGCTATCTGTTCGGACAATACAAGAGAATCAGGGGCGCATATGTAAATGGCGCCATAACCGGCAAAGGCCTGCCGTTGGGCGTCAGCTTGGCCCGGTCTGACGCTACAGGTTTCGGAATAGCCTATTTCTGCCAGGAAATGCTGAAAACCAAAGGCACGTCTTTTGAAGGAAAAACAGTTGCTATTTCAGGTTTTGGCAATGTTTCCTGGGGAACCGTCAAAAAAGTTACCGAGCTTGGCGGCAAAGTTGTCACAATCTCGGGTCCGGATGGCTATATTTACGATGAGGACGGCGTCAGCGGAGAAAAAATAGATTATATGCTTGAAATGAGAGCCTCCGGCAACGACAAGGCCGAAGACTATGCGAACAAGTTCGGCGCCAGGTTCTATCCCGGCGAAAAACCCTGGGGCTGCAAGGTTGACATCATCATTCCTTGTGCAACCCAGAACGAGATTCTGCTTGATGACGCGAAAAAGATTGTCGCCAACGGAGTGAAATTTGTTTGCGAAGGTTCCAATATGCCAAGCACGAACGAAGCAATCGATTACATGCTTGCCAGCGGCGTTTACCTCGGACCGTCCAAGGCTGCCAATGCCGGCGGCGTTTCGGTCTCCGGACTGGAAATGACGCAGAACAGCATGAGGCTTGCCTGGACCTTTGAGGAGGTTGATGAGAAGCTTAAGACAATTATGCTGAACATTTATAAGAATTCCTATAAAGCTGCCGAGGAATACGGCCACAAGGGCAATCTTGTCATGGGAGCGAACATTGCCGGCTTTATCAAGGTTGCCGAAGCAATGAAGGCACAGGGCGTAGTCTGATTAATCCCTGAACAAAACAGTAAGAAGAAAACAGCATTGGTTACTCTTCGGAGTTTTCCGATGCTGTTTTACTTTTTTATTTAAAAAGCCGCATTTTTCTGGTATTATCAGTATTAGAATAAATGTAAATGGGGGTTTGCCATGATAACACCGGAAATTGTTCAGGAAATACGGCAAATTGTCGGACAAGATTACGCACTCGATTCAGCCTTGGATTTATTTGGCTATTCTTACGATTCTTCCTTTCTGGCTCTTTTCCCGCCAAGTCTGCCGGAACTTGTAGTACGGCCGCGGACGACGGAAGAAGTTGCGCAAGTGATGAAAATCGCTTATGCAAATTCAATTCCCGTGACAGCACGCGGAGCCGCCAGCGGCAGGACAGGAGGCTCGGTGCCGCTTCGGGGCGGCATCGTGATGTGCCTTGAACGTATGACCTCGGTTATAGAGCTTGACGAAAAAAATATGATGATAACGGTGGAAGCAGGAGTCAGAACAGGGGATATTTATAATTTATGCGCTCAAAAAGGATTGTTTTACCCGCCGGACCCGGCCAGTTTTAAGATTTCCACAATCGGCGGTAACATTGCGGAAGATGCTGGTGGCATGCGTGCGGTGAAATATGGCGTAACACATAATTTTGTGATGGGCCTCGAAGTGGTTTTAGCTGACGGCAGGGTGATCAAAACGGGCGGCAAATCCATCAAGAACGTGACAGGCTACAATCTGACCCAGCTGTTTGTAGGCTCGGAAGGAACGCTCGGTATCGTCACAAAAGCTGTGCTCCGACTGCTTCCGATGCCTAAGCACCGCACAACGTTGCTTTTGATGTTCGAATCGCTTGACGGAGCCTGCTCTACCATCCATCAAATGCTGCAGGCAGGAGTGGTTCCCGCTGCCGCAGAGCTGATGGATGGTAAGTGTCTCGTTGCAATTGCCAGGAATCGCCCCTTTGAATATCCCGCTGCAGCCCAGGCATGCATTATCACAGAGGTTGACGGGGCAGAGCAAGCAGACATTTTGAAGCAGGCTGAGGTAATTGAAAAAATTGCGGCTGATAATGGTGTACTCGAGGTAAGAACAGCAAAGTCGGCACAGGAGGCCGACGAGCTTTGGGGCGTCAGAAGAGCCTTGAGCCCGGCCGTCGGTGCCTTGGCACCTGACCGCGTAAGTGAGGATATTTCCGTGCCTCGCAATGAATTCCCCGAAATCGTCAGAAGAATAAGCGCGATTGCCGGTAAATACAAGCTAAATTTTGCCGTTTACGGACACGCAGGCGACGGCAACCTTCATCCTTCGATTCTTTGTGACTTATCCGACCCCAGACAGGCTGAAGTGGTGCACAAGGCTGTTGACGAGATTTTTGCGGAAACGCTTAAGCTTGGCGGCACTCTTTCCGGAGAGCACGGCATAGGCATTACCAAGCAAAACTATCTTAAAAACGCTCTTGGTGAAGATGGCGTCGCAGTTCTGAAAGCAATAAAAATGGCGCTTGACCCCAAGGGAATCTTGAATCCGGGAAAGGTCTGGGCAGAGGAGGGAAAAATTCATGGTTGAGAGAAAAAAGGAACTGCTGCAGGAAATTCTGAAAGCAGCAGGCAAATGTGACCGCTGTGGCAATTGTTTGCTTGTATGCCCTGTCACAACCGTTAATTCCAAGGAAACCTGCAACCCTCGTGGCATGATAAATGCTGCCTTGGCTCTGGTACAGGGTGGTGTTGCTCCTGAGCCTCAGATACTCGCAGCTGTTGACTATTGTCTGCTCTGCGGGGCTTGTATCGATGTTTGTCCCAGTAAAATCAAGGTGCCGACGGTGCTTTTAAAGGTCAGGCAATATCTGGCGGACTTGTCGGATAAAAACGCTTCTTTCAGCCTGGAACAGCAGGAGAGGATAAATTCGGCCTTCGACGAACTTTGCGAGCGCTGCGCTGCAATAGAAGAAGCCGAAAACAGCGTGCGCAAGGCAGCATATTTTTTCTCCTGTCAGGCGAGGCTCAATGGCATGGAAGCTGCCGCCGCAACGGTCAGGCTGCTGAGCAAGACCGCCGATGTGGAACTCGTCAACAATGAATGCTGCGGTCTTCCGCTCCTGGCGCGCGGTCTTGTCGGGGAATACAAGGAACTTTTACAGGAGAACATTAAATTGTACGAAGACTACGACATTATCGTAGCTGATTGTGCCTGCTGCGCCGATACACTGAAGAAGTCAGCAGAATATTTGGCTGAAAGTAAAGAATGGCAGGACAGTGCAAAAGCGTTTAGCGAAAAGGTTATCCTTTTGTCGTCCTATTTGCAGCTTGCAGGCTACCAAGCGACAAATAGCAATGTCTCCGCGACTTATCACGACCCCTGCCTTGCAAATAGAAATCTTAAGATAAAAAAGCAGCCGCGTGAATTGCTGCAGCAGGCAGCTGACTATATTGAAATGCAGTGTGCCGACAGCTGCTGCGGCGGACCATGCTTTTTCCCGGCGGATTACCCGGAAACAGCCTGCGCCCTGCTGGCGAAAAAGGCGGAAAATATTGAAAAGAGCGGAGCGGCAGTTGTCGCGACTGAATGCTATAATTGTCTCAGGCAGCTGAAACAGGCCGCGGAACAAAGCAACGGCAAGTTCAAGGCTGTTCATATCAGCGAACTGCTCTGACAAAAGAGACGAGACGGTCCGGCAGCCCAATTGCGAGTTTTCTGCCAGGAGAGTATAATTAGACAAAGGAAGCCATGCGAGTTTCTGGGTGTGCATTAAACGCCCGGCCCCGGTTAATTAAAAATTAATGAAGGGGGAGGGCTATGTCCATAATAACTGAGCTTGAAAGCATTCCTCGTTGTTGTCTAACCTGCGAAAACAACCAATGTTATAGGGAAAGCTGCTTTGGCGTAAGAATATTTGCCCATGCAGTTGAGGAAGATGAAGAAACCGGCAAGGAGATTTGTCCATACTATATAGGCAGTGATGACCGCCACGAATACGATTAAAGGGCTCGGGCTTGATGCATGCCATGGCAAATGGCGAAACAGTCTTCTGCATCCTTGTGCCGCAAGGCACAAGGATTTTTTTATGTAAGAAAGACCCGACATGAACAATTATGATATAATCGATTCACCTGAATCAGCTTGATTGTTGGGAAATGGATTTAGGTAAAGGAGAAATAACGTTGTCATTTGATGATTATGCCGGACCCGCCTATCTGACACTTGCTGCCGGCATTTGGGGGGGCATGTACGTTGTCAGCAAGATAGTTCTTGACGTTGTTCCGCCGCTGCTGCTCCTCTGGCTAAGGTATGTAGTGGCTTTAGCCGCTCTTCTTGCCATCGGCGTATTTTCAGGCGCTGATTGGCGGATTAGGAAAAATCACGTTACTTTGATTCTGTCCGTCGGTCTGATTGGTTATTTTCTTTCCATTTGGGCACAGTTTGTCGGTACGAAGCTTTCGACCGCCCAGATGGGTGCCGTGATTACTTCTGCGACGCCCGCCTTTATGGTGATCTTCGCGTATTTCCTGCTGAGGGAGAAGATTACCATCCGGAAGGTTTTTTCCATGCTTCTCGCGACTATAGGCGTTTTGCTGGTTGTCGGCGTGGGAGGAACCGGAGAGAGCTTTCAGCTTGGAGGAGTCATTCTTGTCATTGCCGCTCTTTCTTGGGCGCTGATGTCGGTGCTTGTCAAAAGAATCCCCCCGGCTTATTCACCGCTTGTCATAACAACTTATGCCATTATGGCCGCAACGCTGGCTATCACTCCCCTTTCATACAGGTATTTTACCGCGGAGCATTTAAGTCTTATCTTTGAACCTACGGTGCTTTTGGGAGTGTTATATATAGGTATTGTCGCAACCGCCGGAGCCTTTCTTTTTTGGAATAAGGGCCTGCAGCTGATAGACGCAAGCAGAGGGGGCATCTATTTCTTTTTTCAGCCGTTAGTTGGCACACTTTTGGGCTGGCTGTTCTTAGGCGAGCAGGTTGGGCTTGGCTTTCTTGTCGGTGCACTTTTGATTTTGTCTGGGGTATTTCTTGTCATAAGGGATTGATTCTCGAAGCTAAGGATTACAATCGCTGCGGTTTTCGGCATACGGATTTATGGAACATTCCGTCTTTGAAAAATCTTTCCGTATAGCGTATAATATATTTTAAGTTGAGCTTTTTATCAGATTTTAGGCTTGACGTACGGTTCGTCCGAAGATCGGGAACTGTGCAAATTATTAAAAAGCATTATTGAGGGGGAGAAACATGTTTGCAGGATTTAAAACAATCGGCACGTTTGCCGTGGCGGCCGTCCTGGTCAGCGGCCTTATTGCCGGCTGCGGCTCCAAGAGCGACAAGGATTTAAAGATCGGCATGATTTATGAGTTGACAGGAAATACCGCTTCCTACGGTACCTCAGCTGCTAACGGGGCAAAGCTGGCCTTCAAGGAGATCAATGCGGCGGGCGGTGTGTTAGGCAAGCAAATACAGCTCGTTACGGCAGACAACAAGGGAGAACCGTCCGAGTCCGCCAACGCTATGTCGAAGGTAATAAGTCAGAACAAGGTAGTGGCAATTACCGGGTTTACTGTCAGTTCCTGCGGTATCGCGGCGTCGGCCGTTGCTGAAGCAAACAAGATTCCTTTTGTTGCGGCAGCTACCGTTAACCCGAGGGTTACGGTTGATGAAAGGACAGGAAAGGTAAAAGAGTATACCTTCCGAGCCTGCTTTATCGATTCCTTCCAGGGAACTGTCGGTGCGAATTTCGCCCTTAACGGACTTAAGGCAAAAAGGACGGCTGTCATGACGGATACCTCCAGCGATTACAGCAAGGGACTGGCGGATGTTTTTAAAAGCACCTATACAAAAGACGGCGGAAACGTTGTTGCGGAAGAGTTCTATTTGCAGAAAGACCAGGATTACAAACCTATTCTTACAAAAATCAAAGCACAGAACCCTGATCTGATTTACATTCCGGGTTATTATGAAGATGTTGGCAAGATTATCAAGCAGGCAAGGGAACTGGGCATGAATATGCCGGTTTTGGGCGGGGATGCCTGGGATTCTCCCGTGCTGGTGGAAATGGGCGGTGCCCAAGCCTTGAATAATACTTTCTTTACCAATTTCTATTCCATTGAGGATAAAAACCCGGTTTCGAATGCATTCGTGGAGTCCTATCGAAAGGAATACGGCAAGACCCCTGATTCCATGGCTGCGATGGGCTACGATGCGGCAAAGCTGTTAGTAGACGGTATTAAGCGAGCCAATAGTACGGAAGCCGGAAAAATCAAGGATGCCCTATCTGCGACGAAAAAATTCAGCAGTGTCAGTGGTGAGATGAGCCTTAATGAAAACCATGACGCGGTCAGAGGGGTAGTAATAATAGAGTTGAAAGACGGTAAACAAGTTTATAAGGAAACGGTCAGGCCTTAAAGGCATGATACAATTAACAAACCGGTCCGGCAAAGGGCCGGTTTGTTTTTTCTTTCTCGAAAAGGATTGTGCAAAAACTATTGAAAATAGCTTATAATGTAGTTGGCAAGGAAGCCTGAAAAGAGGTGTCAATGCAATGTCGCCGAAAACGCTTTACATTCTTTCCGCGAGGTTATGGGCAGTCATTTCGTTTTTTGTCATGATTGCCGTCAATGTTTTGGCAAACCTGCTTCCGCTGAACGGAATTACTACGGGTCAGGTTTCCGAAAAGTTTCCTACCCTGTTTACACCTGCGCCTGCCACTTTTGCTATCTGGGGCCTGATTTACATGCTGCTTGCCGCTTACACTTTTCGCCAGTCTGGTGTTTTACAAAGGCTGAAGGATAGTGAGGATGATGTCGACAGCGATAAGATCAGGTTGGCTTTCTCGTTGTCTTCGCTTCTGAATGCCTGTTGGCTTTTTGCCTGGCACAGTCTGCAGATAGGCTGGTCGCTGATTTTGTTGCTGCTGCTTTTTTTCTGCCTTGCCTACATCTATTTGCTTACAAGGAAGGAGAAGCCTGCTTGCGAAAAACTTGTGTTTCTGAGAATACCGTTCAGCGTTTACTTCGGCTGGATAACTGTCGCAGCCATCGCCAATCTGGCCGTCTATGCTGCAAGTGCCAGCTGGGATTTGTATGTTTCCGCAGAAACCGTCTGGACAATGTTTCTCTTAATCAGTGGGTTGATTGTAGGCGGGTGTATCATTTGCCGGTTTCGTGACGCGGTGTACGGAGCGGTTATGCTGTGGGCTTACGGCGGTATTTTGATCAGGCATTTGTCGGCTTCGGGTTTAGCAGGCCAGCATCCCTTGATTGTCATTACTATTGTACTTTGCCTGACGGTTTTTACGCTCGTTATCTTGTGGCCGTTATTGGGCAAAAAGGCAGGAAAAAGATAAAGTGCCTTTAGCTCGGGGATCTCTGGACAAGGTTTTGCAGGAGGTGAAAAATATGCTTTTTCATGATAGGTATGACGCCGGAAAACGTTTGGCCGAGAAACTTGAAGCTTATAGGGGGCAAAACGTGGAAGTTTTCGCCATGCCGAGAGGGGGTGTTCCTCTTGGCGCGGAAATCGCCGGCAGCCTTAAAGTTCCGCTGAACCTGATTATAACAAAAAAAATCGGACATCCGCACAATCCGGAGTATGCAGTCGGGGCAGTTTCGGAAATGGGCAGCGTTGTTTATAATCAGGACGAAATCAGTGAAATAAGCCCGCTCTGGCTCGAGCAGGAAATAAAAAACCTGCGCGAGGAGATAAACCGAAGACGTTCGGTTTATCTGCCCGGAAGATGCCCGACTGATCTTGGCGGTAAAACAGTTGTTATAGTTGATGACGGCATTGCCACCGGTTACACGATGGCAGCAGCCATCGAGGATTTGAAAAAGACAAAGCCGGCAAAAATAGTTGTCGCGATTCCCGTCGTTCCTGAGGAAATCGCCTTAAGAATCGCAGGCAGCGTTGACGAATTGGTCTCGCTGAGGATTGAAAAATTCTATCTTGGTGCCGTCGGCTCTTACTACGAGAATTTTAGTCAGCTGCAAGATGCAGAAGTTATCGCGCTCCTGTCTTCATCAAAAGAGGGGGCGGGCGCCAAGGCCATTGATTGATGGCGCCAAAGTCTATTGGGGGGAAAAGAAGATGCTCAACATCATTAAAAACAGAAGAAGCGTAAGGAGTTTCAAGGCTGAGCAAATAACCGACGGCGAGCTTGACTGCATTCTTGAGGCTGCTTGCTGCAGCCCCAGCGGCCATAATGCGCAGCCCTGGTTTTTCACGGTTATCCAGAACAAGGAGTTTATTGACTACATCAGCCTTAAAACCAAGCTGGTCATGACCGGTTCGGGCAATGAAAAAGCCCGAAGGTTGGGAACTTCCGAAAACTATCATGTTTTGCACGCGGCACCGACGGTTATAATTGTTTCTGGTAAAACAGAAAAATCTGTCATAGACTTGCCGGGATATGAATTTTCCTCGTATTCTCCCCTCGCAGACTGCTCGGCCGCAATCCAGAATATGCTGCTTGCCGCCGAGTCCATTGGCATAGGGAGTTGTTGGGTAGGCTTTGTCAATTATTTCTTTGCCCTGCCCGAAGAGGCAGCCAAGCTGAAGGTTCCCGACAACTACCGGCCTTTGTTTGCTGTCTGTCTCGGTTACAAGAGAAACGAAACAGCAATGCCTTTGCCTGTGCGGAAAACGGATTGTGTAAAATACATCAGATAGTGATCGGCTAACGGTAAGTCCGGCAATTTCCTAACGGAAAATTAAAGAGGAAGCCCCCGAAGGGCTTCCTCTATTTTTTATCAGGTGCTATCTCGTCTTTTTTGTATATTTTTTTCTGTTTTCATTCTGGGGATTGGTGATGTTTGGCTTGTCATGATGTTTTTTATTGTTTTTGGCATCCGTCTTTTCGTTGATTGGTTCCTGATTTTTCAATTCATCGCCGGCCCTATAGCCTGTTTCGGCGAGCGGCACGGAAAAAGAAGAATGCTCCTCCTTGGAGAATTCACGTTCGGCAAGGAAGACGGGACAGGAAAGCCAGGCCAGGCCCTCGGCAATGTCTGCCTCGGCAAAAATCAGGTTCATACCGCAAAATCCGCAAGTCTCTGCTGTATGGTCTTTAATAGTTGCTGTCTGCAGGGGTTTGACTTTTTTCCAGGTTTTCATTTTGAAACCTCCTTTTGACAAATCTCAAAGATGCCGTCTAAACATATAACAACATATTTTCAGAAAATTGTCAATATTGACGGAGGCGAATGATAAAATTCTAACGGCGTCGTTTCCAGCGGCAGCTCGATTCCGACATCTTCCGTTGCAGTGCAATGTTCTCTTCGTGCGCTGAAGGCGGGAAGATGTTGCCGCCTATGAACTCTCTGAGAATGGAATTAAAAGGTACCTGTGAAAGATCGATCGGTTCAAAAAAGGAGAGCAGTCGAAGCAGTCTTTGCTGTGTTTCGTAGTGTATGCTGTCGGGACCAATTTTTTTCAGGGCCGTTTCGGCAAAGGTTCTTAGGGCATTCATTTCATAGAGCAGGCTGGAGTTGAACATAACGTCACATTCTTCCTGATATTTGAAAACGTATTTGCCTTCGCCTCGTCTTACGCTCGGCCATTGCGTAAGAGTGCGCTCCGGAGAAAAACCGCGGAATTTATCGTCTCTGACCATGCGCCGCAGCATTCTGACCTCGGTTGTCGGAACCCTGTTCATATAATCGATGTTGAGCCCGAAGAGAGCGCTTACATAGATTTTGAAGAAGACGCTCTTGGATAGATTGGCAATCAAGGCAGGGTTCAGGGCGTGAATGCCTTCAATGACGAGAATTTCCGAAGGGCCCAATTTCATGCGTCTGTTCTCCTTGCTGCGCAGCCCCAGGGTAAAATCAAAAATAGGCGTATCGACGGTTTCACCGTTGATCAGCTGTTCGATTTGCCGGTCCAGCAGCTTGAGATCCAGAG
>LSQX01406168.1_pt6 | contig 13740 bp, 10 predicted proteins | sample 654561 | NCBI WGS metagenome assembly LSQX01 (sample SAMN04489861, study PRJNA283612) | anaerobic digester metagenome | isolation source: 4 biogas reactors fed with cattle manure at either 37C or 55C with and... | place: Denmark: Kongens Lyngby | collected 2014 | reverse complement strand
ATTTTCAAGAAACTGAGCAAAGCCGTTAAGTCGATGCAGAATACCCTTACTGTAATCGAGACGGTCAACAGACAATATTATACTCCTTTCGCCAAGTTTCTCTCTGAGAAGATCCGATTTCTCTTTAACCTCAGGGAGTTTGGGAGCCTGGTTATATTGTTCGTAATTGATCCCCATTGGGAAAGCATCTATATGTATTATACGGTTGTCAAGGTTAACCTCATCCAGATTGCAGTTGATGTTAAGTACTCTGTATATTGCACTTATAAAGTGACGCATGTAGTCATGTGTATGAAATCCTATGAGATCTGCTCCCAGCAAACCTTCAAGAATCTCCTCCCTTTCAGGCAACACCCTGAAAAGCTCATATGATGGAAATGGTATGTGATGGAAATATCCAATATTGGCATTGGGTTTTTTATCACGAATCTTTTTGGGGAGTAGCATAAGCTGATAATCCTGTACCCATACTATATCATCATCCTCAATGAACTGCATTGATTCATCGCAAAACAGACTGTTCACCTGCTGATAGGCCTCCCAGTAATCTGCTCTGTATTCAATAAATGAGAAAAAATAGTGGCACAAAGGCCAGATAGTACTGTTGCTGTAACCCTCATAGTAATTCTCAATTTGATCTGCTGATAAAAAGACCGGATGAAAGTTTAAATCATGCAATCTCTCAGTTATCTCTTTTTTCTCTTTCTCATTTTCAGTAAATATTCCGGGCCAGCCAACCCAGTAAATGTCAGATTCTGTTTCTAGTGAACCAAGACCGGTTGCCAATCCTCCCTCACTCCTTATAATGTTGAAACCATCATCGGAACGCTCAATTTTGACCGGAAGCCGATTAGCAATTATAATAATTTTCATAACTTAAAAAATGTTTGACTCCATCAATATAACGTAGAAAGTTGACATTTGATCAATTTTTAATATATATTCACAAATGGATTGAATTGAAATTCTTTAGTTTAGAGTGAACAAAAACATGATATCGTTTGTTGCTTCCGCTTTTTTATAGTAATTTCGTAGTCTAAATCACACATGAATAATAACTAATTAACTGCGCTTGAAATCATTAAGTATATAGATCATATAATTATGGCAAAACAAAAAAAATTCTTAACCTGCGACGGTAATCAGGCCGCAGCGCATATCGCCTATATGTTTAGCGAGGTTGCTGCAATCTACCCGATTACACCCTCGTCTACTATGGCAGAGTATGTAGATGAATGGGCAGCTGCCGGAAGAAAAAACCTTTTCGGACAGCCGGTCTTAGTACAGGAAATGCAATCAGAAGCCGGTGCTGCCGGCGCAATGCACGGATCTCTGCAGGCCGGTGCACTAACATCTACATTTACAGCATCACAAGGGTTACTTCTGATGCTTCCTAATATGTATAAGATGGCCGGGGAACTTCTTCCCGGAGTATTTCATGTTTCAGCTCGCGCACTTGCATCTCATGCATTATCAATATTTGGTGATCAACAGGATGTTATGGCAGCAAGACCTACAGGTTTTGCTCTTTTTGCAACAGGCTCTGTTCAAGAGGTAATGGACCTTGCAGCAGTTGCTCACCTTGCAGCCATCGAGAGCCGCGTGCCGTTCCTTCACTATTTCGACGGATTCCGAACCTCACACGAAATCCAGAAGATCGAAGCATTGTCAAATGAAGATCTGGCACCGCTTTTAAATCAGGAAGCACTGAAAGAATTCCGTGAAAGAGCACTAACACCTGATAACCCTGTTACCAGAGGAACAGCTCAGAATGATGATATCTATTTTCAGGCGCGTGAAGCATCTAATCCATTTTATGATAATGTTCCCGATGTTGTTGAGAAGTATCTTGAGAAACTGGCAGAGGTAACCGGACGCAAGTATGGTCTGTTTGACTATTACGGTGATCCTGAAGCAGAAAGGGTTATCATTGCTATGGGGTCTGTAACAGAAACAATCAGAGAGGTTGTTGATCACCTGAGAGCTAAAGGCGAGAAGGTGGGTGTTGTTGCAGTGCACCTATATCGTCCTTTCAAGGCAGAGGCATTCCTGTCGGTTATACCTGATACAGTAAAGCGTATTGCAGTACTCGACCGTACAAAGGAACCGGGAGCACCTGGTCAGCCGATGTATCTGGATGTGAAGAACAGTTTTTATGGAAAAGAAAATGCTCCTGAGATTGTTGGAGGTATTTATGGATTATCATCTAAAGATACCACACCGTCACAAATATTATCGGTTTTCGAAAATCTCTCTCTTAGTATGCCTAAGAACGATTTCACTATCGGTATTGTTGATGATGTTACATTCAAATCGCTTCCTGTAAAGGCTGAGATCTCTATGGATGAAACAACATATGAGGCTAAATTCTACGGACTTGGATCTGATGGTACGGTTGGAGCTAATAAGAACTCCATTAAAATTATAGGTGACAATACAGATAAGTATGTTCAGGCATATTTTGCGTATGACTCCAAGAAATCTGGAGGATTTACCTGTTCTCATCTCCGTTTTGGCGATAACCCGATCAGGTCACCTTATTTAGTAAATACTCCTAATTTTGTAGCATGTCACGTTCCGGCCTATCTGCATCTGTATGATGTGACTGCAGGACTTAAGAAGAATGGTACCTTCCTTCTAAACTCTCTGTGGCCTAAGGAAGAGGTGGCAGATCACCTGCCTGATCATGTGAAGAAATATTTTGCAGTAAACAATATCAAGCTATACATAATAAATGCCACAAAGATTGCAGAAGAGATCGGACTGGGCAACAGAACCAACACAATATTGCAGTCGGCTTTCTTCAAAATCTCAAATGTAATTCCTTACGATCTTGCTGTGGAACAGATGAAGAAATTCATCGTTAAGTCATACGGTAAAAAGGGTGAAACCATTGTTAAGATGAATTATGCTGCTGTTGATCGCGGTGGTGATGTTGAGGAAGTGGAAGTTCTTCAGGAATGGGCAAACCTTGTGGTATCGACAGATACAACAGATGATGCTCCTGAATTCATCAGAAAGGTCGTTCGTCCGGTTAATGCACAAAATGGCTATAGCCTGCCGGTATCAGCCTTCACTGGTCGTGAAGACGGAACATGGGAAACAGGTACCACCAAGTATGAAAAACGTGGTGTAGCTGTTAATGTTCCTGTTTGGCAGCCTGAAAACTGTATACAGTGTAATCAGTGCGCTTATGTATGTCCTCATGCTACTATCCGTCCGTTCATGCTTGATGAGGAAGAGCAGAAAGGTGTAGGCGAAGGAGTGGAACTGCTAAAAGCTCAAGGTAAACAGTTCGCAGGAATGGGATTCCGTATCCAGGTTGATGTTCTTGACTGTCTTGGTTGCGGTAATTGTGCCGATGTTTGTCCCGGAAGAAAAGGAGAAAAAGCTCTTGAGATGGTTTCTATTGAGTCTCAGCTTGAAAATCAGAAGAATTGGGACTGGATGATGGAGAACGTTACAAGTAAAGCTCATCTTGTTGATATCAGTCTCAATGTTAAAAACTCTCAGTTTGCCACTCCTCTGTTTGAGTTCTCCGGAGCTTGTTCAGGATGTGGTGAAACACCATACATCAAGCTAATTACTCAGCTTTATGGAGAAAGAATGATGATTGCAAACGCAACAGGTTGTTCTTCAATCTATGGGGCATCAGCACCTGCAACTCCTTATACTAAAAATGAGGAAGGTAAAGGTCCGGCTTGGGCAAACTCACTTTTTGAAGATAACGCAGAGTTTGGTTATGGCTTTGCAATTGCTCAGGCAAGTATGCGAAACAGAATAGAAAATCTGATGAAGGATGCTATCGCTTCCGATCAGTTTACGGCAGAGCAGAAAGAGCTGTTTAATCTATGGATTGAGAATAAAGATAGTGCTGAACTATCAAAAGAGATATCTGCTAAAGTTGTTGCTTCGCTGACAGGTAGTGATATTCCATTAGCCAAGGAGATACTTTCACTTGAAAAGTATCTTGCTAAGAAATCTATCTGGGTGTTTGGTGGAGATGGATGGGCATATGATATAGGTTTTGGTGGTCTGGACCATGTTCTGGCAAGCGGAAAGGATATAAATATCCTTGTACTTGATACAGAAGTCTACTCTAACACTGGAGGTCAGTCATCCAAATCAACCCCAATTGCAGCTGTGGCTAAGTTTGCAGCAGCAGGTAAGCGCATACGTAAGAAAGATCTTGGTATGATTGCTACCACCTATGGTTATGTTTACGTAGCACAGGTAGCAATGGGTGCTAATCAGGGACAAACTCTGAAAGCTATCCGTGAGGCTGAGTCATATAACGGACCTTCAATTGTAATTGCATACTCACCATGTATCAGTCATGGATTAAGGAAAGGAATGGGACATGCTCAATCGGAACAGAAGGCTGCTGTTGAGAGTGGTTACTGGCACTTGTGGCGCTACGACCCACGTCTTGAGGAGCAGGGACTGAATCCTTTCCAGCTCGACAGTAAAGAGCCTGAGTGGGATAAGTTTGTTGACTTCCTGAAGGGTGAGGTGCGCTATACACAGTTGATGAAAGCATTCCCTTCAGAGGCAGATGAGCTGTTTGAAGCTGCAAGACAGAATGCTCAATGGAGATATAAATCCTATGTACGTATGGCAGAAGCAAACTTCGGCTCATCGGAAACCGAAGGTGAGGGAGTAAAACAGCCTGCTGAACAGATAAACTAAATTTTTAGTAACATATTTTTTTCTAAGGGTATCGCGTAATGTGATACCCTTAGTTGTTTATAACAATATGCGAATATTATAGTATCTTTGTATCCTGTTTCCATATAAAAAAATTATAAAAAGCTTTCTGATTTATGAAAATTCAAATTATAAACGGTCCCAACCTCAATCTGCTCGGAACACGCGAGCCGGGAGTATATGGAAGTATAACATTTACGGAGTTTCTGGAAAATATTAGGATTAGCTTTCCAGATATTGAGATAGATTATTTCCAATCGAATGTAGAGGGTGAAATAATCAATAAAATTCAGGAAACAGGCTTTAACTATGACGGAATTATTCTTAATGCAGGTGGATATACTCACACCTCAGTGGCAATAAGAGACTCAATTAAGGCAGTTAAGACACCAGTTATAGAAGTTCACATATCAAACATTCATGCAAGAGAGGAGTTCAGACATCAATCTATGATTTCTGCTGTTTGCATGGGTGTAATTGCCGGTTTTGGGTTAAACTCATATAAACTGGCAATTAAGGCTTTGCAGTTGGCAAACAATATTTGAACTTAAACGTTAAAATGATCAGTATCGATTACTGATAATCGAATCATTAATATAAAATATGCAGAAACAAACAAAAATAGTTGCAACGATATCCGATCAACGTTGCGAAGTACCGTTTTTAGAACAGTTGTACGAAGCCGGAATGAATGTAGTGAGACTTAATTCCGCACATTTAAACGAAGAGGGTTTCCTCAAAATTATAAACAATGTAAGAGAGGTTTCTGAAGAGATAGCCATTCTAGTAGATACAAAAGGACCGGAAATCAGAACAACGGTTGCAAATAATCCAATTGAACTTAAAACCGGGGAACTTGTGAAAATTGTGGGCGACCCGAAAGGGGTTTCTTCCAATGAAACTATCTATATTTCATACTCCAATATTGCTGAAGAGATGCATGTTGGCGATGATATCCTTATTGATGATGGAGAAGTGGATCTGAAAGTTATTACAGTTAACAAAGATCATCTTATCTGCAGTGTGATGAATGATGGTGTGATTGGCAGCCGAAAGAGTGTAAATATTCCGGGTGTACGTATCAATCTGCCAGCAATCACAGAAAGAGATAAAAAATTCATTGCATTGTCTGCAAAGCACAATGTTGATTTTATAGCACACTCATTTGTAAGAAATGCTGAAGATATAAAGGTTGTTCAGGAGATACTTGATGAGTTGGGCAGCACAATAAAGATTATTGCAAAGATTGAGAATCAGGAAGGTGTTGATAATGCTGATGAGATTCTTGAATCGGCTTATGGTATAATGATTGCTCGTGGTGACCTTGGTATTGAGGTGGCACAGGAGAAGATTCCGGGCATTCAGCGTGTCCTTATCAAAAAGGCAATTCATCATAAGAAGCCTGTTATCGTTGCAACTCAGATGCTGCACTCGATGATTCATAATCCACGCCCCACACGTGCAGAGATTACCGACATAGCAAATGCTATCTATTACAGAACTGATGCTGTTATGCTAAGTGGTGAGACTGCCTATGGCAAGTATCCTGTTGAAGCTGTAAGGACAATGGCAAGGACAGCCTACGAAGCAGAGCTTACTAAACTGACAGATAATGATATACGTGTTCCGTATGACACCTATAAAGAGGGTGATGTTACTGAATTTCTTGCGAAACAGGCAGTAAAAACATCTAACAAGCTTAGTGTAAAAGCTATTGTAACAGACAGTCACACCGGAAGAACAGCAAGGGTGCTTGCAGCATTCAGAGGTAAGAGCCCTATATACGCCATCACAACAACAAAGAGACTTGCACGCGAACTTGCACTCTCTTATGGTATTATGGCTGAATTCCAGGAGGGTAAAGGAGATGGCAACACAAAAGAGAGTCGCAGGGCATATTTTACAGAGGCAATTCGCCGACTCATCGAAAACAAGATGATTGAACCTGATGACAGAGTTGCATATCTGGGAGGGAGCTTTGGTGAAGTGGGCGGAACAACATATCTGGAAGTTGTGGATGCCTGGAGAATTCTTGAAGCAAAAGAGAAATATAATTTGCCCGACTACACAGCGTAATTTAACCAACTGAATTATTTTAACTCTGATGTAGTAAATTTTAATTCAATTGTTTTAAATACTTGATGTTTTCATAGTAATTTAGTGATTCAAACTAGTTTTGAATCACTAAAAGTATTATTGAAATCATATTCATTTAACCGGTAAATGAGATCGATTGAAGATTATATAATTGAACATATCGATGAGGAGCCTCAGCTGTTAAGTCAGATATATCGTGAGGCTCATGTAAAGCTGCTTCACGGAGATATGTCTTCAGGTCACCTCCAGGGACGATTACTTAAAATGCTGGTACAGATGATTCGTCCTTCAAGAGTGCTTGAAGTTGGAACCTACACAGGCTATTCCGCGCTCTGCATTGCTGAGGGACTTGAAGATGGTGCTTCTCTTGAAACTATCGAGATAGATGATGAGATGGAGGATATAATACGCGAAAATTTTAGTCGCTCCTCCTACAGCGATAAGATCACTCTGATAATTGGTGATGCCAATGAAGTTGTGCTTGATTATGAGGATAGTACTTTCGATTTGGTATTTATGGATGGTAATAAACGTGACTATTGGCAGCTCTACGAGAAGATTCTCCCTAAAGTGAAACAGGGTGGTTTCATACTTGCGGATAATACTCTCTGGCATGGAAAGGTTCTGGAAAAGCCGAAGAGTAATGACTGGCAGACTAAAGGTATTTTGGAATTTAATACTCATTTGAAAAGCGATAATCGTGTCGAAAAGGTTATATTAGCAGTTCGGGACGGTTTAACGCTTATCAGAAAAAAGTAAATATTATGGACTCGAACAGACAACAAAAGATAAATAGGTTGATACAGAAAGAACTGAGCGAATTATTCCTTCTGGAAACCAAGAAGATGCAGGGGGTACTGATCTCGGTGACAAATGTGCGTGTATCGCCCGACCTCAGTGTTGCACATGCATATCTAAGTATTTTCCCATCAGATAAAGGTGAAGAGTTAGTTAAGAATATTAATGAGAACGTTAAATCTGTTCGGTATGACTTGGGTAAAAGATTGAGAAATCAATTAAGGGTAATACCAGAGCTAACTTTTCATGTTGATGATTCACTTGATTATGTTGAGAATATTGACAGATTGTTGAAAAACGACTGAAATCTCTGCTTTGGACATATCACTATTCATAGCACGCCGGTACCTCTTCTCCAAGAAATCGCACAATGCAATAAATGTGATTTCTGCCATATCCGTTTGCGGTATTGCCATTGCAACAATGGCAATGGTGGTGGTACTATCCGTTTTCAATGGCTTCGGAGGTATTGTTGAGGGTATGTTCAGTGCATTTGATCCCGATTTAAAGATAACTGTAAGAGAGGGTAAGGTATTTAACTACAATACACCCCAGTTTGATGAAGCGTTACGGGTTGAAGGGATACAGATGATATCAGAGTCACTCGAAGAGAATGCCCTGTTCAGCTTCAATGGTCAGCAGGTTCCTGTACTCATGAAAGGAGTTTCACAGGAGTTCAGTAATATGACCGATATGGAGAAACTGATGGTCGACGGATCATTCAAACTTCGAGAAGATGTAGTTGATTACACAACATTAGGTACAGGTCTGGCAGTCTCGCTGGGAGCACGTCCCGGATTCATAAATCCGATTGAGATCTATGCACCAAAAAGAGATGTGAGAGTCAATCTTGCAAATCCAGCGGCAGCTTTCACAACAGGTTATGTGCAGATAGGAGGAGTGTTTAGCCTTAACACACCAAAGTATGATGAGCAGATGGCAATCATGCCAATTTCAAAGGTAAGGGAACTGCTTAACTATAGTAATGAAGTAACTTCACTCGATATAAAACTTCAACCGGGAGCATCAGTAAAAAGAGTGAAAAATCAGATCAGGAATATTCTTGGTGATGAATTTCTTATTGAGGATCGCTTTGAACAGCAGCGAGAATCATACAGGATGCTGCAGGTGGAGAAATGGGTAACATTTCTCATTCTGGCATTTATACTGCTCATAGCTGTTTTCAATGTTGTAGGATCACTTTCTATGCTCATTGTAGAGAAGAAAGATGATATTAACAGCCTTAGAAACATGGGAGCTTCCAACACTCTTATTTCACGAATATTTCTTAATGAAGGGTGGTTGATCACTTTCTCAGGGATAGTGGCTGGTATAGTGATAGGACTGGTTCTATGTCTTTTGCAGCAGCATTTCGGGTTAATACGTCTGAGCAATATTCCAGGTGCATATATAATTGATGCTTACCCTGTAATAGTTAAGTTCACGGATATACTGATTGTTATTGCCGTAGTAAGCTTAATCGGGCTGTTAACAGTGCTTTACCCTGTAAACAACCTCAGGAAGAAGTTGACAGGCGAGTTCAATAATATGAGATATAAAGAGTGATTGGTTAATACATAAAGATCTGCTGTTTTTTTAAGATCAATTGAGATACATAATTAATAGAGATACAAGATCTATTTAAAGTTATATGCCAGTCAGCACAGTTGGATAAAAAGATAATATAGCGTATAACTCTTTATAATTTAAATAATTAAGTATAATATAAAACATAAGATATGAGGATAGCAATTGTCGGAACAGGTTATGTAGGTTTAGTTTCTGGTGCCTGTTTTGCAGAGATGGGAGTGGATGTTACTTGTGTTGATATCGACAGCGAGAAGATCGAAGGTCTCAAGAAGGGAATAATACCTATCTATGAGCCCGGATTAAAGAGTATTGTTGTACGAAATTATGATGCGGAGCGACTACACTTCACAACTGACCTGACATCTGTTCTTAATGAAATGGATATAATATTCATTGCAGTAGGCACACCCTCGGATGAAGAGGGAAATGCTGACCTGTCGTATGTTATGACTGTAGCAAACACTATCGCAGATAATATGAACAAACATCTGCTGATAGTAACCAAGAGCACAGTACCGGTTGGTACATCATACCGCATAAGAGAATTAATTCGTAAACGTCTTGATGAAAGAGGACTGAATGATCTTCAGTTTGATGTAGCCTCTAACCCTGAATTCCTGAAAGAGGGAGCTGCAATAAACGACTTTATGAGTCCCGACCGTGTAATTGTAGGCGTTGAGAGTAAAGAGGCTGAAAATCTTATGTCGAGACTGTATCGCCCATTTCTGCTCAACAATTTCAGGGTCATCTTCATGGATATTTTATCGTCCGAGATGACAAAATATGCCTCTAATGCCATGCTTGCGACACGTATTAGCTTTATGAACGATATTGCCAACCTTTGTGAAATTGTTGGAGCTGATGTAAATATGGTACGCAGAGGTATGGGAAGCGATTCCCGCATTGGCAGAAGCTTTCTCTATCCCGGTTGCGGCTATGGCGGCAGCTGTTTTCCAAAAGATATACGTGCAATAATGAAAGTAGGAGAGGATGTGGGATATGAAATGACTGTAATCAAAGCAGTCGAGGAGGTTAACAACCGACAGAAAGGTATACTGTTCCATAAATTCAACCGCTATTATAACGGAGATATTAAAGGTAAAACAGTAGCAGTATGGGGATTATCATTCAAACCCGAAACAGACGATATGCGGGATGCACCCTCACTGACATTAATTGAGAGTCTTTTAAAGGAAGGTGTAAATGTTCGTGCATATGATCCCGCTGCAATGCAGGAAGCACGCAAATATCTGGATGACAGGATATATTACGCTACAGATATTTATGATGCTGCCAATGAGGCTGATGCACTGATAGTACCAACAGAGTGGAAGGAGTTCAGACTACCCAATTGGTCGATTCTAAGTAAAATAATGAATAACCATTTGGTAATTGATGGACGTAATATTTATAATAAAGAAGATATGGCTGCCTATGGTTTCGAATACAGAGGAATAGGGCAGAAATGATCATGATCATATAAATATCATGATAAATTCAAATTTTATATATTAACTTAATACCAGAGATAATGAGCGTAAACAGGAGAGATTTCATCAAAAAGATGGGAGCCGGAGCCGCAGGCTTAGCCGTGGGAGCACCCGCCATCACTGCATCAGAAAAAGCTGCAGTAACAAGAACATCAGCAAAGAGCTACAGTAGAATAATTGGAGCGAACGACAGAATCAGGGTTGCTGTTGTTGGGCTTGGAAGAAGATTAGGTGGATTTATTGAGCCAATCGCAATGAAGAGCGCAAATGTTGAACTTGTTTATCTGTGCGATGTATATGATAAACAGATGGACAATGCGGCAAAAATATTTTCAAAGCATATAAACTATACACCAAAGCTTGAAAAAGATATCCGTAAGGTTGTTGATGATAATAAGGTAGATGCAATCTTCAATGCTACACCCGACCACTGGCATGCACCAGGTTCAATTATGGCAATGAAGAACGGCAAACATGTATATGTAGAAAAACCATGTAGTCACAACATGTTCGAAAATGAGCTGCTGGTAGCCGCTTCAAAGAAGTTCAACAAGGTAGTGCAGATGGGAAATCAGCAACGCTCTTCAGACCACACAATTGAGATTATCAATGAGATACATAACGGAATCATTGGTACACCATATAAAGCGGTGGCATTTTACAGTAATACAAGAGGAGAAGTACCTCTGCAGAAGAGAGTGCCTGTGCCTGCTGGGCTCGACTGGGAACTATTTCAGGGTCCGGCACCACGTCGTGAATATACTTCGGAGACATGGGATTATAACTGGCACTGGTATGGCTGGGATTATGGAACAGCTGAAACAGGCAATAACGCCACTCACGAACTGGATGTTGCAAGATGGGCATTGCAAGTTAACTTCCCCACACGTGTTGACGTAGAAGCTGCAAAGCGTCACTTCATTAATGATGGATGGGAGATGTATGACACTATGGACGCAACCTTCCGTTTCAAAGATGATAAAATCATCAAATGGGATGGCAAGAGTCGCAACGGCTACCTGACCTACAATAGTGACAGGGGAACAATAATTTATGGCAGCGAAGGTTCTGTTTTTGTAAATCGTGATAAATATATCCTGTACGACAGAGGCGGAAAAGTTGTAAAAGATAATAAATCATCAGGAAGCGAGGCAGGCAATGTTTTAGGCGGAGGAGGCGATATGACAACAGGTCATGTTATCAACTTCTTCGAATCAATAAGAGGCAAGGAGAAACTCACTGCACCAATTGATGATGCAAGCATAAGCATGGCCATGGTACACTATTCAAACATAGCCTACAGAATAGGTAAAGGGTTTGATATCGATGAAACCAACGGCAGAATGTTTGATCGTGATGCAATGAATTTATGGAGTCGCGAATATGAGCCAGGTTGGGAACCGGAATTATAGTTATATTCTGCAAATTTATTATTAAATTTGCAGGCCCGAATCGTTAGCTCAGCTGGTTCAGAGCGCTGCCTTGACAGGGCAGAGGTCACTGGTTCGAACCCAGTACGATTCACTCATTTGAATACCTTCATTTCAACCATATTATCCAGAACATCCTTTCTGGTTAGCAGAGCTGTTCGCAATCTATTCTCATACAGCATTTCAAGCTGATCACCCACAAACCTGCTGCCTGGCTGAGATGAGTTGCCATAACTCAGTAAAACTTCAGCTCTTACCTTATCTCCGAACTCAACAACAGCTACAAATGTATCTCCGTGATACACATAATTTCTATAGCTCCCCTTTTTAGGTTGGAAATACATAGTTCTGAAAACACCATAATCACTCTTTCCTCCATTTGCAGGGTACTCAATATTGCCAACACTGAAGCGGTTTACATAACCCCATTCAACATCCATAAAGCCATACTCCTCTTCAATCTCAATAGCCGCTTTTCTTAGTAAGGCAACAGCTTTTTCAGGATCATTCAAACCATCAGGAGTTGTAACAGGACTATCGGCGCTCCATGGTACTGCAAACATGCTGTTATCAAGTTTATCAAACCATTGTGCAAAAAGAACGGCGCCTTTACTGTCAGCATCAGTAGTTCCATCCCATCTCTTTAAAATATCGGCAGCCAGTAAAGTTACTGAGTCGGGATACTGCTCCACAGCCGCCAGGAGATCATCCAGAAAGCGATCCGCAATCTCCATACCAGTATTCAGCTTGTAGTCCACCAGTTCCTCAAAAGTGACCGACTCATCATCCTTAATAAGGTTTATAGCCCTCTGAGCCCTGAAAGATGTAGGATACTCCTCCAGTTGCGGCGACATAGAAGCAGAGTACTCCTTACTATCAAATAAGAGAGGATAGGTTGCAGTCCACGGCACATCATTTGCATTCTGCACAAACCCCGTTTCAGGGTTAAGAAGCTTAGGCAATTCATCATAATCAAGATAACTGTTCCATATCAGATCAGAACGCGTACCATCAACCTTATCTCTCCAGAAGCTCCAGTCACCCTCACTTCTATCAGGCACATTACCATTAAAAAGATACATAATGTTTCCCTCTTTATCAGCATAAATCAGGTTAAACATAGGGATCTGCATCATCTTTACAGCATCTTCAAACTCATTAAAATTATGAGCCTTACCCATCTTGTGATACTGATAAAAATAGGAATCATTCTCCATTCCCGCAATTCTGACAGCAAAAGCTACATCACCCTGCTCACCAAGAACAGGACCATGCTCCGAATACTTCATAACCAGCTCCCTCTCAGCGAAACTGCTATCCTCCTGCAAAATATTTATTGTTACGCTCTTCTCCTCAAAAGGCTTTACCTCACCATCAAGAATATACCCATCACCCTCAAGCTTCAATTCATACCTGTCAGATGCATCAATTGTATTCACAGTATGAGTCCATCCGAGGTTCTCATTAAAAGCGATATTAAGTATAGGCATACCTATTAGAGTAACCCCATACACATTAAAATCAGGAGCATTCAGATGTGCCTCATAGAATCGATAAAAGTCACCCCACGGCAAATGAGGATTAGCCACCAGCATAGCGTTGCCCGATTCAGATTTCAAAGGAGCAAT
>LSQX01041422.1_pt1 | contig 13740 bp, 8 predicted proteins | sample 654561 | NCBI WGS metagenome assembly LSQX01 (sample SAMN04489861, study PRJNA283612) | anaerobic digester metagenome | isolation source: 4 biogas reactors fed with cattle manure at either 37C or 55C with and... | place: Denmark: Kongens Lyngby | collected 2014 | reverse complement strand
TGATAACGAACAGCCTTGAACTCGCGCTTGATTCCTTTGAAGAGTCCGCGCCCGTCATGAGTAATCTGAGAGGTCTTTCCGTGCATGATGCGGGAGGCGCTCGTGATCACCGCCCCATAAGATTGAGCGATGGCTTGATGCCCCAGGCAGATTCCCAGAAGCGGAATGTGATCCCGCACGGCATGAATTAAATCGAGCATGATGCCCGCTTTTTCCGGACGCCCCGGACCCGGTGAAAGCACAATGGCATCCGGGCACATTTTAACCACCTCCTGCACGCTTATCTCCCGGTTGCGTTTAACCAGAACCGACAGGTTCAGCGTGTAGAGCATGTGCGCCAGGTTGTAGGTGAAAGAGTCGTAATTATCAAGTATCAGTATCATACAGTGTTCAGTGTTCCAGGTTAATCCAATTGAAAATCGTTAGCGGCCAGATTGACCGCGTTGAAAAGCGCCTTGGCTTTGTTCAGCGTCTCTTCGTACTCGTTTTCAGAAACCGAGTCGTAGACAATCCCGGCTCCTGTCTGCACGTGCATCTTCTGGTCGCGAATTTCCACCGTCCGAATCGTGATAGCCAAGTCCATATTCCCGGTGTAGCTGAAGTACCCGACTGCTCCGCCATAAACGCCGCGTGGTGTCGGCTCGAGCTCGTGGATTAGCTCCATGGCGCGAATCTTCGGTGCGCCCGTCAGAGTCCCCGCTGGGAAAGTGGTGCGGACCAGATCAAACGCGTCATATTCCTCAGCGAGCATCGCATCGACTTCGCTCACAATGTGCATGACGTGCGAGTAGCGCTCCACGTTCATGAAGGATTTCACCTGCACGCTGCCAGGCACCGCCGTTCTGCCCAGGTCGTTGCGTCCCAGGTCCACCAGCATGAGATGCTCGGCCCGTTCTTTTTCATCGCGCAGAAGTTCGTCAGCGAGCTTCATATCTTCAGCCGGCGTGCTGCCGCGCTTACGGGTCCCGGCGATGGGTCTCAGTGAAGAGTGTCCGTTTTCGAGCTTCACCATCGTTTCAGGCGAAGACCCTGCAAGAGTGAGGTCGCCGATCTTGAGGAAAAACGTATAGGGTGAAGGGTTCACATACCGCAGGGCACGGTAGGCGCACAGCGCGCTGAAAGGCATCGGCGCCGAAAAACATTGCGAGAGCACCAGCTGGATCACCTCTCCCTGCCGAATGTATTCCTTGGCCTTCTCCACCATGGTGTAAAACTCCTGTCGGGAGAGATTGCTGACGAGTAACGGAACGGCTTTATCGGAGTTTTTCTCCGTGGGCCGGAAAGGCGTGTCGAGCTTCACGGCAATCTGGCTGATTCTCTCCCGGGCATATTCATAGGCAGCCTGAGGATCCTCAAATTCAGCCGGGCGAACGCAAACCACCGTCTTTACCGTGTGGCGCTGATTGTCAAAAATGAGCATCTCGTCCGTGATCAGAAAAGCCGCTTCAGGCGTCTCCACCTTTGCCTTGGGCTCCGGCAGCTCTTCAAACTGGTTGACGCACTCGTAGCCGATGAAACCGATGGCTCCTCCCGGCAGAGGCGGCAGGTCGCCATGCGTGAGCGCCCTCTTATTTTGAATAATTTCTCTCAGCGCATTGAGCGGGCACCCCTGAGCTTTAAGTTCGCGGCGTGTCCCATTCTCACTGTAAAAAGCGCGGGAGCCTTCGACCGTGAATACTCCCCGCGGATGAATCCCCAAAAAGGAATAGCGCCCGAAGCGCTCGCCTTTTTCCACGCTCTCCAGAAGGAACACGTTCTCTTCTTCGGCAAAGCGGCCCAGAACGGAGACCGGCGTCTCGATGTCGGCCAGCCGCTCTGCATAGACGGGGATGATATCTCCTTCCTGGCAGAGCTTCTTGAACTCATCCAGGCTGGGTTTCAACTTTATTTTTTTCTCACTCATAATCTGCAAATAAAAAAACCGCACCTTCGGGCTTTTAGCCGAGGTGCGGTTTGTATTTCTTACCTAAAAACAAAAAAGACGGATTAAACTTTTCTTCAGAGTTTAAACCGCCGACGCCAATCTACGTAAGGGAAAATACAACCAAGGCCTCGGCGGCTATCGCCAGGACCACTGATTGAAACCCAAAAAATACGCAGTTGCTCTCACAACGGGGGCGAGTCTAATTCAAAACCGTAGAGTTGGCAAGAGATTTTTCAATCCACTGATTTATTTAACCAATAACATGCTGACTTAGAGATAAATAAAAATTGAATATATTTCTCTCTTTTTCTTTTCTTTAGGCTTCAGGGCGCTCAAGCTTCATCTTTTTCATGCGCGAGAGCAGCGTCGTCGGCTTGACTCCCAGTAGCTCGGCCGCTCCATTAGCGCCTTTGATTTTCCAGCCTGTTTTCTCCAGAATTTTGAGGAGATTCTCCCTTTCCATCCGGCGTATTTCCGATTCCGTCAGGGTGCCATCCGATTCGGAACTTTCCGGCGCAGGGAGGATTCTCTTTGAAGACAGATCGCTTCCTTCCGGTGAGGGGAGGTTGAACTGCAGTATGCCGCCTCCCGAGAGGATTACCGCCCGCTCCACGACGTTGCGAAGCTCGCGGACATTGCCCGGCCAATCATAATTGAGCAGTGTGGTGAGTCCGGCCCGGGTCAGCCTCGGGTAAGAACAGCGGAGCTCCTTGACCGATAAATCGATGAAATGCTTCACCAAGGGGGGAAGATCGTCTTTACGTTCCCGCAGCGGCGCCACCAGAATGGGGAAAACGTTGATACGATAGTAAAGGTCTTCCCGAAAAAGCCCGGAGTCGACTGCCTCCTTGAGGTCGCGATTCGTGGCGGCCACGATACGGACATTTGCCACTCGGGTAGAGTCTTCTCCGACGGCTTCATAGCGTTTTTCCTGCAGAACGCGCAGGAGCTTGCCCTGCATTTCCAGAGGGATTTCCCCGATCTCATCCAGAAAAAGCGTGCCTCCTTCAGCGGTTTCGAACCTGCCCGGACGGTCCTTCAATGCTCCGGTAAAGGCTCCCTTGACGTGACCGAAAAATTCGCTCTCAAAAAGATCCTTGGGGATGGATGCGCAGTTCACCCGGACCATCGGCCCGTTTTTGCGGTTGCTCCGATTGTGAATTTCGTAGGCGACCAGCTCCTTGCCGGTGCCGGTTTCTCCCAGAATCAGGACCGAGGCTTCTGTGGGCGCGACCAGATCAATCTGGCTCACGATGCGCTTCAGGGCTGCGCTCTGGCCGATCAGGTTTCCGAATGCCTTTGTTTCCAGGATCAGCTCTTTCAAATAAGCATTCTGCAGTTCCAACTGCGCTTTGAGCCGCTGAATCTCCTCAAAAGAACGGGCATTGACAATAGCGCCACCAATGAAATCAGCGAATACACGCACCCACGGTTTTCCGATTTCCATAAGGGCCGTCCGGGTGTAGGCCGCCGTCACCCCCAGAATTTCTCCCCTGAAAGCGATCGGGGTGACCGCAAAGCCGAGAATTCTTTTTTTCTCGAGCCACTCCAGACCCCGGACCTGATCGGTGTCCTGCCGCCAATCCTGGATGTAATGCTGTTGGCCCGAAAGTGCGACACTCCCCAGGAGCCCCATCGAAAGGGGAATTCTCCGGTCCGGATTGTTAATCTCGTTATCCTCCTCGGAAGAGTTGTTCTTGTTTTTGGCCAGACGCCCAATATGCAAATGCAGACAGCGGCTTTGATCAGAGCACTCTGCGACGTGGGGACAACTGCTGCATCGATCTCCCTTGCCTATAAGCCAGACCTGTGCACAAACGATATTGGAACCGGGATCACTGGTGGCGGCCTCCATCAGCTTATTGAAAAGTGTGTCGAGCGATTGCTCATGAGCCAGCTCCAAAAGGAGTTGCAATGCCCGGTTGGGGTCCTGTCGAGAGTAACGGATCTCTTCCATATACAGGAGAGGAGTCTCCGATAAAAAGACGAAGAATTCAACTTTTTTCGGACGATATTTCGTTCGTTCAAAATATCGACCCTTCTCAATCCTGGCCCTGTTTATACTATATCTTATTTTTAGCAAGTATGTTATCGTATAAAAATAAATATTGGCACCTAAATTGCTTCAGCCTGTTCAACTGCTGTCCAAGCAGTAGGTATGGGTTCTGCCGGTAACCAAAAAGCTTTCCATCCCTTTTGGGATAAGATACAGGAAGTGAGTGAAGCAAACTTTGAGGTCGAGGTTTTGTCTTCATCCCTTCCGGTTTGGGTTGCTTTTGGGGCTCTTTGGAGTTTTCCTTGTCAGGCGATGGATTCGCTTTTGTCGGATCTGGCGCATTTGTGCATGGGCCGGGCCAGGGTGGTCTGGGCGGATGCGGATGCGAATCTGGGCTTGAGCCTCTGGTTTGAAGTGATGAATTTGCCGACTCTTCTTTACTTTGTGGAGGGGCAGGTGCGTGCCAGAATTGTGGGGATGTCCAGTAAGGAAAATATCCTTTTGCAGATTGAGAAAATAATGAATTTTAAAACTGAATGAGTATGATGAAACATAAGTTCCAGTGGGTTCAAAAAGCGGGTACCGTTTCAGCGGCTTTGCTTTGTGTGGCGCTTTTAGGCGGATGCAGTAATGGAAAGCCCCCGGCACAAAAAGCGCCCCCTGAAGTAATGACGATTTCCGTGGAGAAAGAGAGCGTGCTTCTGACCAGCGATTTTCCCGGCCGCACTTCCGCTTACCGGGTAGCTGAGATTCGCCCCCAGGTCAACGGCGTCATTTTGAAACGTCTTTTTGAAGAAGGCTCCGACGTCCAGGCAGGCCAATCCCTCTACCAGATTGATCCTGCTCCTTTTGAGGCTGCTGTAAACAGCGCCCGGGCTGCTCTGGAGCGTGCTCAGGCGAATTTGCCGGCCGTGCAGTTGCGCCAGGAGCGTTATAAACTGGCGCTGGAAAATAAAGCCGTCAGCCAACAGGATTACGATGATGCTTCTGCAGCCTTGAAACAGGCCCAGGCAGACATTCTCTACTACCAGGCGATGCTTGATAACGCGCAGATCAATTTGAATTACTCCAAGGTGATTTCTCCCCTGACCGGACGCATCGGCACCTCTTCTGTGACCGACGGCGCCACGGTCACCGCCTACCAGCCGGTACCCTTAGCGACGGTTCAGCAACTGGACCCGATCTATGTGGACGTCCCGCAATCGACCAGTGACATGTTGCGTTTGCGCAAGCGCTTCCAGGAAGGGCTGCTCACCCGTGAAAAGGAGGTCATCAGCCAGGTGGAGCTCATTCTGGATGACGGCTCTATTTATAAGCATAAGGGAGAGCTTCAATTTCGGGATATTTCGGTCGACCCGACGACTTCCACGACAATCCTCCGGATTATTTTCCCCAATCCCGAAGGAGATCTCCTGCCGGGCATGTTCGTGCGCGCTATTGTGAGAGAAGGTGAGGACCGTCAGGCGCTCATGGTTCCTCAGGAAACCGTTTCTCGCGACCGTAAGGGTGATGCCTACGTGATGATCGTGGAAAATGGGGTCGCTTTGCAGCAGATTGTTCAGCTTGATAGAGCTATCGGCAATAAGTGGCTGATTGCTTCCGGGCTGACGGAAAAGGAGCATATCGTCCTGGAAGGTCTTCAGAACATCAATCATCAGACTCCGGTTACGGAGGTCTATTCGGGCATCTGGGGTAAAGAGGCGAAAGAGCCTCAGGCCCAAGCTCAACCGGCCCAGGCAGAGGGTGCAGGTGCCCAGCCGGCAGCGCCTCAAGAGTAATTCGGTAAAAGGGTAAAATAGCAATATGTTATCAAGATTCTTTCTCGCTCGCCCCGTCTTTGCATGGGTGATCGCCATTATTTTGATGGTAGCCGGGGTGATGGCCATTTATATGCTGCCGATTTCTCAATACCCGCCGGTTGCGCCTCCCGCTATTTCAGTGCAGGCACTCTATACCGGTGGTTCAGCGGAAACGGTGGAAAACTCCGTGACGCAGATTATCGAGCAGAAAATGACCGGTTTCGACAACCTGCTTTATCAATCGGCGACCAGTGACTCCATGGGTATGTCCCGTCTGGAGTTGACCTTTGCTCCGGGGACCGATCCGGATATGGCCTGGAGCCAGGTGCAGAACAAGCTTCAATTGGCGATGACCAGTTTGCCTTCCTCCGTCCAGGCTCAAGGTGTGGAGGTGAGGAAAAGTACCCGCAGTTACCTGATGGTTGTCGGTATCACTTCCGAGGATGGAACTATGAATGGAGAGGATTTGCGCGACTATGCCAAGTCTACTCTCGAGAGTATTATCTCGCGTATCCCCGGTGTGGGTGAAGTGGAGGTCTTTGGCGGACAGTACGCCATGCGTATCTGGGTTGATACCGATAAACTCATCAGCTACAACCTGACCTTCAGCGATCTGGTTATGGCGCTCAAGACTTACAACGTCGAGGTTTCAGCCGGGCAATTTGGCGGAACTCCTTCCGTAGAGGGCCAGCGGCTCAATGCCTCCATCATGGTTCAAAGCTTTTTGAAGACGCCTGAAGAGTTTGACAGCATCCCTCTGAGAACAAATGACGACGGTTCGATTGTACGGATTAAGGATATCGGCCGCTCCGAGCTCGGTTCCGAAAACTATGCCGTGGATGTTCGGTATAACGGCCAGCATGTGGCAGGTCTGGCGATTCGTCAGGCGGCTGGCGCAAATGCGCTGGACACCGCGGATAATATCCGCCAACGAATGGCGGAAATGGAGCCTTTCTTCCCTCCGGGAGTCAAAGTGATTTATCCCTACGATACGACGCCTTTCATCCAGGTGGCCATTGACGGCGTGGTGCATACGCTTATTGAAGCCATCGTTCTGGTGTTTCTGGTCATGTATCTTTTTATGGGCAACCTGCGCGCGACGATTATTCCGACTATCGCCGTGCCGGTCGTCATTCTGGGTACCTTTGCCATTCTCGCGATCTTCGGTTTTTCGATCAACATGTTGACGATGTTTGCCATGGTATTGGCGATTGGTCTTCTGGTTGATGATGCCATCGTGGTGGTGGAGAACGTGGAGCGTATCATGAGCGAAGAGGGCTGCAGTCCTCGAGAGGCGGCCTATAAATCGATGGGTCAGATCACGAGCGCTCTGATCGGTATCGGTCTGGTGCTCTCGGCGGTGTTTGGTCCCATGGCCTTCTTCCCGGGGTCCACGGGTGTGATCTATCGTCAGTTTTCGGTAACGATTGTCTCCTCCATGTTGCTTTCAGTTCTGGTGGCCTTGGTTCTGACGCCTGTGCTCTGCGCTTCATTCCTCAAGCCGGTTCCCAAGGGACACATGGCTTCGGATGCAGGTATCTGGTTCCTCAGACCGTTTTTCAGTCGTTTTGACCGGTTATTTGAGTGGGTCAGGAGTCGCTATGTCGCACTCCTGGGGCGCTCTCTGCGCCGCAAGAAGCGCTACTTTGCCATGTTTGTTCTGATCACGGTGGCGCTTGTCTATTTGCTGCAGAAGATGCCGACCTCCTATCTACCGGATGAGGATCAGGGTATCATGATGATGATGGCCTCCACGCCTGCAGGCTCTACGCTGGAGCAGACGCAGAAGGTCGTGGAAGGCGTCTCCGGTTACTTTCTTGAAAACGAGAAGGACGCGATTGAATCCATCATGACCATTGTCGGCTACGGTTTTGGGGGAATCGGTCAGAATCAATGTATGGCCTTTATTCGGCTCAAGGATTGGAAATTGCGTAAAAAACCCGAATTGAAGATCAATGCGATTACGGGTCGAGCAATGATGGAATTTTCCAAAGTTCGCGAGGCTCAGATTTTCGCTTTCTCACCTCCCTCGATTATGGAGCTGGGTCAGGCCAAAGGTTTTGACTTTCTCCTGGTGGATCAGGGCGGTGTGGGCCATGCCAAGCTGATGGAATCCCGGAATATGCTTCTGGGAATGGTGATGAAGGATATAGCTTCCGAAACTCCGACTTTGGCCCAGGTTCGTCCCAATGGTATGGAGGATGTGCCTGAATACCGCCTGGATGTGGATTGGGAAAAAGCCGGGAGCCTCGGGGTACCGATTAACGAGATTCACGACACCATTTCTGCGGCCTTTGGTTCGGCCTATATCAATAACTTCGTTCAGGGCGGCCGTGTCAAGCGCGTGTTTATCCAGGCGGATGCGGAACATCGTATGCTGCCGGGCGATATCGAAAATCTCTACGTTCGCAACAATCAGGGTAAGATGGTTCCCCTTTCGGCGTTGGCTACGGGCCGTTGGGTTTTTGGCTCGCCACAGCTTGAGCGCTTCAATGGCTTCCCCGCTCTGAACATTCTGGGTGAGTCTGCCCCGGGGCGCAGCACGGGCGATGCGATGAAGAAGATGGAGGATTTTGTGAAAGTTCTCCCCGCTGGCATCGGTTACGACTGGCAGGGTCTCTCTTACCAGGAACGTCAATCCAGCTCTCAGGCCGGACCGCTCTATGCGTTCTCGGTGCTGGTGATCTTCCTCTGTCTGGCGGCACTCTATGAGAGCTGGCCTATCCCCATTTCGATTCTCCTCACAATGCCGCTGGGTGCCATCGGCGGAGTGATCGCATCGAGTCTGTTCGGGTTGCCCAATGACGTTTACTTCCAGATCGGACTCCTGACGACTTTGGGTTTGACGACGAAGAACGCGATTCTGATCGTGCAGTTCGCCAAGACTCGTGTAGAGGAGGGCGCTGAGCTGATTTCGGCTACGCTCGAAGGTGCCAAGCTTCGTTTTCGTCCGATCGTGATGACCTCGCTTGCCTTCGGTTTCGGTGTGCTGCCGCTGGCCTATGCCAACGGTGCCGGTGCTGGTGCCCAGAATGCAATCGGTATTCCGGTGGTGGGCGGTGTCGTTACTTCAACGGTTCTGGTGACGGTTTTCTCACCCTTATTCTACGTGATTATTCAAAAAACATTCGGCAGGAAACATGAGGTGAAGACCGCTGTTCCGGCAGAAACAACCCCGTCGGTGGAGGCTCGATAGATGAAGAAAAATCGAATTGTATTGTTGTCCATGGTTGTTTGCGCTCTGGTAGCGGGCGGTTGTACGATGGCCCCCAAGTATGAGCGGCCGTCATCTCCAATTCCCTCAGAGTGGCCCACAGGCAAGGCCTATGATCCGACCAAGGTCTCCAAGCCCGGCTCTCCGGAAGGAGAAGATGCGCTTAACCTTCGGTGGCGTGAATTTTTCACGGATTCCAAGCTGCGGGAATTAATCGGCATTGCGCTCGAGAATAACCGGCAGCTCAGGGGAGCGACTCTCTCCGTGGAGTATTACCGGCAGCTCTATAACATTCAGCGCTCGGATCTGTTTCCGACCATTGCCGGCGGTTTGGGTGCGAGCAGCCAGCGGGTGCCGGCGGATCTCTCCGGTACAGGCCAGCGGATAACGACAGACAGGTACGACGCGAGTCTCGGGGCCGCTTCCTGGGAAATCGATTTCTTCGGGCGCATTCGCAGCCTGAAGGATGCCGCCATGCAGGAATACCTGGCGACCGAGCAGGCCCGGCGCGGCGCTCAGATTGCGGTCATCTCCGCGGTGGCCAGAACCTACCTCAATATCGCTTCTGCGCAGGAGTGCGTGGCACTGGATGAGGAATTGATCGCCTCTTACCGGGATACTTATGAGAGAGTCAAACGCAATTATGATCTGGGTTTGATTTCTGAGATCGATGTGAGCCGTTCGGCTTCACAGGTGGCAGTTGCGGAAAGAAGTGCGGCGGTTTATCTGCAGCTCCTGGCGAAGAGCAAGAATTCTCTGGAGTTCCTGCTGGGCGGACCGATTCCGGAAGAGTTGCTGCCCGAGCGCCTGAGAGGTTTGACCCCGGCCCGGGAGGTGAGCGCAGGGATCTCTTCGGAGATACTCCTTAAGCGGCCCGATGTGCTGGCGGCTGAGAGCCAGCTCCTGGCGGCCAATGCCAATATCGGCGCGGCCCGTGCGGCTTATTTCCCCAGGATTTCCCTGACGGCGGCCATCGGCAGCGCCAGCAGTGAACTTTCGGGTCTTTTCAAATCCGGCAGCGGCTATTGGAGCTATGCTCCGCAGTTGATGATGCCGATTTTCGATATGCGGACCTGGTCCTCTCACAGTGCTTCCAAGGTGAAGAAAGAGATGATGATCAGCGAGTATGAAAAGTCGATTCAATCGGCTTTCCGCGAAGTGGCTGATGTCCTGGCGTCGTTGGGCACTGTGGATCAGCAATTGAAGGCTCAGGAGGATTATGTGGCGTCGGTGAAGCGGACTTATGATCTGGCAAACTATCGCTACGAGAGCCAGATCGATAACTATCTGAGTTTGCTAGATGCGCAGCGCTCGCTGCGTACCTCTGAGCAGACTTTGGTGGCGCTGACGCTTGAGAAGTTCGTTAACCAGATCGACCTCTACACGGTTCTGGGCGGCGGCTGGGAGGATTCCCCGGCTGAAGCCGAAGAGACGCCTCAGGCGGCGGAGGCGGAAAGCGCTCCGGCAGACGCGGCTCAGTAGAAGATCCTTAAAAACACAGACGAAGAATGCCGTCGGGGTAACCGGCGGCATTTTCTCACTTCAGGACCAGAGAGAGATTGCCTGGACGGGGGAGAGTCTGGTATTCTCCGGGACGTGAACAGGCGAGCTTTCTTATGGGCGGCGAGTGCGGCAACTCTGGGTGCGGCCGCTAAATGCGCGGCACTGCCGGCGGTTTCTCTCAATTCGATTTTCGGAGGCGGAAGCAAAGGGGCGGCACTTCCCGATTTATGCACAGGCAAGGTCATGAGCGTATGCGGGCCGGTGAATCCATCCCGGTTGGGCGTGACGCTGGCTGATGAATTTCTGGTTTGTGATTTCAGCGGGGCGGATGCTCCGGGCGCCATCCGCTATGATATGGAGAAGGCTTTCGCGCAGATTCTACCTGAGCTCGTGTCGCTCAAGACGGCGGGCTGCGAGACTCTGGTGGAGAGCACTCCTGCCTACATGGGCCGGAACGTGAAGTTTTTGCAGCGGCTCTCCAAGGCGTCCGGTTTGAACATCCTGACCAATACCGGTTACTCTGGGCAGGAGGACGGCCGCTATCTTCCGGCCTCGGTAGAGACTGAGAAGGTGGAGGATATTGCCTTTGGCTGGATACGGGAGGCCTGGTACGGAATCGGAGAAAGCGGGATACGGCCCGGATTTATCCGGATCGGAATCGATAACGGAGGTCTCACGGCGACAGCGGGCAAACTCTTCCGGGCGGCCTGCCGGGCACATCTGGAGACGGGGCTCCCCATCCTGGTTCAATCTGCGGATGGGCTGGGCGTGGCAGAGGCTTTGAGCCTAATGCGCAAAGAAGGGCTGGAGGCCTCGGCGCTCATCTGGACTGGAGGCACCGATGCCGGCAACCGGGAGCGGCTGGAGATGGCCCGGATGGGAATCCGGCTGAGCCTGGGAGCGGTTACCCCGGAGCGCTCAAAGGAATATGCGCAGCTCCTGGAGCAGTTGAAGAAAGAGGATTTGCTGGACCGTGCGCTTCTGGGCCACGGCATGAGCCACTACCGCGCGGCCGAGAGCGCAGATGGAGAGCTTCGGCGGGTGGGTGCAAAAGGAGAATATCTCTGGATTCTGAAGGGTTTCCTCTCGCAGTTGAGCGAAGCCGGGTTCAGCCGTTCAGAGTTGAGCCGGTTGACGGAGAAGAATCCGCGCGAGGCTTTCGAGATCGGAGTCCGCAAGGCGGAAGGCAGGTCCCGGAAAAAGTATCTCCTTTTCTAAAGTTGAGAGGAATTACGGCCTAGGCCAGGAAATCCCGGGAGCGCATCTGCTTGAGGGAGCTTCGCCATGCGTAAACGCAGAGGGCCAGATCGTAGAGGAGAGCCGCCAGAGTGATGATGACGAGGAGCCAGGGCTTCTGGCCCAGGTCGAAAGCCTGGGTGAGGGTATCGGTGGTTTTGTACCAGAAAATGAAGACCAGATAGGCGATGATCCAGGGTGTGCCCAGGACCAGGGAGACCGTTCTCAGGAAGGCGTACTGGATATTCTTGGCGCGCAGTGAAAAGCGGATGGCGACCAGAGAAAGCGTGAGGATATCGGCCAGGAGGATAATGACCCCATAAGCGACCGGGATATAGGCAACGGTGAAGGGTGTGAGCTCCGGGATGGGGAAATTGGAGTAGGAGGGCGGCGGCACGGCTTTGGCGGCCTGGGTGATTGCGTAGTAGGCGACGATGCCGAAGGTAAAGAGGATGAGAGGCCAGGCGCGTTTAAAGATGTTTTTGACATGGGAGAGGATGATTTGCCGGGGAGAAAAGCGGCTCATGAGAATGAGCGGGAGCATCTGGGTGGAGATATCGCGGCGGATGCGCACCGTAACCAGATAAGCGGTCCAGATTTTGAGGACGACGCAGGAAATGACGCAGAGAGGAGCGGCTATGAGAGAAGGAGCCAGGATGGCGGCGGATGGGATGAGAGAGGTCAGGAGCTCCAAAAAAACGGTCAGCGGTTCCAGAGAGAGGTGGAGCAGATAGGCAACCGGCAAAATGGAGCCGAACCAGAGCATCCAGAGGGAGAGAGTGGGAAAGCGGTCCCTGGAATTGACCCAGTCATAGGGATTAGAAAAGCGAAGCCTGAGGAGAGTTCTGCGGGCGAGAGAGCCCAGGTTGATATTCTGGAAAAAAAGTCCGATTCGATTTCGAAGGATACGTTTGCGCGGCGGAGGCTGTTTCCTCCAGACTCGGGAAGTGATCGAACCGGCACCGCAGAGAAAAAGGGTGGAGAGCAGGAGAAGAAAAAGCAAACCCCATTTGCAGAGTTGGAACATCCAGAGCAGGTCTTCAGGGGTGCGCGGGGCGGAAAAAAAGGCGATCATGACGAAAAAGATGCCCCCGGGAGTGAATGGGAAGAGAGTTTTGATGAGGTTCACGGACTCTTCCTGGCTCAGAACCCCCTGGTTTTGAAGAGTAAAACCGGTAAGAGGGATCAGAACCGAGATGCCAAAGGTGACAAAGGCGATAAAGACGATGGAGAGTGCGCTGGAAGTTCTCTGAGTGGAGCAGAAGCTGGAAATAAAAATGCCGCCGCCGGTTGAGAAACAGAGCCAGCAGAAGATAAAGGCATTCATGGCGAAAAAAGCATCCAGCGAGATGCCGCCCATGAGGAAAGCGGCAGCCTGGAGCGGCAGCAGAGTGAGAATCGTCTGGAGATGGAGCTGGATCGCAGAAAAAAACTTCCCGAGGATGATATCCGGGCTTTTGAGAGGCGTGAGAAAAAGCAGGCCCAGTGTATCTTCCTCGCGTTCACGGCTCAGGGCCGAAGAGGCAAAATAGCCGGAGGCGCCCGCGTAAAGGGCTGAGATGCCGAGAGTCGCAAAGAAAAGGAATTTGCCGTCTTTCATCACCTCGTAAAAATTACCTGCCAGAGTGATCGCTCCCAACAGAGCGAGGGTCAGGAGAGTCGGGAGCATCCTGAGAAAATAGGTTTTCCAGGATTTACCGCTGATGGTGAGCTCGCGCCCTATGATGGCCAGGTATTTCACCGTTATCGGGATGAAACTTTTCGTTTCGCCTTTTCGGATTCTGATTGGAACAGAAAAAGGGTTCTCTGTGAAGGAGAATTTTACTCCCGCGCCATCGCCCCAAAAAAATGCGCACCGAAAAGGGAAGAACCACGAATGAACACGAAGAGACACGAATAGAGAACCGCAGATGGGGCAGATGAATGCAGGGTATGCGGAGCATATCTCAGTGCAGACTCATCTTCCTTCCGTAAGCCCTTCTTCCTCTTATTTTAAGTCCCGAAGTGCCGCCCTCCGGGCGGGGAGCTGGGGGACGGCTTCTATCCGTAGGTACGTCTCCCTCCGGGA
>LSQX01149504.1_pt1 | contig 13741 bp, 10 predicted proteins | sample 654561 | NCBI WGS metagenome assembly LSQX01 (sample SAMN04489861, study PRJNA283612) | anaerobic digester metagenome | isolation source: 4 biogas reactors fed with cattle manure at either 37C or 55C with and... | place: Denmark: Kongens Lyngby | collected 2014 | reverse complement strand
ACCCCCGATGATCAGCCACTCCGGCAGCCCGCGCTTCTCCCCCACCCCGCGTACCACCAGCGACTTGTCTCTGGTCTTGCTCAGCTTAATGTCGAGTGGCGCCTCGTCGCGGCCGGGAGGGATAGCCATCAGTCGCTCCATTCGCAAAAGGTGATTCTACCAGCACCATCTGGATCATGAGCGTCAAGCAAAGGCCGACAATATAGTAGCACATGCTGACGGTAACAGATATGATAACATTACGCGACAAAGGCTGGTTCCTGCTTCTCCGCGAGGTCGGGGGAACCCCGGCCGGGTGGCAGCGCGTTCGGCATTATATATCATGGCCACCATAATCATCAGCCGCCCAATTGAGCAGCAGCCCGAGCGCCTCGGGCTGGTAGAGGAACTCGCCGACAGTCTGGCCGGTTCCGGCCACCGCGTTCTGCTTATACCGGACCTGTATCATCTCCCTGATGACAGCGAGGTCTGGCCAAGGCTTGCCGAGGCTACTGCGCCCGTTGNNTCTCGGATGGCTGCACCAACGGGCGATGGAGTGGCTGCTGCACCGGCGCGGCGTTGCCAGTGAGGGCTGGCAGATCATCAATCTCACGAAAGCCGCAGCCGCCTCTGAGGTGCTCTCGGCCCTTCCTGCTGCGCAGGGCACTGGCGAGACTGAGACACTTGAGGGAGACACCGACACGCGCTGGTATCCCATAGTGGACCGGAGCCGCTGCACCAACTGCGCCCACTGTATGCAGTTCTGCCTGTTCGGCGTGTATGAACTGGACGAGACGGATGAAGTGCGGGTCTCGCAGCCGGATAGCTGTAAGGCCGGATGTCCCGCCTGCAGCCGCATCTGCCCCTCCAGTGCCATCATGTTCCCGCTTTACCACCAGGACCCGGCCATCGCCGGCGCGCCGGATCAATTCGTCGAGCGCGACGCCGAGGCGCGGCGCATGTTCTATTCCCGGACCGAGCAGCCCTGCCCGCTGTGCGCACTGAAGACCGACGCTGAGATCGCACGCATCACAACCGACGGCTGCTGCCCGGAATGTGGCCGCGAACTTGAGGCAAACGAACCGGAACCGTCGGCGACACTGGACGAGATTGATGCTTTGATCGATAAGCTGGACGATCTGCGGGGTGGTAACTGATGTCCTTCCCCATCGTCCTCACCGCCGACCGCACTCTGATGTCGCGCTACAACGTGCTGCTCGACGGCATGATGGCCGCCAGCCAAACCACCAGCATGCCCGCGCCAGTGGTCAAGACTGTCCTCATGCCGCGCGCCGCGCACCCGCACGGACAGTCCTTGGTGGCGCCGCTGGGCCTGCGGCGCGTCGAGGCAATGCTGGCGCAGGCGGGGCTGGGCGAGCAACTGACGGTTGTTGACGACGCCCACCTGCAACACGCCATCGGTCCGGAAACGAAGATCATCGCGATCAGCTCCGGCGAGCCGGCCGGCCTGGGCATGAGCAGTTCCACCATGACGGGCGTGATCGGCGGCAGCATCTACCCGCACGCGATGTTCGGCCAGCTTCTCGACAAGGCCCGCCGCCTGCGGCAGGAGCACTGCCCCGAGGCTAAGATCATTCTCGGTGGCCCGGGGGCGTGGCAACTTACCTCTCAGTCAAAGAGCGAGGTTGACCACGTCATCTGCGGCTATGCCGAGGGCAACGCCGCCCGCATTTTTCAGGACCTGCTCGCGAACCGGGCTCTCCCCTATCTGATCGAGGGGCAGCCCGTCCCGGCCGCGCAGGTGCCGCCGATCCTGCATCCCAGCACTATGGCCGTAGTCGAAATCAGCCGCGGCTGCGGGCTCGGCTGCGATTTTTGCACAATCGGCAGCGTCGCCATGCAGCACCTGCCGCCCGAGACCATTCTTTCCGATATCCGGACAAACCTCAGCGCGGGTCTCACCAGCGCGGCGATCCTCAGCGAGGACCTGCTGCGCTACGAGGCCGAAGGCGTTCGCTGCCGGCCGGAGCGTCTCCTGACGCTGCTGGCGCAGATACGCAATCTGCCGGGCCTGCGGATCATCCAGCCTGACCACGTCAACGTCGCCAGCGTCGCGCAATACAACAATACGCAACTGGGCGAGATCCACCGCCTGCTGACGGGCGGCTATCAGAACACTCCGTGGGTTAATCTCGGCATCGAGACGCCCTCGGGCGCGCTTTTGCAGGCCAACGGCGGCCGGCCCAAGATGGGCGGCGTTGCCACGGACGAGTGGGGCGACTTCTGCGCTCAGCAACTCCGCCGCCTCATCAGCGCCGGCTTCGCCCCCATGGCCAGCCTCGTGATCGGCCTGCCGGGTGAGACTCCGGAGGATATCGAACGGACCCGCCAGTGGGTACAGGCACTGCGGGGCGCGCCGGTGACAGTTTTCCCTGTGCTATACGCGCCAATCGGCGGCCAGTCACCTCCCGAGCCGTCGCGGCTGTCGCGCGCGCATTGGCAACTGATGAGCGAGTGCTACGAGTTCAACTTTCGCGGGGTTCCACGCATATATTGGGATAGCCAGCGTGGCGCCGGCGTCGGCCTGCCGCACCGGCTGGTGATACAGGCCTTAGGACGGGGAAACGTGCTGCTATGGCGCAACATGCTCAAGCTGAAGGCGCGACGGGCGAGTTGAGCATCACCCGCGACCGCCTGCTGTCAGCGCTGCGGCTGGCGCGCCGCGAGCTACTGTCACGCCGCCTGCCCGCCGGCTACTGGGAAGGCCATCTCTCGTCGTCGGCCCTCTCCACAGCGACGGCGGTCACCGCGCTAACCCTCAGCGCCACGCCAGAGGATGCGCCTCTCGTCGCCGCCGGCGTGCGTTGGCTTGGCGATCACCAGAATGACGACGGCGGCTGGGGCGACACCACCGACAGCCCCAGCAACATCGCCACCACCCTCTTGTGCTTCTCCGCCCTCACTATCGCGCATCAGGTCTCCGGCGCGGTTGAGACCCTCACCCGCGCCGCCCCGTACGTCACCTTCCACACCGGAACCACGCCCGCCGAGCGCGTCGCGGCGATCACCGCCGCCTATGGCGAGGACCGCACTTTCGCCGTCCCAATCCTCATGAACTGCGCCATCGCCGGGCTTGTGGAGTGGCAGGATATCCCCTCACTGCCGTACGAACTGGCGACTTTGCCGCAGTCGTGGTATCGCCTCACGAAAATGCAGGTGGTTAGTTACGCGCTCCCGGCGCTGATCGCCGTCGGGCTCGCGATCGAGCACCACCGCCCGCTCCTGAGTCGCCACTCATCGCTCCTGCGGCGTCTGGTCAGCAATACAGTCCAGCGCAAGCTAATTTCACTGCAGCCCATCACCGGCGGCTTCCTGGAAGCCGCGCCGCTGACGGCCTTCGTCTGCATGGCGTTACTTTCACTGCCCAAAGGGCCCACCGCGCGCAGTAGGCGCGCCGATCCCGCCACCACCGTGCTAAACAAGGGCCTCGACTTCCTGCGTCGCTCGATGCGCCCTGATGGCAGTTGGCCCATCGACACCAATCTTTCGGTCTGGGTGACGACGTCGTCGCTCAACGCCCTCAATCTCTCCGGCGGCCTTCCCGAAGCCGACGCGCAGGCCATCCGCGATTGGCTGGCCCAGCGCCAGTATCAGCACCGCCACCCGTACACTGGCGCCGCGCCGGGGGGATTCGGCTGGACGCACCTCGCTGGCGGTGTCCCCGACGCCGACGACACCTCCGGGGCCTTGCTGGCCCTGGCCGACCATGGTAGTGATCAGGCGACCACCGACGCCGCGACCTGGCTGTGCAACCTGCAGAATACGGACGGCGGCTGGCCTACGTTCTGTCGAGGCTGGGGCAAGCTGCCCTTCGACAAGAGCTGTGACGACATCACCGCCCACGCCTTGCGGGCGCTGGCCTCCTCGGACCGTAGGGCGCGGGCTGGTACGGCGCCGGCCGTAAGACTGCAGGATCGTGATGACCACACGACTATCGCCAACCAGGCGCGGTACGAGCCCGCGTCCTACCGAAGAGGATGGAAGCCAGCCCGGCAAAAGCCATTCCCGGCCAAAGAAGTCTCCCGCGCTATCACCCGCGGCCTCGACCACCTCTCTGCGCGCCAACGCTCTGACGGCTCGTGGGTACCGCTATGGTTCGGCAATCAAGCCGCACCCGAGCACCTCAACCCGGTCCTCGGGACAGCGCGCGTGCTGCTAACGTGGGCGGAGTTCGCCCGCAATGCCGAGGAGGCGCTGCAGGGCCTGCAATTCCTGATTAGCGCGCAAAACGCGGATGGCGGCTGGGGAGGAGCGCCTGGCGTGCCGTCCACTGTCGAGGAATCGGCTCTCGCGATATCAGCCCTCTCCTGCTGGCCGCAGGAATGCAGAATCGCTTTGGGGCGCGGCCTGGACTATCTGGTTCAGCGGATCGAAAACGATGACTGGACAGAACCTGCCCCTGTCGGGTTATACTTCGCCAGTCTCTGGTATTCGGAGCAGCTATACCCCATCGTCTGGACGGTCGAGGCGCTGGGGAGGTCGCTAAACACCATTGAGCTCCCGTGAGCCACCACTCTTAGGAGAACCGCATGCCCCAGACCCGCTTCATCCCTGCCTGTTGTCTGCTGCTGATCGTTTCCGCCGCCTTTGCGGCCCCCGTTGGCTGGCGTACCGATGGCACCGGGAAGTACCCCTTAGCCACCCCTCCGACGGAGTGGGCCGCGGACAAGAACATCGTGTGGTCGACGCCGATGTCCAGCTTCAGCAATGCCACGCCGGTCCTCTGCGGTGACAGGATCTTCATCTGCAACGAGCCTGACACTCTCGTCTGCGTCAGCGCCACCGATGGCAAGGTACTCTGGGAGCGTGCCAACGGCTACAAGGATGTCGCTACGCCCGAAGAAATCGCGCTGATGGACGCAGCCAACACCCAGGCGACTGACCTGCGCAAGCAGCACGGTCAGACTGCCGGGCAGTTTTACAAGCTCCGCACCGAGGTCCAGGACAAGCCTGATGATGTGGAGCTGAAGGCCAAGCTTGACGGCCTGAAGCAGAAGATGGACGAACTGCAGCAGCAGCTCAAGCCACTGGATGCCACCTGGTACGTGCTCCCGAAGACCTACTCCATCAATGGCTTCTCCACGCCCACGCCTGTCTGTGACGGCGAGCGCGTGTACGCCCAGTTCAACCATGGCGTCGTCGCGGCCTATGACCTCGATGGCAACCTGCTCTGGCGCCGGTTCATCGAGAAGCCCAACAGCGAGTGGGGCCACAGCACCTCGCCGGTGATAGCCGACGGCAAGCTCATCATCCACTATCTCAACCTCATGGCGCTCGATCCGGCTACTGGCAAGGACGTTTGGAAGGTTCGTTTGGCTGAGGACTGGGGCACTCCGCAGGTCGGCAAACTCGGCGACACGACGATCATCGTCACCGCCAACGGCGATATCGTTCAGGCGAGCGACGGCAAGGTTCTTGCCAAACAGCTTTGTCACCTGGAATATGGGGATCCGATCCTCGACGGCGACCGTCTCTACCTTATCCACAACGACGGCAAGACCGACGCGCGCGCCTTCAAACTGCCCGCTATCGTGGAGGGCGCCGAGTACAAGCCGGAACTTCTGTGGACGGCAAAGATCCGCAAGGACCGCTACTACGCCGCCAGCGTCCTGGACAATGGGATCATCTACTCCGTTACGCAAAGCGGCATTCTGCACGCCATCGACGCCGAGACGGGGCAGGTAATCTACGAGGAGCCGCTGAAGGGCAAGCCCACGTACTATCCCGCGATCACGATGGCAGGCGGGCTGCTGTTTGTAAGCAACGACAAAGGCACGACGCACGTCATCAAGCCGGGCCGCGCCTTCGAACTGGTGCGCGAGAACACGCTGGAACCATTCCGAGCCTGCCCGGTGTTCATCGGCAACAAGCTATACATTCGCGGACTGAAGAACCTGTACTGCATCGCCACGCAATAAGCCGCGCACGATCTGATTAGGCCGGTAGGAGAGGCACTCTTGCCTGTCGTATCCGCAACAGGCGAGAATGCCTGTCCTACCGGGGGAGACCACGCGACTGCACCAAAATGACAGCACTCCCGCACAATCAGGCCGCTGCCGAAGGCGCGGACATCAAGCAGGTCCCGCAGGATTGCGAGACCCGTGTCCGACTGCGGGATGCTGCCCGCGAGTTGGCCGCAGGCTTGAGCCATGACCAACCCGTCAATCGGGATACGCTCGAGACCACAGGGCAGCGGCTTCTGACCGCTCTGCAACTGCCGCCCAAGTTCCTCGGCTTCGCCATGGTCGCGGTAGACAACGCCTTTTGGGCCGCGGATTTCCGCGCAGTGCCTTTCAGCCGCCGCCTGCTGATGCTCCCCAAGTGCCTCAGCCGCCACGGTCACTGCCCCGGAACCATCGACACCGTCGGGCTCAAGTGCGCCGGCTGCGGCGCCTGCGAGATCATGGGCCTCAAAGAGCAAGCGGAAGGCCTCGGCTATCACGTCATCGTCGCTGAGGGCACCTCCTCGGTGATCTCGAAGGTGCTGGCCGGCGAGGCCGATGCCGTTTTGGGCGTAGCCTGCCTCGATTCTCTGGAAAAGTCATTTGAGCGTATCGCCGACCTCGGCATCCCTCACCAGGCGCTCCCGCTGCTGACCGACGGCTGCGTCGATACGATCGCCGAAGTTGACCTCCTACGCGAGACCCTGGTGGCGCTGGCGGAAGGCGCCCCGACGATCCAGCGCAGCTATCTGCCCCTCCTGCGCGCCGCGCGCCATCTCTTCGAGCCCGCCAATCTCGACACGATCCTCGATCCCTGTGCCTGCCCCAACCGGCAGCTTCAGGCCCCCCAAGCAGCCACCGCCACCGACGCCATCGCCCGCGACTGGCTTCGAACGGGTGGCAAGCGCCTGCGGCCTTTCATCACCCTCGCCGCCTACGCGGTGGGAAGACATGGCGCGGCTGCGCTATCACCGACGGCCGATGTCCAGAGCCTGCTGTCGCCTCCGGTCCAGCAGATCGCCGTCGCGATTGAAGCCCTGCACAAGGCTTCGCTCGTCCACGACGATATTGAGGATCGCGATGCCTTCCGCTACGGCCGGCCCACAATCCATAGCCAGCACGGCATCGAAGCCGCCATCAACGTCGGCGACTATCTCGTCGGTCTCGGATACAAGCTGATCGCGGACCAGTCGCCTCACCTCGGCAGCGATTGCGCTGCCGATATCCTCCGGCGGCTCTCGGCAGCCCATCTGCAGCTGTGCTGCGGGCAGGGCACTGAGCTGATGTGGAATCGGACTGGCGGCGAGCAGTTGCGTCCGGTCCACGCCCTGCAAATCGGCGCGCTGAAGACCGCTCCGGCCTTTGAGGTCGCGCTCTACGCGGGTCTGCGGGCCGCGGACGTGTACCTTCCGGAGGACACCCTCAAGCAGTTCGCGTCATACATTGGCGAAGCGTATCAGGTGCTCAACGACCTGGAGAACTGGGAGGAGGATGGGAGCAGCAAGCAATCGCTCGGGCGTGACTTCATTGCGGGCCGGCCGACCATTTTACAGGCCTTTGCATTGGAGGCCGGTGGCGCGGAGGCACTGGCAGCGCTCGCCCATGAGGGCCATCTGCAGGAAGAGCCGGCCGCGGTGATTGACCGTGTGCGGGAGACCTACGAGCGACTGGGGGCCTTTGAGAAGGCCGAACTGCTATACGTTCGCCTGCGACAGCGCGCGCTCGAACTGGCCACGCAGCTTGGCGACCCCGCCATTCAGGAACTCCTGCGCTTCCTGGCGCGCAACGTCCTGGGCAAGCGTTACGCCCCCCACCCCTGATGATTTCCTACCTGACGCTGCTGGAGGATGTGCTGCGGACTGGGCTTCAGAAGGTCAGCCCGGCGCTTGCGCGGGCTCAGGCCGGCTATGCGCTGGCGCTGCAGCAAACCGATGGCGGCTTCCCCGGCAGGCTCGGCGGCTCCGACCTCTACTACACAGATTTCGCTCTGCGTCTGCTCGCACTCATCGCCCCCGAGACTCCGACTCTTTCCCGCACCGCCGCCTGGGTCTCACGTACGCCTCAGCCCACCGATGTCGTGCAGTGCTTCAATCTGCTCAACTGCCGCCGCCTGCTTGCGCTATGTGACCAGGAGGCAACGATTGACGAGGCGGCGGTCAGGCAGACGCTGCGCCGGCAGTCGCTATGTGACGGCGGCTTCGCCCGCCCCGGTGGCGTCACCCTTAGCGCCTACCACACCTTCCTCGCCGCCCTTTGCCATGAGATGCTGGAGGAGCCGATGCCACGGGTGGAGGCGGCGATTGGCGCCGTGGCTTCATTGCAGGGGCGAGATGGGGGCTTTCGGGAGCAGCTGAGCGAGAGCGTGGAGCAGACCAATGCGACCGCGGCGGCGGTCTCTTTTCTGCTACTTGAAGAGGAACTGACCGAGCAACAGGCACGGCGGGCGGTGAGTTTCATGACGAAGCTGCAGGCCAGCGACGGAGGCTTCCTCGCCCATCCCGCGGTGCCGTATGGCGACCTGCTCTCCACTTTCACCGCGTTGGCGACGCTGGCAGGTCTGGATGGCTTCGAGCGGACCAACCTATCGGCAGCAGCGCGCTTCATCCGGGCCACAGCCCTGCCCGGAGGCGGTTTCAAAGCCGCCCCTGCCGACACGGATGCCGATCTGGAGTACACGTACTACGGGGTCGGCTGCCTCGCGCTAATCTCCGCCGCAGTCGAGTAGCCTCGACTCGCCGTGCTCGCACCTCATCATCAGTGCGGCCACTCGCCCGCCGGATTCGGCATCAGTTGCACCGTCGCCACCTGCCACGACCGCAGCGGCAGCTTCAGCCGTGCCCCCTCCAGCACCGGCGGCGCTTCCTCCGGCAGCCAGTCTCCATTCAGATCCACCACAGCTGCAGTCAGTGGCGCAAAGGGCAACTCCACCACCATCTCACACCCGCGTCCTGCGGTCTCCCACACCCGCAGCAGCGTCGCCTCGCCCTCCTGATAGAACGCCGAGAGCACCACATTCGCAGGCTCAATGCTCATAAACGAATGCCGCGCGGGCAGGTCTGCTTCTGGCGCGCCATGGGCGCGCAGCACTTCCGGCGCCTGTCTCAGCGCCGCCGCCACACGCGCCATCCCCGCTGCCCGCCAATCCCCCTCATGGAAGATCAAACTCCAGTTGAAGGTATGCCGCGCCAGTGCATCTCGCTGGTAGTTCACGTGCTTCTCCCAGCCGCTTTGCACCGGGCGCACCGAGTTCACCAGGATGTGCGCGATGGTGCCCTCGGCCTCGTCGCGGATATAGTAGCGGTCGCCGCCCTGGCTGACGTGCGTGACGCCGCGCGTGCCATCGGAGACGCTGACGAACGAGCGCGCATAGAATGCGCCCTCCCGCATCCGCTCGATATTGTTGGACAGGTGCCCCTCAATCGTCCCGTACTTGACTGCATCGAGGTCCTTAATCTCGGCCCCAAAGTTCACATCGGTCTCCAGCGCACCCTCAATCGGCGTCGGCCACAGCGCCGCGAGGAACCCGTCGCCTCCGCGCCAGTGACACGTCAGTCGAAACTCGATCCGCGCCTGGTCCCTAAACAGCAGCGTCTCAAGCTTTAGCGGGTGCTCTCCCACCTTCCCCACCGCCACATGCCGCCAGCGCACCGGCCCGCTCCCGACGACCTCACCGCTCTCGAACACGGCGTCCATCGTTCCCTTGATTGGCCCGCAGTGCAGCGGCCCGTTCGTATCGACCTCATACAGGCGGAGACTGCCCCAGGGGATGCTTCCCGACAGCGTTGAGCCTGCGAACTCGACCCCAGCAACCCGCTCGTCAGCAAAGCTCAGCTTGAGCAAGCCATTGTCCATCTGATCGTTGCCGGGAGGCGCTTCCTCAGCCGGCTCCCACCTCACCGTCGTGTACCCCATTGCCGGCACCGTCACCTGCGCCACCAGATCTGCCTCCCACACCCTTCCCGGATACTCATAGGGCGTGACCTGCTGCGACGGGATTTCCTGTCCGCCTCCATCAACCAGCTTCACCGCTCCCGGCAGACCATGCGGGCCCGTCGCCAGCACCGGCACGACTTCTGTCCGCTCAAAGGGCAGCGAATTGAAGACAATCGCGGCGGTATTCTCAGGCTGAGGAACACGCCGCGCTATCGCTGACAGTACGCTTCCCCCCGCTTGACGCGCCTGCAGAATCGTCCGGGTAATCACCTCATCAAGTTCATCGAAATCCTGCTGGAATAGCCATTGAGTCGCGTGTGCCGAACAGATGAGAGCGTTTTCCCAAAGTGTGGAGAAGTCGGTCTTTTGTAGGGCGGGGGCTTGCGCCCCGCCGCGGCGTGGTACGAGCCCGCGCCACACAGAAGAGGCGACCGCGCCCCACGACTCAGCCTTCACCAGCTCTTCATCCGCCACAAAACGCTTCCGCCACAGCCCTTCGCCGCCACCCCAGGCGGCGTTGTAGCAGACGTCGCACGGGTCGAGGGTCCCCTTCACTACCGGAATGCGTTCCCGCCGCGCCTCAAGCTCCGCGTAGAACTCCACCGGGGTCGCGAACCTCATCCGCGATTGCTCGCGGGCGTTCCACTCCCGCATCACTCCCGGCAGGTCCTGGTAGATGTCACCTTCGAACGACCTTAGCGGCAGGCCATCATCCATGCCCTGGCTGACCCAGATCACATCCGTAGGATTGTGTCGCGCACCCAGTTCGAGCTCCCGCTGCCACAATTGCTCGACCGTCGCCTCCCAGCTATCAGCATAACCATCGGGCACCGTATCCGGCGCTGACAGCCCTCCGTAGCAACCTCGGCTGCACAGGATCTGCGAGCCGTTCAGACCCTCCCAAACCCACTCGTAGGGCAACCCCGCCTCGCTCAGCCCCGCCTGTGGCCGCCACGCACGAAAGTAGCGGTAGCCGGCCAGCCGCATGATCTGCGGCACCTGCGGATGGCCCAGCGAGACATCGACGATATCGGCGTGAACGGTGAGATCGGCCTCGGGGAACAACTGGCGGAAGCGCCGCCGGCCGTGGATGATGCTGCGCAAGAAGGTCTCTTCACCGACCATGTTTGGCCGGACGTTGGCGAACCCGCCGCAGATGGCGATCCGCCCCTCCCGCACGCGCTGCTGAAGCTCCGGCACGAGGTCCGGGCGGTGATCCAGGAAAGGCTGCAGTTGCGTGACCCAGCTATCGAGGTACCAGCGGAAGTCAGGATCCTCCCGCATCAGTTCGAGCACCTGCTCGAACACGCGCACATACCGCGCCTCATGCCACGCGCGGGTGTGCGTCCAGGCCCAGTCACTGTGGCAGTAGGGAACGATCAGTATTTCGCAGCCCCGCAGCTTCTCGCGGATCTCATCCAGGGACATGCCGCGCCTCCGGCGCATCGAGGATCTCAGACGGCGGGATAATGCGACGCAGGGTGCGGAGAAACCTTTGACCGCGGGGACAGGTACGGGCCGAACAGGACAACGTCCCATCCGGCCCTTGAAACCATCTATGGTCTGGAGATGAGAGCCCAGGCAACGTTTCGACGTGTGCCTCTGGAGGCACCTCGATAGCAGTTGGGGACCCAGATGTCGAAATGGGCATTCTCACCGCGCCCGGGGACGCGCACCAGCCCGCCACGGTCGCAGACCTTCAGAAAGCCCTCCGTCTGCAGCCAGATGATGGAGCCGAGTGGGATATTTCGCGAGGCGGCACAGACTCCCCGTCGGACGGGGCTTCCATCTGCGCAATGCGTGCCGCTGCACTGGGGGCAATACGTGGTCCTCTTCGCCCGGCCCTGCACCGTGATGCCCTGGCGCAATATCTTGCTGTACAGCGCTAACTTCCACGCTGGAGCATCGGGCCACTGCCGGAGCACAACTGCTTTGTACGCCATCTTCTGCAGCGGATCGGTCGGCATCTGACGAACATTGCCGTGCGGCGGCGTGGTCCTCGGGGGGGCCAGGGCCAGTTGTTGGGCCATGGTCAACGCCGGAGTGGCTGCCATGGCGGCGATCAAAATGAAGCGCATGCTTCCTCCTCTTCATCCCCTCCCGAAACAACACAATAGCTGCCGACGAGCCTCGGCGGGCATTGTTCGAGCCATCGATTGTCTCTGCTTTGCGTAAGCGAAGTGTTAAGACTACCACAATTCGGCCCCATTCCGCTACCCCGCGGGGCGCCGAGGGAGTTGCAGGACCATCACCTGTCACTCTCCCGGCCACCCCGGCTTCACGAACATCAACCGTCTGTGCCGCGTCATTGGAGCAGGTTAACGATCTCGAACCAGCGTCACGGGAGCGGCGGGGAAGGCTGCGTCTTTGCTTGCTGGGATCAGGAAAGCGGTGGACTGAACGTGGTCGAGGCAACGGAAGTTAGTCTGGAAGAGTTGGATTTACAGCGCAGACCTCAGGCGGTGGATGTGTCGATCGTGGTACCGGCCTTCAACGAGGAAGGGGCCATTGCCGAAAGCCTTCACGGCCTGCACCGGGTGCTTGGGGACATGCCCTGGCGGTATGAGGTGATCGTTGTTGACGATGGCTGCTCTGACGGCACCGTCTGCCAGGCAGAGACCGTGCCCGGAGTGACTGTACTAAGCCACGGCCGCAATCGTGGCTATGGCGCGGCTCTGAAAACCGGCATCAGGCAGGCCCGTGGGGATGTCATCATCATCATGGATGCCGACGGGACCTACCCGGCGCACTTCATTCCGAAGCTGGTGGAGGAACTCGAGGACTGCGACATGGTCGTGGGCTCGCGTACCGGTGCGATCAGCAAGATCCCGGCTATCCGCAAGCCAGCAAAGTGGTTCCTGAACCGTCTGGCGAGCTTTCTCGCCGAAACCGAAATCCCCGACCTGAACTCCGGGCTGCGCGCCTTCCGCAAGGATGCCGTTACGCAGTTCTTTGGCATCCTGCCCTCCGGCTTTTCGTTCACGACCACGATAACGCTGGCGATGCTGTGCAACGACTACCGCGTGAAGTACATCCCGATCGACTATGAACAGCGCGTCGGCCGCTCCAAGATCAAGCCCATCGCCGATACCTACCGCTTCATCCTGCTGGTGCTGCGGACGGTTTGCCTGTTCAACCCGCTGAAGGTCTTCATGCCGCCTGCCCTGGTGCTGGTATTGCTCGGAGTGGCCCGGCTCATCTACAACGCGATCGTGATACACCATGTGGCGGGGACGGAGCTATTGTTCATCATCAGCGGCTTTCAGATCGGGGCCATCGCACTGCTGGCTGAGGTCGTCACGAAGGTGCGGATGATCCCACGCCTGGACAGCCCGGCGCCACGCTCAACAGCCGGGTAAGTCTGACTCCATATCTACCGGTTTTGGTGCAAGCTCTATGAAGATAGTCCTGGCTCACAAGTACTTCTACCGCGGCGGCGGGACTGCCAGTTACCTCTTTGCCCTGATGGAGCAGCTCCATCTACGCGGGCACGAGACCGTGCCGTTCACGGTCAACTACGAGCAGACCGTCCCGCGGGAGTATGAACACTACTACGTCTCCCCCATCGGCGGCGCCAATGAGACGCACCTTAGCGATCTGCATTCTCCCTGGGCGCAGTTGAAGGTGCTTGCGCGCGCGACGTGGTCCGTCGAGGCCTACCGCAAGGCGCGGCTGCTGGCTCGTGAGGAGCAGCCGGATATCGCCTTCGTCCACAATCTCTACAGCTACATGTCTCCCAGCCCCATCGCGGCCTTCAAGCGAGCAGGCTTGCCGGTGGTCATGCGCGTCTCCGACTACAACATGCTCTGCCCCGGTCTGAATGTCATACGCAACGGCAGGCCGTGTCTTGAATGTGTCGAGGCGGG
>LSQX01132512.1_pt2 | contig 13741 bp, 10 predicted proteins | sample 654561 | NCBI WGS metagenome assembly LSQX01 (sample SAMN04489861, study PRJNA283612) | anaerobic digester metagenome | isolation source: 4 biogas reactors fed with cattle manure at either 37C or 55C with and... | place: Denmark: Kongens Lyngby | collected 2014 | reverse complement strand
TCTGGTACTATGTCCTCGACGACCGGCGCATGAACCTCGACTATGCCGAGCACTATGTGGCGGCCCTGGACGAGATCGTCAAGCAGGTGGGCCTGCGGCTGCCGAACGGACGGATGGACTTTGCTCCCACGGCCGAGCTCGTCAGCGGCCACGAGCGCAAGACGGCGCTGTCGGTCTTTTTGCTGGGATTCAGCGTGCCGCTGGTGGGCATCCTGATCTTGTTCATCGCCTCGATCTCGATGATGGTGGCCCGCTCCCAGATGCAGGAGACGGCCATGCTGGCCAGCCGGGGCACCAGCCGGGCGCAGATCCTGATGCTCACCCTGGTGGACACGCTGATCATCCTGGCCGTCGCCACGCCGCTGGGCGTGGGGCTAGGACTGCTGCTGGCGCGGGTGCTGGGCTATTCGCTGAGTTTCATGCAGTTCGTGCCGCGCGAGCCACTCGAGGTGCACATGGCCTCGGTGGACTGGCGCCTGGTCGGCGCGGCGGGGGTCATCGGTCTCCTCTCACGGCTGGTGCCCGCCATCCTGGCGATGCGCTACAGCGTGGTGACCTTTGAGCAGCAGAATGCCCGCCGCTCGACGGCGATGAGCGCCATGCGCGTGCTCCTGCTGTTCATCCTCTTGGGGATCACGGCCTACGGGTACCGCCAACTGGACCAGCGCGGCATCCTGGGCCTCTCCGGCTGGCAGGGGGAGGATCCCCTGGGCGATCCGCTGCTCCTGTTGGCCCCGACGCTGTACCTCTTTACGGCGCCGCTGCTGGCCTCGGAGCTATTCGCGCTGCTCATGCGGCCGCTGGCGCTGATCGGGCGCTGGCTTCCCTCAGTGACGGGCTACCTCGGCTTTTTGAGCCTGGGCCGCGAGGGCGGGCAGTACCGCACGCCGACGTACCTCCTGGTCCTGTGCCTCAGCCTGGGCGTGTTCTATGCCTCGCTGGCCAAGAGCGCCGACATCTGGCTCGTCGACCGGCTCCAGTATCAGGTGGGCGCCGATCTCACCTTTGAGCCGGGCATCGACGAGGAGACCGGCCTCTCGCAGAACGACATGGCCTGGCTGCTGCCCCCTTCCGAGTACATGGAGCTCGAGGGCGTCGCCGAGGCCACCCGGGTGGGCCAATACTCTGCCCGGGTGCCGGGCTATGGCTCCAGCGCCCGGGTGCGGCTTCTAGGCGTCGAGCGCCTCTACTTTCCCCGGGTGGCGTACTTTCGGGACGACTATTCCGACAAGCCCTTGGGTGAGCTGATGAACATGCTCGCCACCCGATCGGACGGCATCCTGGTGCCGACCGAGGCCGCCGAGCTACTGGACCTGGAAGCCGGCGACAGCGTCACCCTGGAGGTCCTGATCGACGGCATCTGGCGGCCGATGGACTTTAACATGATCGGCACCTTTAGCCACTGGCCGACGGTGTACCCCGCCGAGATGCCGGCGGTGGTGGCCAACCTCGACTATCTCCAGGTGCAGACCGGCGGACAGTTCCCGCACAACATCTGGCTGCGCACCGACGAGGCGGCGGATTCGGGAGCCGTGCTCAAGGCCGCCGAGCGCCTGGGCATCCTGCCCCTCAAGCCGGCCGACCTCCGCAGCATGCTCCAAGAGGACATGGAAAAGCTAGAGCGCGTGGGCCTCTTTGGCCTCTTTTCCATCAGCTTTGTCGCTGCGGCCATCCTGGCGGGCTCGGGGCTGCTGATCTACAACTCGGCGTCGATGTCGGGCCAGGCGTACCGGTTCGCCGTCTTGCAGGCTATGGGCCTCAAGCGCCAGCAGGTCATCTCGGTGGTATCCATCGAGTACGTGGTGACCCTACTCTACGGCATGGTGGTGGGCGCCGCGTTGGGGGTGCTCGGCGCCTGGCTCTATGTGCCGTTCTTCCCGCTGAGCGAGGGGCCGGCCCTGCCGGTGCCCCCGTTCATCCCGTTCGTCGACTGGGACGCCACCACCTGGATGGCGGTCAGCATGGCCGCCGCCCTCATCGTCGTGGAGGCGATCATCCTCGTGCGCCTGGTGCGCACCAAGGTGTTCGAGGCGTTGCGGCTGGGCACTCGGGAGTAGCGGGGCGCACCTGAGATCGTGGGACCGATGCCGCGGGCGTAGAGCCCATCAAGGCGTGTCGAAAGGGATCGCGAGGGAGTATGGATATCAACATGGCGACTGAGAAACGTCCGGCTTGGCTCTCTATCCTGTCATCGGTCCTGTGGCTGATCGTGACGCTGGGGGGTCTGACCCTCATCCAGCCGTTGCTGGTGATCCTCTTTGGTGTGGGCACGCTGATAACCTCCGGCGACCCCACGGCCGTGACGATGGACAAGTACCGGATCATCTCGGCGAGGCTGTGGGGCGTGTTCCTGTACGGCGCGGTCTGGCTGGCCGGCATCATCGCCATGAACGCCTGGTTCCTCAAGGCCAAGACCCTGCAGACGCTGCTCCTGCGCTTTGGCATGGTAGCGGTGGTAGAGATCGCCGTGTGGGGCCTGGGGATCGCGGTGCAGGAGCTGATGATCGTCTAGATCCCTCGTCATCACCCCGCGCAACAAGGGGCCGGCCCGATCCGTGGATCGGGCCGGCCCAACCGCATATCGCGCCTGGCGCCTAGCGCGTCGAGCGCTGCGCCCCGGCGCCGGTCGCCTTGGAGGCCGCGCCGCCCTCGGCCACCTGGGCGTGGATGCGCAACAGGTCGGGGATGGTCTCCGCCGGCCGGCGGCCCAGGCCGCACTCCGTGGCCACGCCAAAGCCCTCCACCACCTTGGAGGCCGTCTGAAGCCGGCGCAACGTGCCCTCGACCCCGTCGGTCTTGTGCACGAGCCCCAGGAACAGCTCCGTCTCGGGATGGAGTTCCAAGTTCTCGAGCGGGGCAAAATACTCGTCATCGGAACGGTCGCGGGGCACCGGCAGGTGCAGCCATTGGATCGACCGCTCGAGGCCCTCCGACACGGCGTTGGCAACCCGCACCAGCACCGAGGTATCCTTGGGCTCCGTAAAGTGGTGGTGCTTGTAGTCGCCGTAGCAGAGGTGGTACCCCAGATCGACGTCCTCCGGCACCGCGTTGCCGATGCCCACCAGGCGGTCGATGATGTCCTCCTCGGGATTCTCGAGGGTAGTGGGGAAGACCCCCTCCAGGATGGCAAACTCGACGGCTACGTCCCACTGGATCGCCAGCCGATCGTGGGGGATGGCGTCCAAGATCTCCTGCAGCTCGTTGAGGAGCGCCTCCTCGTAGGCGGGCTCTACCGCCTGTTGATCCTGGAGTTGCAGGAACGCCCCGACGGTGGCCAGGGGCGTGGGCAACGAGACCTGGAACTTCCACGACTTGGGGATGCGCCCCTCTTGCTGCAGCCGGTCAAAGACCTGGAACGACTCCTTGGCCGCCTCCGCATAGCCCAGGTTGGTGATGCGGATGTCCTCCGGCTTGGCGCCCTCCTTTACTCGTATGGTGGGCAACTCCTGAGCGTACGCGATCTCGTTCTTGGGCACGAGCTCGAGCTCTGGCACGGCGGCGAGGCGCTCTGACTGAAAACCGATCCAGCCGATGCGCTCGCCCGTCTCACCGTCCGGCACCCACTTGGCCCTCTCTCCAAGCGTGTCGGCCACGGTGAGGAACACCTCCTCGGCGCTGCCCAGCGGCACACTGCCGGTGAGCAGCACGTGGCGCGATTCCTGTTGATCAGACATGACTCCCTCTCCACAACACTACTGCGCGGCGCGGCACACCGCCGGGCCGCGGATGTCACCACGGGACGCCGGATGGGTGTGCGGCGGCAAGGGTGCGGAGAGGTCCATGTGGGAGCGGAGACGGGGACTTGGCGGAAGGGTCGATCCACTTGTTCCGGACGTCTCCCTTTTATTGTACCGGGCGGGGCGGGGCACGACACTGACAAAAGTCGTAATGCCCCCCGGGGGGTACCGCTGGGGCGGGAGCCGGGCGCACTACCGCGGCGTGCCGGGCGGGGCGGCGCCGGCGGGCCGGCGGGGAACGGCGCGCCGGGAGGCCCGTGAGAGCCTCCCGGCGAGATGAACCGGGCACGTCGGAGCGCCCTACCCCAGGCGGGCCAGGAGATCGTCCTCCTGGCCATCGGGCCACCCAACGGTCGAGTGGGCCAGGATATAGTACTCGTAGCGAAAGGCGGGGTCCTGCATCATGGCTTCCCACTCTTCCGCGGCGCCGCTGGGGATCTGGGAGGCGTGGCAGCGGATGCCGCGCACCTTGGCATCGACGTACGGGGCGACGTCGACCACCGTGGTGATCTGGGCGTCCGGGTACCCGACAAAGGGAAATGGTACCCCGTCCATCATCACCGCGGCGCGACCGTTCTCGTTGCGCATGACGTCGAGCTGGGCCTCGGGCATCACCCGGTAGTACAGTTTGGACACCTCGTGGGGCCGGCAGTCGGCCCCCTCGGCGCCGGGGGTGTCGGGAAAGCAGTCGGGATCCCGGGCCAGTTCCACGGCGATCGTCGCCCAGCGGTGGACGGCGATGTGGTCATAGTGGCCATAGATCCCCTCGGGCCCAAAGGTGATGAGGACGTCGGGCCGCACCTGGCGGATGAGCCGCACCAGGCGGCCGACGGCCTGCCCCTGGTGGGCGATGGGGAGTTGGCCGTCGGTAAAGCCCAGGAGGTGCGGCTCGCCGATGCCATAGGCCCGGCAGGCGCAGCGCAGCTCCTGTTCGCGGATATCGGGGAGGTTGGCCGGGTTGGCGGCCACACCCTCGGCGATCTGACCGGCCTCGCCCCGGGTGGCCGTCACCAGGTGCACGTCGCACCCCTGCGCGGCGTAGCGTGCGAACGTGCCACCGGTGCCGAACGCCTCGTCGTCCGGGTGGGCAAAGACGGCCATGAGTGTCTTGTCGCTCATACCCTCTCCTTCGTGCCTGCTGCGCGATTAGGCGGGCCAAGGAACGCCGGCCTGGGCCAGGAACCCCTCCAGCACGGCCGCCGCGTTCTCGGTGGGGGTCTCGGGCTGCAGCGCCTTGGCTGGGCCCAGGACGTACCCGCCGCCCCGGCCCATCTCATCGGCCAGCCGCGCCACCTCCCGGCGGATTTCGTCGGGCGTGCCAAAGGGGATCGTCGACTGGGAGCCGAGCCCGCCCCAGAACGTGATATGGGCGCCGTACTCTTGTTTGAGCGCGTAGGGGTTCATGCCACGGGCCTCGGGCTGCACGCTCTCCAGCACGTCGAGGCCGATCTCCACGAGGTCGGGCATGATGTCGACCACGCTGCCGCAGCAGTGGCTGAGGCAGTACTTGCCCGCCGCGTGCACCTGCTCGTACATCCGGGCCAGGCGCGGCTTGATGAACCGGCGCCAGCGCTCGGGCCCCAGGAGGATGCCCTGCTGATAGCCCCAGTCGTCGGAGAACAGGATGCCATCGACGGGGAGCGCCAGCAAACAGTCGATGACCTCCATCTGGTGAACGGCGACGGCCTCCACCAGCGCATCGTAGAATGCGGGATCGCCCGCCGCGTCCATCAGGGCCTCGTTGAACCCCCGCAACGTCCAGGCGCGCTCAAAGAGCCCGAACCCGAACCCCGCCACGGTTAAGCGGTCGGGACGCGCGGCGATGGCGGCCTCTGCCTTCTCGCGCCAGCCCGGCCGAAAGCACCGGTCCATTGCGGGCCACTGGAGCCCATCGAGGGACGCCTCCGGTAGGGCGGGCTGCGCGAGGTGGTTGGGCCGTCGGTCGATGCGCCAGACGCTGCCGAACGCATCGGTGAAGAGCGGGCTGTCGCCCGGCTCGTAGCCCGCCACACTGAGATTGGCCCCGCCGACGGTGACGATGGCGTTCTCCAGGAGCGCCCGCCACCCGTCCGAGGCATAGTGCTCGTCGAGGGCGCGGGCCACGTTCTCCTCCATCCCCAGGACATAGGGGACGTGGTCCGTCTCACGGTGCGCGATCTGAGCGAGTACGAGATCCCTCGGACAGGTGGTAGTGGCGTTCACGGGTCCTCCTCGACGTGGTTGGGCACTAGGCGTTCACGACGTTCTGTGGCTCTCCCCGGGCAAAGGACGCGATGTTCTCGACGACAACCTCCAGGAGCCGAGCCCGCGCGGAACGGGTGGCCCAGGAGATGTGCGGCGTGACGTAGCAGTTCTTGGCCGTGAGGAGCGGGTTGTCGGGCGGCGGGGGCTCTGCGCTCAGCACATCCAGGCCGGCGCCGGCGATCTGCCCGGCGTTCAGCGCCTCGGCGAGGTCCGGCTCGTTGATGACCGGGCCGCGGCTGGTGTTGATGAGCAGGGCCGTCGGTTTCATCATGGACAAGTACTTCTTATTGACCAGCCCCTCGGTATCGGGCGTGAGGGGGGTGTGCAGGCTGATGACGTCGCTCTCGCGAAACAGAGTCTCAAGGTCGACAATCCGGGTGCCGTTCTGCTCGGCATCCTGGACAAACGGATCGTAGGCGATGACCTCCATGCCAAAGGCCTTGGCCAGCTCGCCGGTGGTGCGGCCGATGCGCCCATATCCCAGGACGCCCATGGTAAGGCCGGCCAGCTCGGTCAGTGGGCAATCCCAGTACGACCAGTCGTCCGAGTCGGACCAGCGCCCCTGGCGGACCGTCTCCGCGTGGTGGGCCACGTGCTGGGCGAGGTTCAGGACGTGGGCAAAGACCATCTGGGCCACCGAGGTCGTGCCATAGGTGGGCACGTTAGTCACCGGGATGCCCCGCTCCCGGGCGGCCTCGGTGTCCACGATATTATAGCCGGTTGCCAGGACCCCAACGTACTTGAGGTCGGGAAGGTTGTCCATGATCTCCCGGGTGATGGGCACCTTGTTCACCAGGATCACGTCCGCGCCCTTGGCGCGCTCCACCACCTCGTCGTCGGCCGAGCGCTCGTGTATCGTGGTCTCTCCCAGCGCCTCCAGGCTGCTCCACGAGAGGTCACCGGGGTTCAACGTGTATCCATCCAGTACGACGATCTTCATGTGCCACTATCTCCTTGCCGCGCCAATCGCAATCGAGCACGGGCGATGCGCCGTGCACACACGCTGTGGGGCAGGCACAGCGGAACCTCCTGGCAGGGCGCTCAGGAGGCTCCGCGATGACGTCACCCTCGAGGTAGTATAGCGCGAGCGCTAGCCCCTCGCCAAGTCCAATGCCTGCTGCAGGCCAGAGAGCCGCTCGCTTCGCTCACGGGCGAACCGCTCGATGCCGGCCAGCACGTAGCGGGGCGAGAGCCGCGCCTCGTCGACCAGCTCGTCGAGGGCGCCGCCCTTGCGCCAGCGGTTGTCCCAGTCCGCCGAGAGGGCGTACTCTTCGGCCACCTTGTTGAACAGCCAGTCGTGCATCAGGGCCCGGGCCTGGGTGGTGATGACCATCGAGTCCGCCCGGTCGGCGGGGCTCAGCACCCGGTCGCGATAGTCGGCCGGCTGCAGGGCAAAGAGCTGCGGGCTCGTGGCGCACACGATCTTGGCGTTGATGCCGGCGCGCTCTAGGTCGGGGAGCACCTGCAGGACGCTGACCATGGCGCTGGTGCCCTGGACGATGACCGTGCCGCTGCGGGGCTCGCCGTCGCGATAGTCGCGCACGACATAGGCGCCCCGGGCGGCCTCGAAATGCGAGGGCATGCCCAGCGCCTGCCGGTCGGGGATGGTGATCGGGGGACGGGTGAGGTGCAGCGCCACGATGGGCGCCTCCTGACGGAGCGCCGCGCCGAGCATGACGGGCACCTCGTTGTACTCCCACGGATGCAGGTTGATGACCGCCCCCGAGGGGAAGAGTTGGGTGACGCCCGGCGAGTAGATGCCGAAATGGGTGCGGCTATCGTCGGCGGTCTCCGGGCCCGAGTGGCCGGCCACCCACAGCACCTTGCCGAGCTTCCACTGGCAATCCTGGGCCATCTGGCTGTAGAGGCGCATCAGGCCGTACTTGAGATACGAGAACGCCCCGTACGTGGAAGCCACGCCGTAGAACCCGTCGAACTCGTTCTCGGGGTCCTCGGACAGGTTCACCGACGCCATCCCCACCAGGATGCCGGCGTTGGCGAACTCGGTGATCTCCTGGGGCAACAGGACGCCCTCCGGCGTGCCAAAGCGCTCGTACCATCCGTACCCGCAGAAATCGCCGTACTGCTCGGCAAAACCGGCCACCTGGGTGGAGCCCGCCAGGTCGGCGGAGCAGGCCATAAAGAGGGGCCGGTCGTACTCTTGGGCGCCCAAGGCGTTCACCCACGCCCCCCACTTGGCCAGCGCGGCGCGGTTGGCCACCTTGGTACCTGGCTCCACAAAGACGTCCGCCGGGTAGTTGCGATAGTCGTACAGCCGCTCGTCGCGATAGGGGTTGCCGCGCGCGCCGAGCCGGAAGGACGGCAGGCTCTCGGGCACGCTGTCGCCCAGCTCCACGAGGCGGTCGGCGAGATAGTCGACCAGGGCCTGGTCGCGGTGCAGGACGTCGATGACGACCTGGAGGTTGGCGCGGAACTCTTCCCGCTGGGCATCGGGGTCGGTCGGGGCGCAGCCGCCCTGGTTCACAAAGGACGCGCCGTACTTTTCTGCAAAGGGCCGCTTGGTCTCCCAGAACGCCTCGCAGTCCATCGGGTGGGGCACGCCGTGGGAGGCGGCGTCGAACTTGCCATAGTCGCGGCCCTTGCGGGTCTTGAGCCACGCCGCACTGGGGACGCGCTCGGGGTTCTCGCCGAGGACCATCTCCAGGAGCGTGCGGGTGACGGGCTCCCACTCGCTGCCCTGCTCGGTGCCCAGCACCCGCCAGCCGTGGGAGCCGAACCAGTCCGCGGGGGTACCGTACACCGCGCTGGAGACGGAATGGGCGTCGATGCCATAGTCGTTCCAGTCCACGACATAGTAGAGGTTGTCCAGCGCCAGGCCCCAGGCGGAGTTCATCGTCTCGTGGGTGCCGCCGGGGGTGAGGCCACCCTCGCCCTCAAAGATGATGACCTTGACGCCGTCGGCGCCGGCGCGCTTGAGGGCCAGCGCCTCGCCGGCCGCCGCCGGGCTGCCGTGGCCCGAGGGGCCGGTGTTGAACTTGAGGAAGAGCGTCTTGCCCTCCATCTCCGCGTGGCCCGACAGGCCGCCCAGCCGGCGAAAGCCGAGCAGGTCCTCCCAGTACAGCACGCGCTCCGGGCCGCCCGGCACCAGGTAGCGCGCGTCGCCCGTCTGCTCGTACTTGATCCGCATGGCCTCGTTCAACACGGCGAGCGTGGCGTACACCAGGGGGATGGCGTGGCCCGCCCCGAGGACGAACCGGTCGCCAAAGCGCTTTTCCGGGTGGCGGATATCCCAGCGCATGACGCCCCCGAGGAGGGTGGCGAGGAGCGCGTGGACCTTGGAGCGAGAGCCGCCGGGGTGGCCGCTCTGCCGGTAGTTGAGCGTCAGGTCGATCAGCTGATCGACGAGGTCCTTGGTCTTTTCCCAGTGGCCATAGTCGGTCGCCAGGAGGTTGCAGCGTTCGGCGACGGGGTCTCGGGCAGCGTCTATCATGACGTGTCTCCTTTCAGCGATGGAGGGGCAATACCGGTCAGGTGCCGGAACGCCGGATGCGGCGTCCGCGGCGCCGGGAACCGTTTACAGAATAGGACGAGAGGGCTGCGCGTGTCAAGCGGCGACGGCCGGCGTGCCGAGCACCTATTGACGCGCCGATGGCCATGATGTAGTCTTGGCCCAGCCGGCGCAGAGGACGCGCCGATCCTGATGCCACGGAGCCCGCCTTGAACAACAGCCCACGATTCCCTTCCGGCGTCTGGCCTGTCATGCTGACGCCGTTCACCCCGGACCGCGCCATCGACTGGCGCGGTCTGGACGCGCTCACCGACTGGTACCTGGCCGCCGGGGTCTCCGGCCTGTTCGCCGTGTGCCTCTCCAGCGAGATGTACGCCCTCGAGGAGGACGAGCGCCTGGCCCTGGCCAGGCGCGTGGCGCAGCGCGCCGCAGGTCGGGTGCCCGTGGTGGCCAGCGGCACGTTTGGGGGGCCGGTGGAGGCGCAAGCCGCGTTCGTCCGACGCATGGCCGACACCGGCGTCGACGGCGTGGTGGTCATCGTGAATCAGTTGGCCGAGGAAGCGGAGGGCGAGGCGGTCTGGCAGCGCAACGCCGAACGCCTGCTGGACCTGACTCCCGACGTATCGCTGGGCCTCTACGAGTGCCCGGCGCCCTATCACCGGCTCCTGTCGCCCGAGATGCTGGGCTGGGCGGCCGGCACGGGGCGTTTCCTCTTTCACAAGGACACGTCCTGTCGGATCGGCCCCATCCGGGCCAAGATCGCCGCGGCCCAGGGGACGCCCTTTCGCTTCTACAACGCGAACACCCCCACCCTCCTCGGCTCGCTGCAGGCCGGTGGGGATGGCTACTCGGGCACGGCGGCCAACTTTTACCCCGAGCTCCTCGTGTGGCTGTGCCGCTGCCACGCCGAGCAGCCCGAGCGCGCCGCCCGCCTGCAGCACCTCCTGACGGTCTGCGATCGGGCAGCGGCCCATCGTTATCCGGCAACGGCCAAGCAGTACCTGGCCGACCTGGGGCTGCCCATTGGGGTCCACTGCCGCATCACGCAGGCGCCCTTGGAGGAGCCCGAGTTCACCATGGTGCGCCACCTGCGCGAGGTGGTGCGGGAGCAGTGCGTGGATCTGGGCATTGGGTAGGTGCCTTGGGAATCTGTAGGGTGGAACACGAACCACACGAATCTGGGACGAATCTCGTTAGCTCTCGTCTAGTACATCTTGAGACCATTGCATTAGTTCCTATTCGTCCGCCATTCGTGGGATTCGTGATAGGGCCCGACCTCCAGCGGATCACCCAGGCGACGGCCAGACCACCGATAGAAGGAGCGCCATGAAGAGACAGCCCAACCTCCTGTACGTGTTCACCGACGAGCAGGCCGCGCGCACGATGGCGGCCTATGGGAACGACCAGATCCAGACGCCCAACCTCGATCGCCTGGCGTCCCAGAGCGTGGTGTTTGACAAGGCCTACGTCACCCAGTCGGTGTGCACGCCGTCGCGTTCGACGCTGCTCACCGGGCTCTACCCGCACACGAACGGCTGCATCGAGAACAACGTGCCGCTGCCCGAGGACGTCCCCTGCCTGCCGGAACTGGGCGATTTCAGCGACTATGCCGTCGGCTATCACGGCAAGTGGCACCTGGGAGACGAGATATTCGCCCAGCACGGCTTTGACGATTTCATCAGCATCGACGACGGCTACCGGTCGCACTATCGGGACTATCGCGACCACGACGCCCACAGCACCTACCACCACTGGCTGGTGGCCAACGGCTTTCGGCCCGACTCGGTCTCCAAGGACGGCTTTCGCTCCTTTAGCCGGGGGTACTGCGCGCGGCTGCCCGAGGAGTACTCGAAGCCGTTCTACGTGGCGAACGAGGCCAGCCGGTTCATCCGGGAGAACCGGGAGCAACCGTTTGTCCTAACGGTGAACTTTTTCGAGCCGCACATGCCCTACTTCAGTCCGCGCGACAACCAGTACGATCCCGCCGACATCCCCCTGCCGCCCAACTTTATGGATCTGCCAGGCGAGGAGAACCCGCTCAAGACGCGCCTGTACTACCTCGGCTATCGGGACGGCGGCCACAGCGGACTGCCCCTCAAGACGGAGGCGGACTGGCGGCGGATGATCGCCAACTACTGGGGCCTCTGCAGCCTGGTGGACACCCACCTGGGCCGCATCCTGCGCACCCTGGAGGAGAACGGCCTCGCTGAGGACACCATCATCATCTATACCTCGGACCACGGCGACATGATGGGCGCCCACCACCTCCTGGCCAAGTGCACCCAGTTCGAGGAGGCCGCCACGGTGCCCCTCCTCGTGCGGGTGCCGGGGGTCGCCGACGACGGCCGCCACGTGGCGGAGCCGGTCAGCCAGATCGACGTGGTCCCCACCATCCTCGACGCCATGGGGCAGCCGGTTCCCGAGGGCCTGCAGGGCTACAGCCTGATGCCCTTCCTGCGCGGAGAGGAACCCTCCCTGCCCGAGGGCGACGTGGTGGTCGAGTGGCAGGGCTACAACAACGGGTTTGGCGATGTGATCGGCCAGCCCAGCATCCTGCCCGTCTGGCGAGAGACGGCCACCGAGGAGGAGATCGTGACCGCCCTCGGCGACCCCGTCCGCACCGTGATCACGCCCGAGGGCTGGAAACTGAACTGGAGCAGCATCGGCGAGGATGAGCTTTACAACCTGACCGAGGACCCCTACGAGACGCGCAATCTGTACGCCGAGCCGGGGCACGAGGAGGTCATCGCCGATCTCAAGGATCGGATCCGTCGGTGGCAGGCGCGCACCGGCGACACCGTCGTCCTGCCCGCATAGGGCGCCACCGGCCACGAACGGCCACAGGAGAGCACAGCCATGACAGAGCAGGCGATCCAGTTCTCGGTGTTCACCAAGCCGTGGAAGATGCCCCTCGCGGAGCTGGGTGAGTTTGTGCACCGCCTGGGGTTCGACGGCATCGAGTTCCCCGTGCGCCCGGGCTACCAGGTGGAGCCGGAGACGATCGGCCGCGACCTGCCCGCCGCCGTGCAGACGTTGGCCGGGGCGGGGGTGCGGGTCTATAGCGTGGCGGGCGACACCGACGTGCCGACCATCGAGGCCTGCGCGGCTGCGGGGGTGCCCATGATCCGCACGATGGCCCGGGTGCCAGAGTCGGATTATGTCGATTCCGTAGCCCGACTGCAACGCGAGTACGAAGCGCTGGTGCCCGCCCTCGAGGATCACGGGGTCACCATCGGCGTGCAGAATCACTTTGGCCGCTTTGTCCCCGACGGGATGGGCATCATGGACCTCCTGCGGCCCTTTGACCCCAAGCACTACTGCGTCGTGTGGGATGCGGCCCACGAGGCCATCCAGGGCGGCGAGATGGACCATGCCCTGGACATCGTGTGGCCGAAACTCGGCATGGTAAACCTCAAGAACGCCTTTTGGCAGCGGACCAACGGCCCCGAAGCCGAGATCGCCGAGTGGAAGCACTACTGGACCTCGGGGCGCCAGGGGCTCTGCTCGTGGCCCAAGGTGGTGGGCGAGCTCAAGCGCCGCGGCTATCGCGGGGTCGTCTGCCTGACCGCCGAGTACAGCGACGGGGGCGCCGTGAACCGCCTGATCGCCGAGGACCTGGCCTTTGCCCGGTCGCTCTTTGCGGCGGAGGTCTAGATGGCCACGCCCATCGGCGACCGCACGCTCCGGGTGGCCGTGGTGGGCGCCGGCCGCATGGCGAACAGCGTCCACTATCCCTCGTTGGCGTCGCTAGAGGATGTCGAGATCGCCGCGATTTGCGACATCGACGAGGGGCGGCTGACGGCCACGGCGGATCGGTACGGCGTCTCGCGGCGCTACACCGACTATCGGGAGATGGTCGACGCGGTGGCTCCCGATGCCGTGTACGTCATCGGCCAGCCGCATATCATGTACGACCTCTGGACCTGGTGCCTGACCCAGGGGCAGAACCTGTACATCGAAAAACCGATGGGGATCACGCTGCACCAGGCCCAGGCGCTGGCCCACCTAGCCGAGGAGCACGGCTGCATCACCCAGGTCTCCTTTCAGCGGCGCGCCGCTCCCCTGGTCGTCATGCTGCGGGACGAGTGCCTGAAGCGGGGGCCGATCACCCACGCCCTGTGCAGGTTCTACAAATGCAACATCGAGCCCTTTCTCGGCGCACGCGACCACATGATGGACGACGGCGTCCACGCCATCGACACCCTGCGCTGGCTCTGCGGCGGCGAGATCGAGGGCGTCGAGAGCACCTTGCGTCGCATCCGGGTGCCCGACATCAACTTTTTGGTCGCCA
>LSQX01116225.1_pt1 | contig 13741 bp, 12 predicted proteins | sample 654561 | NCBI WGS metagenome assembly LSQX01 (sample SAMN04489861, study PRJNA283612) | anaerobic digester metagenome | isolation source: 4 biogas reactors fed with cattle manure at either 37C or 55C with and... | place: Denmark: Kongens Lyngby | collected 2014 | reverse complement strand
AAGATATCAGGGCGGATATAATGGGAATAGAAGGGGTAATCTGCATTAACACGCTAAAAACCAGGGTGCACGCCGATAAATTGTTTGTAGATGTTGATGTGGCCGTAGAAGGGACACTATCGGTGACAGAAGGACATATTATTGCGGAAAAAGTCCATGATAAGATTGAAAATGGGAATTATAAGGTAAAGCATTGCATGGTTCACGTTGATCCTTTCAGCAGAGATAGTTAAAAAAATACTAACGGCAAAAACGGGATTCCGAAATTAAAAGATAGGGGATTGTATAATTAATCAGCAACTAATTTTTATACGAAAGGGTGAGAAGGTGGAGATTTCCATTAATCCTGCGGAGAAGATCGAGGGACATATAAGGGTGCCGGGAGATAAATCTATATCACATCGGGCTTTACTTTTTTCCTCCCTGACAGAGGATACAATCGAGGTAGAGGGCTTGCTGAAGGCCGCGGATACTTTATCCACAAAAAAATGTTTAGAGAAACTGGGCATCAAATTTAAAGGAGAAGGAGAAAAAATAACAGTAGAGGGAAAAGGGTTGCGCGGTTTAACGGAGCCGGATGATGTGCTGAATGCGGAAAACTCGGGAACTACGGCACGTCTGCTGACGGGCCTTCTGGCAGGGCAACCCTTTTATTCTACGCTGACAGGGGATGTTTCCCTGCGCAGGCGCCCGATGAAAAGAATTACCGAACCTCTGGGAAAGATGGGCGCGGCCATCAGCGGAAGGCAAAACAGCGAGCTCTTGCCTCTCTCTATCAGGGGTTACGACCTATTGCCGATCAGCTATACCTTGCCTGTCCCCAGCGCCCAGGTTAAATCCGCTCTTCTAATTGCCGCCCTTTACAGCAGGGGTATATCGGAGATAATCGATTATTATAATACCAGGGATCATACTGAGAGAATGTTTCAGCACCTCGGTTCCCGAATTGAAAAGAAAGGGAAATATCATATTGTGATCAAAGGCCCTTCCAGGCTCAAGGGCGACAGGATCCGCGTTCCGGGAGATATCTCCTCGGCAGCCTTTTTCATTGTGGCTGCGGCGCTTTCCCATCGTGGGGAACTTTACATTGAAAACGTGGGAATTAATCCTTCCAGAGCCGGCATTCTCGAGGCATTGGGCGCGATGGGTGCGGATATCCGTATATTAAACAAAAAAGAGTACAACCTTGAGCCGGCAGCGGATTTACTGGTAAGAGGCGGAACAAAATTAAAGGGGACGGAGGTAGCGGGTGAAATGGTTCCGCGCTTAATCGATGAGATACCTGCACTGGCCGTGGCCGCACTTTTTGCGGAAGGCGATACGGTAATCAGGGACGCTGCTGAACTGCGGGTAAAGGAATCCGATCGCTTAAAAACCATTTCACTTGAACTGCGTAAAATGGGCGCAAGGATTAAAGAACTTCCTGATGGGCTGATCATCGGGGGCGATACCAAGCTATCCGGCGCCCGCTGTGAAAGTCACGGCGATCATCGCATTGCCATGGCCCTGGCGACGGCAGCCCTTTTTGCTGAAAACGAGTCGGTGATTAACGGGATAGAGGCAGTGGGGATATCCTTCCCCGGTTTCTTTGATTTAATGAACAGCCTTATTTCCTAGGTTTGTATAGCCGCTGAAAGTAATCATTATCAGCGGCAATTGTTTGCTTATCGGCGATATTTATTCAGAGCGGTTGCCGATAACTTTTTTTCTAAAAGATAATACCTGGCATCGGCTGTCTCCTGGATAATCCCGGCATTTAACATTGTTTGCAGGGCGTAAGGTTTGTAATCGCGAATCCTGTACATCCGCTCCAGAAAACTTTGCGGGACAATGCCAAGCTCTTCCCTTGTTTTAGCGGTTTGGGCATCCAGGGCGCCGCTGTTAAAAAATATTCTGATTATCTCTTTAATGGCCTTTACCATAAGCAGACGTGAGAGGAAAACGCCTACCCCCAGAATAAAAACAACAAATAAAATGAACAAAGCTGTTTGCTGCATAAATGTACTCCTTTACAAGATCTTTTTGGACTTCAAAACATATTATACCAGTCCGGTGTAATTTTAAAAAGAATTATCTACTAGATCCATCCGGCCGAAGTATTTTAATTTTCTTCCGTTCCCAGGTTAAAATTCCTTCTTTTCGCAGTTCGTTGAGAATAAAGGTGACTGTTTGCCACTTCCTACCATACGCTAAGGACGGCGAAAAGGCACCCCCCCCAATGTGCTTAAAATCTTGAAAATTAAATTTCGACATTGGAGTTTACTTAAAAAAGCAGGGCTAAATATTATCTATTAAATCCGTCCAACGTAAAATTTTAATCCTTTTTCTTTCCCAATCTATAATACCCTTTTTTCTCATTTCGTTCAAAATGATTGTTACTGTTTGACGAGTACTTCCAACCATTTGTGCAATCTCTTCATGTGTAATCGGAAGATCAATAATTGTATATTTTCCCTTTTGTTTACCCAACTCCTTGCACAAGCGTACCAGTAACCTAATCACCCTATCCCGAACAGGAAGAACGGCCAATTCTTCAATAATATTTTGATATTTTAATAAATGCTGGGTTAAGAGCCATAGGGTTTTAAAACAATAATCAGTGTTTGAATAAAACTCACACAGCTGCTCTTTACTTATGGACCATAGGGTGACTTTACACAAGGTTTTTGCAAAACGAATTCTTGGAGAATTTAGGAGCACTTCGGCTAATCCAAAAACCTCGCCAGGATTTACGATACTAAAAATTACTTCCTTACCATTTGGTTTTATTGTATAGATTTTAACTCTTCCATCTTTTACAAGATATGCTTCACGCGGATTATCATTTAAATGAAAGATGATTTCGCCTTTAACATAATGGCGAATGTATCCGTTAAGGGTGAAAAAGTTACAGAATTCATTTCGTACATCTTTAATGATAAATTTTTTTCCTAAGAAATAATTATTTATGGTTTGTCTATTAAAATCTTTTACAGACACATCTATCCCTGCCCGAGTTTAGTTTACTAAATCTCTATCAATTGATGTAAATATATGGCGGATACAACCCCAAAAATTATTTTTAAAGTGATCCCCAAGTATAGTTACCATACTTGGGGATCACGCAATTAGCCAACTGATAAACCTATTTTTCGTAGTAAGGATCACGGATCGGGGGCGGTATTCCAATACTCAAAACAAGTCGGGACTATGTGAAGCAACCAAAGCTTGAACCGGCTAAAAAGATGCTTACAGTGCTTTGTTCATAAAGTGATGCAAAGGTTTGGGTAAATAGTTCCCCAAAATATAGATCTGTATTTTATATATTCTACCAAATCTCACAATCCCCTCTTCTGAATATATCAAATGTTAAGTATATCAAATATAAGGTACTGCCTTTAAAATTTAAAAAAAAAACTAATAATGTCAGCTAGATGACAGACTAACAATGTTTTTCAACTATGATAAAAGTAGGAGATTAAATTAAACGGCAAGTCTCCATTAAAAAAACTTAAAAGGAGGTATTCGTGTTGGGAAAATGCGAATTTTGTGGGCGGACAATAAAGGGCGATCCTGAGATTAGAATTCGAAGAGGCAAAGAACATATATATTGTTCTGATTTTTGTTTTAAGATGCATTTTTATGATGTTCCAACTATTACAAACGAAGATCTACAGAAATTTTATAACCTTCGCTGTGTCAGTATTAAACTTGACTAAAAAAATATAATAAAGGAGGATGAAGAATGGTCGGTAAACTGGAAGGGTTGGTTGACAATATTGTTGAAACAGATTTTTTAATCATTGGTGGTGGTCTAGTTGGAAGCATGGCTGCTATTCGCGCTAGAAAGAATAACGAGGATATTGATGTAACGATAATTGATAAAGCCCGTATGGAATACAGTGGTGATGGAACGGGTCTGGATAATTTCACTCATATTCCTTTGCGTAAAGAACAGATTGCTGGAGAAAGTATTGATGAGGATGAGGTCAAAAAGTCTGTATTTGGTGCTAATAGAATGAAAGGGCTCAAGAATTTGAAACTTGACGCTATTCAAATGAAAAATGCATATATATCTCAACCAATTTTAGAAGAAATCGGCGTCAGAATTCGTGAAGATGATGGTACACTAAAAGTAGTACAGGGTTATAGAAAAGGAACTGTATGGGGACATGTAGAATATGACGAAAACGGCAATCCAACCGAACCTTTTTTTGGAACTCTTTCTAGAGTTTCTGACCTAAAACTGAAATTGGGAAGTGCCGTTCGTAAATCAGGAACCAGAGTATTTGATAGAACAATGTTGACTAGCATTATTACCCGTGATGGTACAGCTATTGGGGCAACTGCTCTGAATACTAGAACTGGTAAATTTTTTGCTTTTAAAGCGAAGGCTATTCTTTTGGCAACTGGAGCCGCGTGCAGGTTATATCCATATCCATGGGCGCCATACCCTAATCGCTTGTTTTATAGCTTGTTATCACCTGTGAACCATGGGGGCGGCTTAATAAGCGCGTTCAATGCCGGTGCCAAACTCCATTGTTTGGAACATTCATGTGTATATAATGTTTCAAAAGGAATAAATCACAGCAGTGGAGGCGGAGGCTGCAACTGGTATTTAAAGATGTATAATTCTAAAGGAGAATGTCTTGAGGATAAATATCCTGATATGATTGTTACGAAGGTGGGGGGTAAGATTCCGGGGGTAAATTTCCTTTATTCACCAAGTATTTCAAACCCTGAAGTTGAAAAGGATGTTATATTATCATACAAGGATAAAGCTACTTTTGATGAGATAATTGGGACCTATTTTACAGCTGCAACCGAACCGCCGAAAGCGCTAAAATTTCATCAGCTTGCTGGAGGGGTAAAAAATGAACGCCCTTCTGAATGCTCCGCTGTTATGGTTGGCTTTGGCATGGCGGGGGGGGGTGTTTTGCGCGAAAATGAATTTTCTGAGTCGGGCATAAAGAACCTGTTTGCTGCCGGTAACGTTACAGGCAATGGGGGTTCTCCTGGATTTACCTGGGGTTGCCTTGTTGCAGATCATGTTACCCAATTAGTTCAAGATCAAAAATTGGCTACAATAGGTAGTGAACAATTGAAGCAAATAGATGAGACCCGAAAATGGGTATTTGCACCATTGGGACGAAAGACTGAGTATAAGGTTAATACATTAGAATTAGAGGACTACATCAGGCAAGTAAATTATAATTATGTTGGTATCCATAAAATTAAAGCAAGGATGGAACGTGCTGCCGAATTAATAAAATTGGCTAGAGAGGGAGCAGTCCCATTATTAACAGCGAACAACCCTCATGAGCTGATGCGCGCTATTGAAGTGCAAGATATTATTGTAATTTCCGAACTGCATGCACATTCTTCTTTGCTAAGAGATGAAAGCCGCTTGGGCCCTGTGCATTACCGTGAGGACTACCCAGAAATGGATCCAAAGTGGGATAATAAAATAGTAACTGCTAAAAAAATAGATGGTGAAATTAAGTATGATATAGAGAATCTTAATTAAAGGAGTTGAGGCAAAGATGTATTCTTTTAAAAATAATTATGGCCCCAAAATTGATTACAGATTTTGCATTGGTTGTGGTGATTGTTACGATAATTGTCCAATGGATATTTTCGGCTGGGACGAAGAAAAGCAAATGCCTACCGTGGTATATGCAGCTGAATGTTCATTCTGTTGTTTTTGTGAGTCTTTTTGTCCGGAAATAGCGATAGAAGTTGTCCTTCCATTGCATCAGATGCTTGATTTTGGTATTTCTCCTGTGTCGCTGAAGAAAAAAAGCAAGTTTTTGGAATAACAGGTAAAAGAGCCTATATTATCTGAAGTGATTTGTGATTCGACCCCAAAAAAAATTTTGGTTATCAGTAACATGCCAGTTCACAACCAAAACTGAAATGGCAGTTAGGCATGTGGGAAAAATAAAAAAAAGGGGCTTGCCCCGCATCTCCTGCGGTGCCAAGCAGACTTCGGTAGCGATCCACAGTCATTTTATTATCGGTAACGGGTACTGCATTAAACCTTTTTTGTTCTTTGATAATACAGTTGTCTTAAAGCGGACACGATACGCAATCTTCTTTGTTGAACTTGGCATTATAGGGCTTTTCCCCCAGGTTGTGCGCAGTTGATATCGGCACAAGTCCCCCGGGGCAGGCAACAATTAATTGTTGGGGTCAATGACAAACTGGCCAGCATCCAACTTGCCTTACGGCGCATGACGCCCGTTTAATGCCGAGAGCTTACCTATTAAATGGCGTATTTTAAAGTTGTTTTTCAGTTTTACACGAACATAGGAGCCGGTTTACTGCTACTGCTTATTGGTTTGATTACGTTATCCGTGTTACATTTTAGCTTGAATTGACCTTTTTGGGGTCGAATCATTGCTGGTTGTGAATATGTGGTCAATGCTTAAGGTGTGTTGTTTGCATATTACAACCATATTTTAAAAGATTATATAATTGCTAAGGAAATTCGGACAAAAAAGTGGCTTCCCTTAAGGTGTATAACTATCTTATGAAAAAACATGCACAGGTAAATTCAAAGCAAAGTAGTACTGAAGATTCTAAAGGAAGAGAAAACCGTATCTAAGATAGCAACTTATTATGAAATTCACCCCAATCAGCTATAAAGTTGGGAAAAAGAAGCTATTGACGGTCTTTCTTACACAGAAATCGGTAAGTTGACTATTCAGCCCAACTGGCTGGGAAAAAATCTAGCATCAAGCTAGAGTAGGCATGAACAGCCAAATCTGGTAGACTTTGAAAATCGAATACTGCCCATCACAACTCAAACGAAATTGCATATCTATACCGATGATCCCTATATGGGTTGCCGTCCAATTACAGCAATTTTGAATCGTACCGACTTTCCTATAAGCCAAGACCCACACCTGTGTAGGCAACACTGCATGTTGCCTACATACCTATAGCCTCCGCTGCTACAATATTCAAGGATCAAAAACACAAAAACAAACCAAACAGGAGGTGCGATCCACCTTATACCAAAAAATGTCTTGACAATGTTAGCTACTTTATACTTCTTTATTAAAATAAAATAATTGCGAGGAGAGATAAAAATGTCAAAAACGACTCTTAGGGCAAATAATGTGCGATTACAATTAATCAGTTTAATAATAATTACAATTTTGTCAGGGTTGGTATTTGGATGCTCAACTCCACAAAATATTGAAACAACAGAAACAGAAAAAGGAATAAAAACAATAGAACTTCGATTAACTCATATCAATTCTACGTTGCACCCGACTCACAAAGCTTTTGAGAAATTTGCCGAAGAGATCAAGCAGAGGACAAATGGCAAAGTGGAGATAATGCTGTATCCATCAGACACTTTGAATGCACCTTTTGAGACCTATAATTCATTAATAAACGGTCTAGCAGATATTGGAAGAGCACCTGTTGGTTATTCACCTGCTATTATGCCACTAAACAAGTTATTTGGTGATGCGTTGATGGGAGTTAAAACTGCTGCTGAAGCTGATGAAATATGGACTGAGGCATATAACAATCTGCCGGAATTACAAGCGGAACTTGAAGATGTGCATGTACTATGGCTTAATAGTACTTCACCAATGTCTCTTTGTTCAAATGTCCCAATTCGCAGATTGGAAGATTTAAAAGGGCTTGTATTAAGGATTCCTCCTGGGTTAGAATCGCTGGCAAAAGCTTGGGGTGCAAGCCCAATTAATATGCCGGTAGGTGATATATATGTTGGGTTAGAGAAAGGTACAGTGGACGGATTTTTTGGTAGTGCAGAAATGTTGTATTCCATGAAATTAGCTGATTATACAAAATATGCAACTAATATGTATATGACATATGCTCTGTCCTATGTAGGAATGAACCAAGAAGTCTGGGAATCTTTGCCGGCAGATGTACAGAAGGTCTTTAATGAACTTGGTGAATGGGGGCGAACAGTATTAATGGAAGGCTTTGGCGAAGGTGAAAAACAGGCTTACGAGTATGCACAATCTCAAGGATGTGAATTTATCGAAATCGAAGAGTCCGAATTGCAAAGAATTAATGACATTTCCAAACAGGTATTTAAAGAGCTTGCTGCTGATCTGGAAAAACAAGACAAACCTGCGAACAAAATAATTAGTGAGTTAGAAAACATTACGTTAAAGAAATGAGGGCCCTAACGAATGAGAAATATGAATATGATTGTTCGAAAGGTATATGCGATAGCTAATGGGATAGCCGGTATTATTTTGGCAATCTTGGTAGTATTATTAGTACTAAATATAATTGGGCGCTTTATTAACTACCCTATTAGCGGAAGCTATGAAGGCGTACAATATGGTTTTGCTTTAATGGTGGCATTTGTGATAGGTTACACAACTTTATTAGATAAGAATATTAATATTGATCTTTTGTTTAACAAATATCCCCAAAAGATAAAGGTTCTTTTGGATGCAGTTAATTATTTGCTTGGAATTAGCATATTTACTTTAATTACTTGGAGATTCTGTGTTGAAGCCAAGGCTAGCTATATGTTGGCTGAAAAAAGTAGCACATTAGGATTGCCTGTTTATCTGTTTAAATATCTTATGGCTCTGGGTTTTGCTTCGGTTGGACTAGTTGTCATAACGAAAGCTTTGGATCTGATAGGGGGAAAGAAATGTCATCAATGACAGTTGGTATAATCGGTTTTGTTTTTGTTTTATCTCTAATATTATTTATTAAAATTCCTATTGGTTTTGCGATGACAATAGTTGGGGTAGCTGGGATTGCCTATCTTACTTCATTTGGAACGGCTGCAGGTGTCTTAGGTGGACAAATTTTTGTTTCAGCTGCGAGTTATGATATGGCCGTAGTTGCTATGTTTATTTTGATGGGTGAACTGGCCTTTGCAACTGGAATTAGTGATAAAGCCTATGAAGCGGCATTTAAATGGGTGGGGAAGCTTCGCGGTGGTTTGACTATTGCTACTATTGCTGCCTGTGGTGCATTTGCTGCAGTATGCGGCTCTAGTCCGGCAACAGCAGCTACTGTAGGTAGCGTGGCATTGCCTGAAATGAAGAAATATGGATACAATGACGATCTAGCTACTGGAAGTATAGCAGCTGGAGGTGTTCTGGGTATTCTTATTCCTCCTAGTATGGGGTTTATATTGATTGGATTATTAACTGAGCAATCAATCAGTAAACTTTATATGGCTGGAATTGTGCCAGGCATTTTACTTATGCTACTGTTTATGTTTGCAGCTTATATAGTGGTAATGATAAGGCCTCAAGGAATACCTGTACCGTCATATAGTTTAAAGGAGAAGCTTACATCACTTAAAGGGATCTTAGATGTCTTAATTATATTTTTAATAGTAATAGGTGGTCTTTTTTATGGATTTTTTTCTCCCACTGAAGCTGGAGCGGTAGGTGCTTTTATAATAGTGATCATAAGTTTAATCAAGAAAACTTTTAGCTGGCAAAAATTATTTGTGAGTATTGGACGTTCAACTGTTACGTCTGGCATGATCATTATTATCTATATTGGTGCGAAGGTATTTAGTTACTTTTTAGCTGCAAGTTCACTTCCCTTTAGATTGGGAGGGATTATTGCCAACCTGCCTTTGTCGCCAATATTAATTATGGGTGCGATTCTAATACTATGGTTAATTTTGGGTTGCTTGATGGATGCTATCGCAATGATTATGCTTACAGTTCCGGTTATTTTTCCAATAATTATTCAATTGGGGCTTGATCCTATATGGTTTGGCGTGTTAGGAGTATTGGCAATAGAAGCAGGGTTGATCACTCCACCAATAGGTATGAATGTCTATGTGATTGCAGGCGTTGCGAAAGATGTGCCTGTGTCTACCATATTTCGTGGCATAATACCGTTTTTTCTCGCTGTTGTATTTTGTATAATCTTGATTATGGCGTTTCCCAAAATTGCATTGTTTTTGCCAAGCATACTCTAGTATGTTAAAAAATTTGTAAGGAATGGTTTTACATTGTTGGATGATAAAAAAAGGAGAGGAAAAGGTGTAATGAGTGCTTCTAATATTTCAAAGGGACATATAGTGACTGGTGTAATCGGTGAGGATGTGCATATAGTTGGTATAAGAATTATAGAGCATGCATTAAATGATTCTGGATTTAAGGTACATTCTTTAGGGGCGCAGGTTTCACAGAAAGAATTTATAGATGCTGCTCAAGAAACAAATGCAGACGCTATTTTGATTTCTTCTTTTAGTGGTCACGCAGAAATTTTGGTTCGTTCGTTTAGGGATCAATGTGCTGAAGCTGGGCTAGACAATATAATCCTGTATATAGGGGGTTCATTACTTCTTAGCGATGAACGATGGGAACAAGTAGAGGCGAGATTTAAGAAAATCGGTTTTGACAGGGTGTATCCTCCTGGCACTTCGCCTGTAAAAGCAATTGAAGACCTTGAAAATGATATTTCTTATAGAGGGAGGAAGTAAATTGATTAAGAATAAAAAACTGAGCGAGGACAAATTCTTAAGAGAAAGAAAAGAAGTTTTAGCACAATGGCCTACGGGTAAGGAAATTGATCTAAAAGAGGCAATTGAGTACCACAAAAATATGCCTTCCAATAAAAATTTTGTGAATAAAATGAGATATGCAAAAGAGCATAACCAGATATATGCTTCCAGTGGCATGGGTAAAACAACTATTGAAGAACAAATAGAATTACTACAATATGTAGAGGAAGAAGGGCAGGCCGATCTACTGGGGCTTTCTCCGGATAGTATTACAAGACAAAACAATTATAAAGAAGTTCAGCATAACTTGGAAGAAAGTATTAAAACTGGAAGATCAAAGCTTAATGGTTTGGCTGTAGTTAATTATGGTGTTTCTGCTATTAGGAAAATGGTTGAGTCCGTAAACAATCCAATTCAACCAAGATATGGAGCAGCCGATGCAAGGCTCTGTGATGAGATTCTACTTGCCGGAGGATGTAGTTATGCATCGCCCGATGCCTTTTATGACTTTTGGCAACATTCTGCGAGATATTCTTTAGAAGAAGTTATTAAGACCCATCAATATGTAAGTAGGCTAATGGGATATTATACAGAACATGGTGTTCAGATGTGTGCTCAAGCTCAGGGATGCTATGGAGCAGGTATCCCACCATCCTTGCAAACAGCAACAGAAATTATTTCCTTTCTTTTGCAGCTGGAACAAGGTGTTAAGCATATTTGTATAAAATATACAGGTCATGGCAATTTAGTCCAAGATGTTGCCTCGTCTAACGTTAGATATAACCTCATTCGTGAGTATCTCGAGAAATTTGGTTACAACGATATAGAAATATTTTTCGGTATTAGTTTTAATTTGATGCAATATCCGGTTGAGGTAGGTGCGAATTTTGCTGTATTATTTATGAATACACTTATGGCACAATTGCTTGGTGCTCAAACAAGCGATATCAGGACCGTAGCAGAAGCAAAGGCCATACCGACTAAGGAAGATATCGCTTATACTTTCAGGACTGCTAAAGTAATTCAGAACTATTTACAGACCCAGAAAATCGAAATAAATAAAAAAGAGATCAACCAGGAAGCCCAGATGGAAGAAAAAGAAGTACGCTCTATAATAGATAAAGTTTTGGAATTCGGCAACGGTGATGCATTAGTTGGAGCAGTAAAAGCTGTTGAGAAAGGTGTGCTTGATAATCCATTTGCCGCAAACCGTGCTGCTGCTGGCAAAGTAATGGGAATCAAGGATAGTGAAGGCGCGATAAGATATTTTAAAACTGGCAACCTGCCTTTTTCTAAAGAAATCATGAATTACCATAAAGAAAAAATTGCACAAAGGGAAATGAAACGAGGCGAAAAGATAAGCTATGAAACTTTAGTCAATGATTTATTAGCAGTCAGCAAAGGTTACTTAGTTCAATAACTTAATATTAAATGGTATTAAAAATATGGTTAATTGGAATTAATCAATATCGTTAATGCTTCCAAGTTCTGGTATTGTTACTGTTTTTAAATAAAGGAGGAAATATAAGGTTTTGGATTCAATAAGAATTTTGGTTGACTTCGGTAGCACTTACACAAAGGTTGTTGCTATAGATATTGAAAAAACAGAAATAATGGCACAAGCATTTGTTACATCGACAGTAAAAACAGATATTACTATAGGCCTAAAAGAAGCAATGGGAATTGTTAAAGATTGTACAAAGATCAACAATATAGAAAGAAAGCAGATTCTTGCTTGTAGTAGTGCTGCCGGTGGCTTACGCATGATTTGTATAGGTTTTGTACCTGATTATACTAGTAAGGCAGGGAATTTTGCTGCACTTGGAGCTGGTGCAAAAGTAATCGATTGTTTTTCTTTTAGGCTTAACAATATTGAAATAAAACAAATTGAAAAGCTATCTCCTGATATTATTTTGCTATGTGGCGGTACTGATGGGGGTAATTACAAGACTATAATACATAATGCAAAACAGTTGTCCAAGGCTAACGAAAAAATTAAAAATATTATTGTCGCTGGTAATAAGGCTACACACGATGAAATTCAAGAAATCTTTAAGGGTAGCGGAAAACGAATATATTTTACTGATAATGTCATGCCGGAACTTAAAAAATTAAATCTGGAACCATGCAAAAATATTATTCGTGAAATATTCATCCAGAACATAATCGAAGCTAAAGGCATAACTAAAGCTAAAGAAATAATTCAAAATGTCATTTTGCCGACTCCAGCAGCAGTAATGAAGGCAGCTAAACTGATTGCTGAAGGTTATAACACTGTATCTGGACTTGGGGAGCTTATGCTTGTCGATGTTGGAGGAGCAACAACAGATGTATACTCCATCGGGCAAGGTTTACCAACTTGCGGGAATATTAATATGAAGGGTATACCCGAACCTTATGAAAAAAGGACAGTTGAAGGTGACCTGGGGTTAAAGTATAACATTGACACTCTGGCAGGACTGATTCGTTGTGGGGAGGCAACTATTGATTCAAAGAAAGCAATCAAAGTATTCCAGGAAGGACAATTGCCAAGCTCGGGGAAACAATGGAACTTCCATATGGCACTATCAAAGCAAGCAGTAGAAACTGCAGTAAACCGTCATGTTGGTAGATTAGATAAACTTTATTTTCCGGAAGGTGAGATTATTGTGCAGCATGGCAAAGACCTTACAAAAACGGGCTGTTTTATTGGAGCAGGGGGCCCTCTGATATTTTCCCCTTATCCCCAGCGAATAATGGAAGGTGCACTATTCAACTCTGAAGTACCAAACTTATTAAAACCTAAAAGTCCAATTTTTTTCCTTGATAAGTCATATATATTATTTGCAATTGGCCTAATTAGCCAGAGTAATCCAGCAGAGGCCCTTTCTTTAGCAAAAAAATACTTAGTTCGAATAACTAGATGACAGCATATACTAACTTTATTATTTCCTGAGTTTTAAGGTTATAGTACTTGTTAAAATAAGGTGCAGGAGGAGTTTTTATTATGACATTAAATAGCCCTAGTTTTTATATTGAAAAAATGGCCGAAAATGTTTTAAAAGCAAACTTTGAAGACTTTGAGCAAGCAATGCGTGAAAACGCAAAAAATCGTATTTTGGATTTAGTAGGATGTTTAATAAGCGGTGCTAATGCTCCTGGCAATTTAGCTTTAATCGAACTGGTAAAGTCCTGGGGGGGTAAAAAGGAAGCTACCATTTTAGTACACGGCGGAAAAGCACCAGCTATACATGTTGCTATGGTAAATAGTATTATGGCAAGATCTTACGATTTTGAAGC
>LSQX01227271.1_pt1 | contig 13742 bp, 14 predicted proteins | sample 654561 | NCBI WGS metagenome assembly LSQX01 (sample SAMN04489861, study PRJNA283612) | anaerobic digester metagenome | isolation source: 4 biogas reactors fed with cattle manure at either 37C or 55C with and... | place: Denmark: Kongens Lyngby | collected 2014 | reverse complement strand
GATTTGCCCGAACCTGAAGGCCCCATGATGGAAATAAATTCCCCTTTTTCTACTGCCAGGCTGACATCTGTGAGGGCGTTTACCCGAATCTGCCCGGATTTATATTGCCGCGTCACATTCTGCAACTGCAGTAATGGCAACATTTTCCTCCTCCTTTCATCACCGGTATGGTGCCGGAGCATACTGCTTCACTATTTAGTTGTTTACGGGAATGAAAATGTTCCCTCCATAACCATCTTTTTTATACTGCCTTCATTCTACTATAATCAGGCGGTGCCCGCCATTTAAGTATTCTTAAAACTTATGCAGAAATAAAACAAAACCCGCCGCAGCTGCCTGCAAGCGGTTGTTCGTCCGGTAAAGGCAAAAAAAGCACGTACGGCAAAAATACGGCTATTACATAATTCAGCAGCACAGGGTAATCTCCTGCACCGCAGGAAAATATTTCATGTTAAAATTATTTAATTATTTGAGCTTCCTACCCTGTTAAAATAAGCAATAAATTTTTGCCAAGGCTGAATACGTGGAGGATAACTGGCAAAGCTCAGACGTTCTTTTGAGACGGGATGTGCAAAGGCGATCTTATGCGCCCATAAGGCAAGCTGCCGGCCGGGGCGGTTAACCGTCCTTCCGTAACGCTGGTCGCCATACAAAGGATGCCCGCTGGCGGCAAACTGGACACGAATCTGATGCGGCCGCCCCGTGTGCAGTTGTATCTGCACCAGGCTCAAAGCGTCCGTGGCAGCCAGGACACGGTAGGAGAGGCTGGCTTCTTTTGCTTTGGGCTGGTCTTTGCCGGCCACGGCAACCAAATTTGTTTTCCTGTCTTTAACGAGATAATGCCGCAGAGTTCCCTCCACCTGCTGCAGGCAGCCATGAACAACCGCCAAGTACTGCCTGGTAAAAGTACCCGCTCTGATTTGCGCGGAAAGCCGGGCTGCTGCCTTTGAAGTTTTTGCCAAAACCATGACGCCTCCTGTGGGCCGGTCTAAACGGTGGACAAGACCCAGGTAAACATTGCCCGGTTTCTTGTACTTTTTTTTCAGTATTGCTTTCACGATGCTCAAAAGGTCGGGCTCACCTGTAATATCCCCCTGGGAAAGCATGTTTACCGGTTTTTCCACGACCAGCAAATGATTGTCCTCATAAAGGAACCGAACTTTGTCCGGCATTGTCCGTCCCCCTGCATACCGTAAGCGGCAGCTTGCCGTAAGCGCCGCCCGTAATATTTTATTTTCAGTTAATTATTTAATGAAGGTAATTTTGCGTCGGTGCAGAATGGTAGTTTCTGCAGGCATGGGAACACTAAAGCAAAAAGCAATTCGGGGGTGCTTCCTATGGGAGAGAGGTCGCAACAGGCCACTGCAGCCAAGCAGGCCACCACCGGGAAAGTCTATGGGGCGGCAGTTGCTTATTCTGCCATTATTGGCTTCTCTTTTCTGTTTAACAAGATTGCCCTGCAGGTTACCGGGCCGGTAGGTAAATATCCTGGCTCATCGCTTTACAGCAGCTTATGCGGCCTTGCTCGTACCCGTCCTGCTGCAAAAAGTTAAACTCTCCTATGACAGAAGGAAAGTAGTCAGAATCCTGCCGCTTGCCCTTTTTTATCCTCTGCTCTTTTTTGGCTTCCAAACATTTGGCCTCCAGTACATTCTCTCCTCGGAAGCCGGAATTCTCCTGGCTGCTTCCCCCATCTTTACCCTGCTTCTAGCTTCCCTTTTTATCAAGGAGAAAACCAATTCCCGCCAGAAGCTGTCGGTTTTTCTATCGGTGGGAGGTGTCATCTTTGTCCTCGTGCAAAGCGGTCCCAACCTGAACCTGAACAATGTCAAAGGTATCTCCCTTATCCTGCTTTCCGCCTTATCCATTGCCTGTTACAACGTACTGGCCAGAGTGCTCACCAGGGAATTTACCAACCTGGAATTAAGCTACCTGATGATTTTTCTCGGCTTTATCGGCTTTAACCTTCTTTCTCTTGGCCAACATTTACAGAGCGGCACCCTGTCCGCTTTTCTTGCCCCGCTGAAAAGCCTGCCTTTCCTTGCCGCCACCCTCTATCTGGGCGTGTTGTCCACGGCCCTCACTTCGCTTTTGACAAACTATGTTTTAACACATATCAAAGCCGCCAAAATGAGCGTCTTTGCCAATTTGGGCACATTGATAACAGTCCTGGCCGGGATTGTCTTCCTAAAAGAAAAGCTTTTTTACTATCATTTTCTCGGCTCCCTGCTTATTGTTGCAGGAGTGCTGGGAACCAATTTTTTGGGTGATTAGAACAACGGAAAGGCAGGCAGGATTTTCTTTTTCCGACGTATAACTAATACCGGAACAAGTTTTTGTTATTTTAAGACAATTGTAAACAGGCGGCGACACCGGGAGGCGAAAAAATGTTAAAGTCAGGCATAATAAAAATTGTTCCCTCTTGCATCCTGCTTGCTGCACTGGTGCTGATCATCCTGGCAGGCGGCACGGCCTCGGGGCAGTCTGAAGTAACGGGCGAGGTGGAAGAAAAGCTCACTCGTTTGTCCGCTGAAGAAAAAAAAGTGCTGGAAGAACTCTTCGCCCTCTCCCAGACCATAGCGGAACTGGAACAGGAGGAGCGGGCGCTGGCGGCGGACATTGATGCTTTGGAGCGTGATGCCGCCGTTTTGCGGGAAGCAATTGCCGCTGAAGAGGAACGCTTTGGGCAGAACCGGCAGGCCCTGCAACAAGTCTTAAAAAGTTACCAGCGGATGGGACCCGCTTCTTTCCTGGAAAGGCTCTTGGCGGCGGACAGCCTGGCAGATTTTCTGCACAGGATAAGCACGCTGCGGGATCTTGCCCGCAACACAGGCCGGCTGCTGGATCTGCTGCAGGAAAGCCGTGACAGGCTTGCCACACAGAAAGCGGAACTGGACGAAAAACTCGCCGCACTGGAGCAGACGCGGAAAAACCTTGAGGAATCAATAGCTAAAACTATTGCCGCCAGGGAAGAGTTGGAGGCATACCTGGCCTCTTTGGCGGAGGAAAGGGAGCATTATGAAACCAGGTTGTCCGCCATGCGGGAGGCCTGGAATGAACTCATACAGTTTTTCCCGGAAGTGACAAGAAGCTTTTCCCGTCTACTGAAAGAAGCCGACCTGCCGGCAGACACTGTGCAAATAGAATTTACCGCCTCCGGAATTAAAGCTTCACTTGCGGATGAAAATTTAAACGGCTTCCTTGCAGAGTATGAACTGAATGATCTGGCATTTGCCTTCTCCGCGGGTAGAGTTGGATTGACGGTTGCCCCCCGTGAACTTGCTATAAGCGGTGTGTTTGTCCTGGAAGACAATACGCTGAAATTTGTCGCGGAAGAAGGAACTTTTTTCGGGGTGCCGCTTAACACCGGCCACCTGGAAGCATTGTTTGCCGAAGAGGAAATGTACTTGGATTTAAGCAGCATTTTGGGCGACAGCAAGATTACTGCCGTGAATGTCACCGATCATCACCTGGAATTGTATATTACTCCGGTTTTTAAGTAGCAAATGCGGGGAGAGGAGCTGACTGAATGATTGCGGCAAAAAATGTCTCTTTACAGTATCCTGACGGGACAGTTGCCCTGAAAAATATCAACCTGTCGGTAAAGCCGGGCGAACTGGTCTATATTACCGGACCCAGCGGCTCAGGGAAAACCAGCCTCCTGAAACTTTTGATGGCGATGGAATTTCCCACAACCGGCACCTTGGAAATCATGGGCCGCTCCTACGGCAAAGGCCAGACCGGCCCCATCAGGCAGCTGCGCAGGATGCTGGGGCCTGTTTTTCAGGATTTCAAATTGATTAAAGGCAGGACGGCGCTGGAAAATATAATGCTGGGCATGCGTTTTCTGGATATCCCGGCTTCCGAGATGAAAAAAAATGCCACCGAAGCCTTGGCCAGGGTGGGCCTGAAGAAAAAAGCAAACACACCGGTGGAAAACCTGTCCTGGGGTGAGTGTCAAAGGATCTCAATTGCGCGGGTACTTGCCAGAAAACCGCTCCTCATCCTGGCGGATGAGCCTACGGGCAACCTGGACCGGGAAAATGCCCTGAATATCCTGGAACTGCTTGTCGGCTGCAAAGATGAGCAGACCGCCGTTCTTATCACGACCCATGCCACACATTTAATACCTGCCAACCAAAACAGGATTATTCGCCTCAAAGAAGGGGTAATGGAGGAGGCGGAAGCGTAAATGAAACAGCTGCTGCATAATCTTGGTTACTTTTTCCACGAGGCGGGTATTATTATACGCATGAACCTGCTGTCTCACCTTACTTCTTTTTTCAGTATGGCCTTAATTTTTCTAATTTTGGCCATGGTGCTTGCCGGCTGGTGGGCGGGCAATTATGTAATTGCCGCAATCAAAAATGAAGCGGAAATAAGCGCGTATTATGCGGAAGACATGTCCCGTGACGCCGTCCTCCGCCTGGCGGAAGAGTTGCAAAAAATTGCCGGCGTGAAGGAAGTATTGCTTGTCAGCGCAGAGGATGCCTACAAGAGAATGGAAGAAATGCTGGGCAAAGAGGCACGCGTGCTGACCTACTTTGACGACAACCCCTTCAGCCCGTTTCTTGAGATCAAAATCGACCTTGCCGCAATGGAACAAGTACTGCAGTCAGTACAACAGACTGACGGCATTGAATATGTGCGTGACAACCGGGAAGTTCTGGACCGCCTGCGCCAACTGGCGGGGGCGGTAAGATTCCTGGGCTATCTAATAATCACTGCTGTGGGTATTTCCACGCTGGTTATCATCTCTCACCTGATCAGGACCGGCATTGAAAACAACCGGGAGCAGATCAACACCTTGCTTTTACTGGGTGCGCCGGACAGTTTTATCGCCTTCCCCTTCCTGCTGACAGGATTGCTTTTAAGCGCGGGGGGCGGCATACTGGCCGCCGTTTTGGCGGGATATGCCCTGCGGTATCTTTTTGCCAGGGTCGGGGAGCCCCTTCCCTTTCTTCCCCTGCCGCCCCTTGGCGGCCTGGTGCTAAAACTGGCCGTCTTTATCATTCTGCTAAGCGCTCTTCTCGGCCTGGCAGGCAGCCTGTCCGGGCTGCACACGGCAAAGAGCAGGTCATAAAAAGTAAGTTATCTTCAAACTCCGCCTTCCGGTAGCGGGAAAGAGACAGTAAAGGTTGTACCGCCCGGGGAAGACTGGACTGTTATACCGGCGTGATAACGCTCTAAAATTCTCATACTGACAGCCAAGCCCAGCCCTGTGCCGGACCCTTTTGTGGTGACAAAAGGTTCACCTAATTTATGCAGGACTTCACCCGGGATTCCGCCTCCCGTGTCTGCTATTTCCATGATAACAGCTTTACCGCGCTGGTATGTCCGGATATCAACGCGCCCGCCTTTTCCATGGCTTCCAGGCCGTTGCGCACCAAATTATAAATTACCTTCCTGATCTCCCTGGCATCCACAGCAATCTCCGCAGTCTCTCCGGCGGAAAAAAACACGTTTTTACCTTCCCTTATAGCATCTGCCTGCAGTAGAGGCAGGATGGCACGGATAATTTCATTCAGATTATACAGCCTGATGTCTTTTTCCGGTTCTGTTGCCAGGGAGAGATACTCGGCAATAATGCCGTTAGCGCGGTCCAGCTCCTCAATCATTAATGTAAAATAATCCTGGTAAAGAGCCAGCTCGGCTTTTTTCCCCAGCAGCTGGATAAACCCCCTCACAGTAGCCATAGGATTTCTGATTTCATGCGCCACACTGGCCGCCATTTTGCCCACAAGATTTATATGCTCATACTTGGTCGGATTGGTAAGGGTTTTCCAGTGAAACTTGCTTTTTAAAAAAGAAAAGTGATGGTTCCGGACAATATCAATAACGTCCAGCAACTCACATTTGCTCAGCTGGTACGGGCACAAAGCGATTAAATTTAAGAAGCCGATTGCTTTCTGCACTTCCCTCTCATAAGCCAGAAACTCTTTCCAGTATTTTTTTGTCAACCATGCTGTACTGCCGCACACCCTTACCCCTTCATACCCCCGGGCAAGTGCGGCTTCCGTTTTTTCGATCCAGCCGGCAATGACTCTGTCACTCTGAAAGTTGCCATATTGCAAATACCAGTCTGCAGGTGTCATAATTTCAATTTGTGCCTGCCTGAGGGCCGGGATTTTATTTTGCAGCAATTGCAAAGCCTCACAGGGTAACAAAAAATCATCAACAATCCAGAAACAGAATTCATTGTTTTCCAGTCCGGTCGCAAGGAAGGGGACGGCCAGCGCCAGCAAATCGTCTTTACTCTCATAAAAAACACTAAGATGTGTTCCCCATGGTACATCCTGAATAAATGATATACCGGATTTCCTAAATGATTTTAATTGTGATCCGGCAACAGACTTTAACTCGTCACTTAGCATAATTTTCACTTTTCACATAATTCCTCCCCGGGTAATTTCTTTATCTGCAACAAGTTAATTAATTCCACCTCCCGGAAAAAACCCTTCCATAATTGTCAACACCTGCCTGGATTATTAATGTTTTTTATGTACTATTTGAACCGTCTCCCTGCAAAATAACCGTTATGCGCTGCTTTTACACAGTCCGCCCGGACAAGGCTCCCTTAAGCTTATTAATGCTCTCTGCAATATTCACGCCGGGGCCAAGCACGCCACGAAACAAATCTCCTTTTTTCTCCAGGCGTTTCCGGACAGTTTTAATAGTAAAGTCTTGCGGGTCCAGGCCCGGCTTTACCTCTTCCCAAAGCAGCGGGGTGGAAACGGTGGCTCCGCGCCTGGGGCGGAGGCTGTAAACGGAAGCCAAAGTCTGCCCGGAGCGGTTTTGCAGGTAGTCAAGATAAACTTTTCCCCGCCTTTTTTTCGGACTGCGCTCCAGGCTGGTAAAGTCGGGTACAATGCGGTGGACTAGCATGGCCAGGAGACGGGCATATTCCTTGGCAATATCATAGCTGTACATGGCACCAAGCGGCAGATAAATATGCATCCCCGTTGCTCCCGAGGTTTTGGGGAAGCTTTCTATGCCGGCAAAATCCAGCAGCTCACGGACCGCCCTGGCAGCGTCAATAACTTTCTCGAAAGGTATATTCTCCGGGTCCAGGTCAATAACCAGATAATCGGGATTCTCCGGGTTTTGGATCCGGGAAAGCCAGGGGTTGATTTCAATACAGCCCAGGTTTGCCATATATATTAATGTCTGCTCATTCTGGCACAACAAGTAGAGCTTTTCCTTTTCCCCCTCCGTACCGGCAACCGCGTATGTTTCAAGCCAGTCCGGGGCAAAAGAACTGACATCCTTCTGGTAAAACCCGCCGCCCGTAATACCGTTTGGCGTCCGGTAAAGCGACTGCGGGCGGTCTTTCAGGTACGGCAAAATATAAGGTGCGACCGAATGGTAATAATTAATCACATCACCCTTGGTATATCCTTCCTCAGGCCAATAAACCTTGTCCAGGTTTGTCAGCCTTAAAAGCTGACCATTGACAGTGACCTCCCTGTCTTTTCTGCCTTGTGCAGTAACAAGTCCGGCTGTTTTTCCCGGCGGCATCTTGTTTCCACCTTTTCCCGTGTTTTTATGCGTGAAGTTTTCACTTTTACCGCAAACTGTGCCGGCTTTTTTCTCTTTGATACCCAGAAACACCGGATGTCGAAGCAGCCCCTCACTTGTTTGCTCAGTAAATTTTACTTCACAGACATAGACCGGTTCGACCCAGGTAATATGTTCCTCCCCTTTAATCTTGTTGGCAAAAGGCGATTCTTTGCGGGTAAGCGGCTGCAGCAGCGTATAAATTTGCTCCAGCGCGGCCATGGAAAAACCGGTGCCACAGTTGCCGATATGGACAAGCTCCCCGTCCCGGCAGGCGCCTAAAACAAGTGAACCAAAATGGAGCCTGCCGCCTTTGGGACGGGTGAAACCGCAAATAATGGCTTCCTGCCGCAAAGCTACTTTAATCTTTATCCACTCTTTTCCCCTTTTTCCTTCCCGGTAGCGGCTATTTTTCTGCTTGGCAATTATGCCTTCCAGCCGGTGTTCCACAGCCGCCGCAAAGAATTCCCTGCCCGCTTCCTCTATATGGGAAACATACTGCAGGCGGGGATGCTGCGGCAAAAATTTCTGCAGTTTTTCCTTGCGTGCCACCAGGGGAAGGCTGCGCAGGTCACGCCCTTCCAGGTACAAGAGATCAAAGACAAAATAAACCAGTTCACCGGGCGCACCTTGAGTATAATTTTGCAGCAACTGGAACCGCGAGCGTCCCTTCTCATCCAAAACCACAATTTCACCGTCATAAACGGCATCCACGCTGCCGGCAAGCGCTTCCGCCACAGGCGCAAAAAGCCGGTTAAAAGATTGCAGGTTGCGGGAATAAAGCTCCACCCTGCCCTTTTGACAGGCGGCAATGGTTCTGTAGCCGTCAAATTTAATTTCAAAGATCCAGTCCGGGTGATTGAACGGTTCTGCAACCGGCGTCGCCAGCATTGGTTTGACTTTCTGCGGAAACGGATCATCAAACATTTCCGGGTAAAAACCTGCTACGGCATAATCATCCTTCCCTTTTATAAGCAGCCAGTTGTTGTCCCCGTCCCGCATCTTGACCAAGGCAAATTTCCCCTTTAATTTACCGCCCTCCAGAATAAAAGTCAGCTCGCCCCGGGCAAGCCCTTCCCGCAGCATGGCGGCAGACTGCTCCGGATCATCGCAGCCGTCCGCCCGGTAGGTGCCTTCATCCCAGATCAGGACAGCTCCGGCTCCATACTGACCGGCAGGGATTAGTCCTTCAAAAAAGAGATAGTCAGAAGGATGGTCTTCTACCATCAGAGCCAGCCTTTTAACGGCCGGGTCCAGCGTGGGTCCCTTGGGGACAGCCCAGCTTTTTAAAACACCGTCCAGCTCCAGGCGCAAGTCATAATGCAGCCTTGTGGCATAATGCTTTTGCACAACAAACCGCAGTCCCGGGGCGCTTTTTGGGCTTTTCCCGCCAAAAGGCTCGGGCGAACGTGAAAAGTCCCTTTTGCTGTGATAATTGTTCAATTCCACTGCCATCACACGCTTTGCTTTTATTCTACTCGCCCCTATAGCAAAGCACCTCTTCAGAAGTAGCCTTTCAAAGAGGTGTTTTTTTATTCCGCCTGTATAAAAAACGGGCAATCCGGCGGTAGAAAAAGTTATGCCGTAAAGTGCTTATATTTACTTTTGCCGGCCCCGCACACCGGGCAGCAGTCCGGCAGCGCTTCGGTTACGGTATGCCCGCAGACAGGGCAGACATAAACAGGGCCCAGCTCCATGTCCTTTCCTTCTTTTGCCGCTGCTTGTGCCTGCTGAAAGAGCTTGACATGTATTTTTTCCGCTTCCAGGGCATAATGAAAGGCTCTTTCTGCAGCCTTTTCATTTTGGTAGCGTGCAGCTTCCAGGTAAACAGGATACATCTGTTCAACTTCATGCAGTTCACCGTCAATGGCACCCTGCAAGTTGTCTACCGTTTTGCCGGCGCCAAAAACGGCACCCGCCGCAACAGTGGCATCGCCGACTTGTTCCTTCAGCGTGCGGAAGTGATTATTGGCATGTGCCCATTCTGCATAGGCAATAGCACGGAAAAGCCTGCCGATGTTGGGCATTTGTTCCTTATCCGCCATCTCGGCCCAAATCAGATAGCGCATATGCGCCATGCTCTCGCCGCTATAGGCTGACCGTAAAAAGTCTGCAGTCATTGCATTTTTAACTGACATAAAAATCTCCTTTCCCTGCTTTTTTCCAGGCTTAATCTCCCTCTTATCTATTTCTGCCAAAAAACCGTAAAACCTGCCCAAAATGTCTTTCTCCCAGGGAAAATCAGCGGTGTTTATAATAAAAGATTGCCAGCTGGGTCCTGTCTCTCAGTGACAGTTTCTCCAAGATCACACTAAGATAATTGCGCACTGTCCCTTCACTTAAATACAGTTTTTCCGCAATTTCCCTATTGGATAAACCGTTTGACACCTGGGTGACAATTTCAATTTCTCTTTCATTAAGGCCGAAGCTTTTCAGCCCTTCTTTTTCCCGGCCGGCGGCCAGGGAAAAGGGGATCTTGGCAATTATCTCCTCGCCGAAAACACGCTGCCCCAGATGGACTGCTTTTAGTGAGGGGATGATGCTTTCATAGTTTTGCTTTAACAGATAACCCTTGGCACCTATTTGCAAAGCCCGGACAATATATTCGTCATCGGAAAAGGTGGTCAGAAAAAGTATTTTGGCTTCCCGGTCCTCTTTCAGTATGCTTTCCGCCGCCTCAATTCCCGTCATGCCGTCCATCCTGATATCCAAGAGCAGAATATCCGGCTTGATTTCCCGGTATAGTTCCACCGCCTGCCGGCCGCTAAAGCCGGTGCCTGCCACTTCAATTTCCCCATCCGCTTCCAGGATGGTTTTTAAAGCCGCCACAACCAGCCGGTCGTCATCAATGATAAGCACCCTCAAGCCTCTTCTCCTCCTTTGGCACGGAAATAAAAATGGCAAAGCCGTCTTCCGTCGTGATATTAATTATTCCCTGCAAAGCATGGACACGGTCTGCCATGTTTTTCAGCCCCATGCCCCTGTCCGGGTCAAAATTTTTCACCCTGCCGTTATCTTTGATAATTAACTGGTAAAACGCGGGGTGTTCACGCAAAACAACTGAGGCGCGAGTGGCATCGGAATGCTTCATTAAATTGGCAAGAGCTTCTCTGACTATGGCAATAAAAGCCGTTTTCAGTTTCAGCGGCGGATTGCCGGCCAAACCGTTCATACCTGATTTCACAAAAGGTAAACTGGTCTATTAATTCTTCCAGCTGCACCTTGAGATCGACGGCCTCCTCATACAAAGCATGCACGCTCTTTCTTGTACTGTCCATAGCCTGGGACAAGGTGTCGTGGAGGGCGTCCAGGCGCTCTTTTATGTCTTCATCCCGGACGACAGTGCGCAGCGCCCCTGTCTGCAGAATGGCGCTGGACAACAAGTGCCCCACATTGTCATGAATCTCACGGGCAATACGGTTGCGTTCCTGCAGCTTGGCCATGGTCAGCTCATTATCCTGTTTCTCCATCAGCTCCCTGTTTTGTCTTTGCAGCCGCAGTGACATTTCCCTTGCCTCGTCCAGCAGCGTGTAATGTTTTTTCCGCAAAGCGGCCAGCAACCCGCCGCGATAAGAAAGATAAACTGCAAGCAACAGCAATGCCAGGCTCATCACCATGACCCGGTTTAAACCGGATTGCAGGTAAGGGATATATGGGACAAGCAGTAAAAGATGCAAATACGGGCGGTTAATGAAAAGCATGTCGCAGGCAATGACAGGCAAGAAAACAACAAGTCCGGGAAAGAAAAAAGCAAGGAGGATAAAACCGGCAACAAGCGGTATTTTCGGCCATTTAACGGCAAAGTAGCATAAAAACCCGCCAAAAATGACAGCTGCAAGTATGGGAGCAACGCTGACGGGAAAGTCGGCCTGGGAAAAATATAGCAGCATACAGGCAAGAAAAATGACCGCCCTGTCGGTTACCTCAGTAAAACTGTTCATTGTACCTCCCCCTGCTGCCCTGCTTAAACGCATCTTATCATGTCCCGTCCCGAACCACAATTGCTTTTTTCCTGACAAATGTCACGGCAAAAAGTGAAAGCCGGCACTTACATGCCTGTTCCGGGCAGTGTATGATGTAGCCGGAAGGAGGTTTGAGAAAATGGTCGTCCGCGTCAAAAACCTGGTTAAACGTTATGGTGACTTGTTGGCCCTGGACCACCTGTCGTTTTCCGTCAACGACGGTGAAGTCTTCGGCCTTTTGGGGCCAAACGGCTCCGGCAAAACAACCGCCATCAACTGCCTGCTTTCCCTGCTGGACTATGACAAAGGCACAATTGAAATATTCGGGCAGCCCATGGCACCCGACGCCTACCACATCAAGCGTGACATCGGCATTGTTATGCAAAATGTTGCCGTGTACAACGAACTTACTGTCCGCGAGAATATTGATTATTTCTGCGGGCTGTATGTACCGGACAAAAAAAGCAGAAAAGAGCTGGTGGCCGAAGCTATAGAATTCGCCGGCCTCACTGAATTTATTGATTATTATCCGCAGAAGCTGAGCGGCGGGCTGCTGCGAAGGCTGAATATTGCCTGCGGGATTGCACATAAACCCAAACTTATCATTATGGATGAACCGACAGTGGCTGTAGACCCGCAAAGCCGCAATAAAATCTTGGAAGGAATAATGGCGCTCAACAGGCAGGGGGCAACCGTCATTTACACCACCCACTATATGGAGGAAGTCGAGCAGATCTGCAGCCGTATTCTCATTATTGACAAGGGGAGGGCCATTGCCACAGGCACGAAAGAGGAACTGAAAGCCATGATCACAATGGAGGAAAAAATCACAGTAGAGACACATCCGCTCACCCGGGAACAGCTGGCCCGTCTGCGTTCCCTGCCCCATATTCTTTCCGCTGAATATCAAGGCGGGCTGCTTGTGATCAAATCAGGCAGGGGCGGCCATAATTTAGAAATTGTCCTTGATTTTATCAGGAAAGAGAAAATTCACTGCGGCAAAATCTATTCGGAGCTGCCCACCTTGAACGACGTCTTCCTGGAAATCACAGGTAAACATTTAAGAGACTGAAAGGAGCATCTTTCATGTCCGTTCATATTTTTCTTTACCGGCTGAAATGCCTGCTGCGCGATAAGGAAACCATCTTCTGGACATTGCTTTTCCCCTTGGTGCTGGCAGTCTTCTTCAAGTTGGTCCTGGGAAATGTGGACCGGGGAGAAATTTTTCAGGTAATAGACCTTGCGGTGGTGGACAATGCCGCTTACCGGAATGACCGGTTTTTCCAGCAAGTACTGGCGGAAGTATCTTCAGGCGACGACAGGTTGTTCAACGTCACCGTGACCACGGCAGAACAGGCGGAACAGCTGCTGCAAAATAATGAGGTGGCCGGCTACCTTGTTGTCGCAAAACAGCCCAGGCTCGTTGTCAGCCGGTCCGGCTTCGCCCAGAATATCATAAAAAGCTTTTTGGACATTTTCCTGCAGTCAGCCACTGCAGCAGAAGATATTTTACAGCATAATCCTGCTTACGCCGCACAATTGTTTCAGGAACTGGCCGAGAGGCGGCACTATGTTAGGGAGGTTTCCGGCACCGCTGCAGAACCTGACACTGTACTGAATTACTTTTACACCCTCATCGCCATGGCCTGCTTTTACGGCGGTTTTTTAGGTATGCGTGAGATCACCGATATTGAAGCCAACATTTCGCCCCTCGCCGCCCGCATTAATATCTCGCCCGTGCATAAGCTGAAAGCATTTCTTTCCAGTTTGAGCGCTTCCCTTTTGATCCACCTGGCGGAGATGTTTATTTTGCTCCTTTTCTTACGTTTTGCCCTGCAGATTGCTTTCGGGGAAAAAAGCTTTTATGTAGTTCTCACAACAGTTTTGGGCTCCGTGGCAGGGGTCTCTTTCGGTGCCCTTGTCAGTGCCATGGTGAAAAAAGGGGAAAACATCAAGGTGGCCATCATGCTTGGTGTAACCATGACCGGCTCCTTTCTGGCCGGAATGATGTTTCAGAATATGAAATATATCATCGCCCGGCACCTTCCCGTCCTTTCCTATCTGAACCCGGTAAATCTCCTAACAGACGCTTACTACAGCCTTTATTACTATGACACCTACTCAAGGTATGCGCTGAACATGGGAATCCTGGGTATATTTATCATTATCTTCTGCACGGGCACATACCTCATCATCAGGAGGCGTAAATATGCAAGTCTTTAA
>LSQX01090607.1_pt1 | contig 13742 bp, 13 predicted proteins | sample 654561 | NCBI WGS metagenome assembly LSQX01 (sample SAMN04489861, study PRJNA283612) | anaerobic digester metagenome | isolation source: 4 biogas reactors fed with cattle manure at either 37C or 55C with and... | place: Denmark: Kongens Lyngby | collected 2014 | reverse complement strand
GAAAAGGTTTATTCGCCGCGCGGCAGCATTCTCGATCGTAACGGTGAGGAACTTGCTGTCAGCATCATGAGTAAGTCCCTGTATGTTGATCCCAAGCAGATGGATGACAACCCCGACCTGTGGGAGCGCGGCAAACAACCTAAACGTAATCCGAGGCAGCTTGCGGCAGAACTTTTATCGCCGATTCTTAAGGTCAGCCCAGAGGAGCTTTATGCCGATTTTGCCGGCGAGTTGCGCTTCCTGTGGCTAAAAAGGGCTATGAATCCTGCGGAGTACGAAGAAGTTACAAGGATCATCAAGGACAATAAACTGTCGGGACTGCATTTTCTTGAAGAAAGCAAGCGTTATTATACGAAGACCACCATGGCCTCACATGTTTTAGGGTTCGTCGGTATCGACGACAACGGCCTGAGCGGCATCGAGTGGTCGCTTGATTCACTGCTGAAGGGTGCCGTGAACAGAAAGAGCGGCAGACATGACGCTTTAGGCAGGCCGATAGCGGAAAGCGGTTTTAACAGCGCGGTGCCGCCCGATATGTCTGCGGTTTTCCTGACGATTGACAGCAAGATTCAGCACGTGCTGGAAAAAGGCCTTGACGACGCTCTTGTCAAGACCAAAGCCAAAAGCGCCTCCGTTATACTGATGAATCCCAACACGGGTGAAATTCTTGGCATGGCGAGCCGTCCCACTTACGATCCCAACAAGTTCGGCGATTACCCGCCCGACTACTTGCGTAACCGCGCAGTCTCGATAGTCTACGAACCGGGGTCGGTCTTTAAACCAATCGTCGGCCTCGCCGGCCTTTGTGAGAAGCTTGTGACTCCCGATACGCCATATTTTGACAGCGGTTACTTTCAGGTAGCCGACCGTACTATTCGCAACTGGGACAGGGAAGGTCTCGGTCCCATCACTTTTGCCGACGTCATCAAGTTCTCGGTCAATACGGGTATGGCGGATTTAGGAATGAAGCTCGGAGCCAAACGCATGATAGATTATGCCAAGAAGTTCGGATTCGGTACGGCAACAGGCATCGAGCTGCCCGGGGAAGAAGAGGGAATTTTATACGTTGCCGATGACATGCGGCAGCCTGATATCGCAACGATGGCAATCGGGCAAGGCATTGCGGTTACTCCTCTTCAAATGCTGACTGCGATAAGCGCAGTGGCCAACGGCGGCGAGCTTGTCAAGCCTTACATCATAAAAAAGGTTGTCGCGCCGGATGGGACCATTCTGCGGCAAGGTGAAAAATATGTTGTGCGCAGAGTCATGCCCGAGGATATTTCCGAACAAATGCGCGCCATGATGGAACAGGTAGTGGCCTCCGGAGGCGGAAAAGCAGCAAGAATCGACGGCTACCGCATTGCCGGCAAAACGGGCACCGCGGAAAAGCTTGCAGAACAGGGCGGTTACGCCGAAGGCGTCTACATTGCCTCCTTCGTCGGCTTTGTTCCTGCAGACAAACCTCAGTATGCACTGCTGATCATGCTTGATTCGCCAAGCGGGGCCTTTTATGGTTCGCAGGTGGCGGCTCCCGTTTTCAGAGATACTCTGCAGCAGATTTTAGCAGCGCAGGGGATTCAGCCCAGTATCACCGCCGGCTTGCCCTCGCTCGACACCTTGCCCAAGAAGGAAAAGTCTGAAGAAAAACCGAAGCCGGCCAAGGCCCTGCCGCAAATGCAGATCATGCCGGACGGCCGGGCCAAGCTTCCCGATTTTGCCGGCCTTAACCTGAGGCAGGTCGCGGAGCTCATTCAGCAGGGCAGGCTCGTCTTGATTCCTCACGGAGGAGGCACGGCGAAAAAACAGTCGGTTCCCGCGGGCACGATTCTTTCTCCCGGCGCGGCTGTGGAAGTCTGGTTTGAATAGCAGCGGCAAGGTGCCTGCGGCGTTGACAAAGACAAAGGTGAACGATATAATCAAGCCATAGGGGTCATATGACTGACGGAAGTGGATAACCACATGGAGTATGACCGGTAACAAGCCGACCGTCTGGGCAGGAAAAGCCCGGATTGTCGGCTTTTCTTCTAAAATTTGAGGGCAGAACCCAAAATAAGGAGGATTCTTATGCTAACGGATATTGAAATCGCCCAGGAAGCGAAAATGCTTCCTATTGCCGAAGTGGCGGCAAAGCTTGGTATCGGTGAGCAGGACATTGAAATGTACGGACGTTACAAGGCCAAGCTTTCGATGAACCTGATCCGCAGCCTCGAAAAGGAAAAAGCAGGCAAGCTGGTGCTGGTTACGGCCATTACGCCGACGCCGGCAGGCGAAGGCAAGTCAACGACTACGGTAGGCCTCGCTCAGGGTCTTGCAAAAATCGGTAAAGACGTAATCGTGGCACTGCGGGAGCCTTCCCTCGGACCCTGCATGGGCGTCAAGGGCGGAGCAGCGGGCGGCGGCTATTCTCAGGTCGTGCCGATGGAAGACATAAACCTGCATTTCACCGGAGATTTCCATGCCATTACTTCGGCGCATATGCTGCTTGCGGCCATGCTCGACAATCACATCCAACAAGGAAACATACTGAACATAGACCCGCGCAGAATAGTCTGGAAACGCGTTGTTGACATGAATGACCGCGAACTGCGCAGCATAGTAGTAGGACTTGGCGGCAAGGCTCACGGAGTGCCGCGCCAGGACGGCTTTGACATAACGGTGGCTTCCGAGGTCATGGCGATTCTCTGTCTCGCGGACAGTTTGAAGGACTTGAAGGAGAGACTGGCAAAAATAATCGTCGCCTACAGCTATGCCGGCGAGGCGATAACGGCAGGCATGCTGAAGGCCCAAGGAGCAATGGCCGCTCTTTTGAGAGATGCCGTCAAGCCGAACCTGGTGCAAACCATCGAAAACGTGCCGGCAATAATTCACGGGGGACCCTTCGCCAATATCGCTCACGGCTGCAACAGCGTGATGGCGACAAAAACTGCGATGAAGCTGGCTGAATATACGATTACGGAGGCTGGTTTCGGCGCAGACCTGGGCGCGGAGAAGTTTTTTGACATCAAATGCCGATACGCCGGCTTGAAACCGGATGCCGTAGTGCTCGTGGCCACGGTTCGGGCTTTGAAGATGCACGGCGGCGCAGCAAAATCGTCGCTGGCAGTGCCTGACACGGCCGCGGTGAGAAAAGGCCTTGTCAATCTGGAGAAACACATCGAAAATATAAAGAAATACAATGTGCCGCTGGTTGTGGCCATCAATATCTTTGCACAGGATACCGAAGAAGAACTCGAGGCTATTCGCAGTCACTGTGCCGGCTGCGGCGTCAATGTCGCCCTTTCCGATGTCTTTGCCAAAGGCGGGGAAGGAGGCAGGGCGCTGGCGGAGGAAGTGGTCGCGCTTGCCGAATCGGGTTGTGCCGATTTCCGACCTCTTTACGGCAGCGAAATGAAGCTCTCTGACAAAATCAAAAAAATAGCACAGGAAATTTACGGCGCTGCCGACGTGGCTTTTGCCAATGAGGCGGAAAGCGCTCTTAAGCAATTTGAAGAGCTTGGTTACGGCCATCTTCCTGTTTGCATGGCAAAAACGCAATATTCGCTTTCAGATGACCCGACATTGCTGGGCAGGCCCGAAGGATTTACCATGACGGTGAAGAACGCTCGGATTTCTGCAGGCGCAGGCTTTGTCGTAGTGCTGACCGGGGATATTATGACGATGCCCGGATTGCCGAAGGTGCCGGCTGCGGAAAGAATCGACGTCACCGACGAGGGCGTCATCAGCGGGCTATTTTGAGGAACGGAGCAGACTGCATGGACACTTTGCTGATGAAAGGCAAGCCGGTTGCAGATGCGGCCAGGCAGGAAATAGCCGCTAAAATCGAGCGGGCAGGAAAAGCGGGGCGGCAGGTCACGCTGGCAATAGTCACCGTCGGTGACGACAGCGCCTCGCATGTTTATAAGGAACGACTGTGCAAGACGGCCGAAGGGCTCGGCGTTACCGTCCGGACGGTGGGGCTGGCCGGAAATGCGGCGCAGCAAGAAGTAGAAGAAACAATCAAAAGTCTGAATGCGGACAGCGCGGTAACGGGCATCCTGCCGATGATGCCGTTGCCCCCGCATTTAAATGGCGACGTCATCGGTGCGCTGATCGCGCCGGAAAAGGATGTCGACTGCCTTAATCCTTTAAATGCCGGCGAGCTTTATCTCGGCCGCAGCCGTTGGGCACCCTGCACTCCGCGTGCCTGTCTTGCCGTGCTGCGCCACTACGGGATAGAGCTGAAAGGAAGGCACGTCGTCGTTTTGGGACGCAGCAATGTTGTCGGTAAGCCGGTGGCTCTTTTGCTGCTGCAGGAGCATGCGACTGTTACTGTTTGTCACTCTCGCACCGCAGACCTGCCCTCGTTTTTACGCCAGGCAGACATCATTGTAGCAGCGGTGGGCATTCCGGCTTTTGTAAAGCCGGATATGGTGAAGCAAGGCGTCGTTGTCATCGACGTCGGCATTAACTCCGAGGGGGGCAGGCTGCTCGGTGATGTTGACGAGGCGGTTGCCGCCAAGGCCTCGGCGTTTACGCCCGTGCCGGGAGGAATAGGGGTTGTCAGCAACATGATGGTCATGGATATGCTGAGCCGTAACTTATAAGGCTGAAGGCGTTTGGCACTTTAATATACAGCAAGCCGCCGCAAATAGTCTAACTATTTGCGGCGGCTTGCTTTTACATTTTTGGGTTTAAGCCAATTTAACTTTCTTTTGCAGCAGCAGGCAGCGATGCACAGAATTCGTTGACGGCTTCCTCGTCTTGCCGCATCGCGAGAATTGTCCTTGCAATCAGGTCGTCCAGGCTCCAGCCAAGCATCTCGGCTCCGCGTTCAATGACTTCGCGCGAACAGCCGGCTGCAAAATTCAGCGCCTTGTATTTCTTCTTGACTGACTTCAATTCCAAATCCTGAACGCTTTTGGAGGGACGCATCAAGGCACAGGCGCCAATCAGCCCGGAAAGCTCGTCACAGGCGAACAGCACTTTTTCCATTTCGTGCTCTGGTTTGATGTCGGCGGCAAGCCCGTAGCCATGGCTGGCTGCAGCTCGAATGGTTGCTTCGTCGATTCCGGCCTCGCGCATTAACTCCTGTCCCTTGACGCAGTGCTGCTCGGGGTAATGCTCGAAATCAAGGTCATGCAGCAGACCGACGTTCGCCCAGAATTCCTGCTGCTCTCCGTAACCGAGTTCACGGGCGAAATAACGCATAATGCCCTCGACAGTAAGGGCGTGGCGCAAATGGAAAGGCTCCTTATTGTATTTTGTCAGTAAAGCCCAGGCTTGTTCACGGGTAAAAGCAGTCATGGCCTCAATCCCTTTCAGTATTTTTAGTCAATGAAACCCGGCGAGGATAGGTAACGCTCTCCGGTATCGGGCAGAAGCGCCACGATGGTCTTACCCTTGTTTTCCGGCCTTTTCGCAATGCAAGTCGCGGCATAGAGAGCTGCGCCGCTGGAAATGCCGACCAAAAGTCCTTCGGTTTTTGCCAGCAGCTTTACTGTTGCAAGCGCGTTGTCCGCGTCTATGGCCACAACCTCGTCATAAACGGCAGTGTCGAGCGTCTGCGGTACGAAACCTGCGCCTATGCCTTGAATCCGGTGTGGTCCCGCCGTTCCCTTGGAGAGTACGGGGGAGTCCGAGGGCTCCACGGCAATAATTTTAACATCGGGCTTGAGTGATTTCAAGTAGGCGCCGACTCCGCTGATTGTTCCGCCCGTACCGACGCCGGCAACGAAAATGTCAACGCTGCCTGCCGTATCGCGCCAGATTTCCGGTCCGGTTGTGGTTTTGTGGATGGCAGGATTGGCCGGATTGCTGAACTGACCCGGCAAGAAGGATTGAGGTATTTCAGCTGCCAGCTCTTCGGCTTTTGCGATAGCGCCAATCATACCCCTGGCACCTTCCGTCAGCACGAGTTCGGCGCCGTAAGCCTTTAAGAGGTTGCGCCGTTCGAGGCTCATGGTTTCCGGCATGGTTAAGATAATACGGTAGCCTTTCGCGGCAGCAACGGAGGCAAGGCCGATACCGGTATTGCCGCTGGTCGGTTCGATTATGACGGACCCGGATTTAAGGAGCCCCCTTTGTTCGGCGTCTTCAATCAAGGCCTTGGCCACGCGGTCCTTAACACTGCCCGCAGGGTTGAAGTATTCCAATTTTGCCAGTATTACCGCCTCCGGTGAATATTGGCGGCTGTAATTTGTCAAAGCGAGCAATGGGGTGTTGCCGATTAATTCAGTCAGGCTTTTATAGATAGCGGTCATAACGTTCCCTCTTTTCATTTATTACCAAATTCATATCGAAATAATATGAATTACCTTTAAATTTATTTTAACCGCAAAAAAAAATTCTGTCAAGCACAAGCTGCCGGACAGGAAAATTTCAGATGACATAATTGAAGGGCGCTTTCTTCTTTTGGCTTTCGACCAGGTCAGCAAGCGTGATTCCGTCCACAACCTCGTTGATTGCCTTTTCCAGGCGCTGCCAGACTTCAAGGGTTGCACATTCGTCAGCACGGTCGCAGCCATCGCTATTTTCGTCGAGGCAGGCAACGGGAGCAAGGCTTCCTTCCATGACGCGCAGAATCTCTCCGACAGTATATTCGGGCGGCTGTTTGGCGAGCATGTATCCTCCCTGTGCGCCGCGTGCGCTTTTGACAAGGCCGGCTCTGCTGAGATGGGTAATTATCTGTTCAAGATATTTTTCGGAGATTTCCTGTCTCTTCGCGATGTTTTTGATTGTTATGTATTCGCCTGTATGATTGACGGCTAAGTCAAGGATCAGCCGGAGGGCGTAGCGCCCCTTCGTGGATATTTTCATAATTTCACATTCCTCATTCCTTCAATTTTTCGAGAAAGTTGTGCCAGACAAATTTTGCCTCCAGGCGGTGCGTCTTTTTGACGAACAGGGAGAAAAATTCTCTTAGCAGCCTGCCTCCGGATGTGTTCGGCAGGTAGTCGGACAGTTCCCTCAGTGCCGGGAAAAAAGTCAGAAGCTTGTTCGTCACGTTCAGAAGCGTGGAAAGAGCAAGCTGCAAGAAATAAAGCAGCATTTGCAGGAGAAGGACCAAAAAAGCTAAAATCGCCTGCAATACAAGCAGCAGCATTGAAAGAAGCTGCATTAGGAAAGCGGCAATCACGCCCCAAAACTTAGCCAGGAGCCGGAAGACTTCAAAAAGCAGCTTCGCAAGCAGGTCGGCACCAACGGTCAGAAGCTGGGACAGACCGGAAAAAACATACGTAAGCAGCCGCAGGGCCGTTCCCGCAAGCGAGGAAAAACCATGCGCAGCCGTCGGGGAAATATTAGACAAAAAAGAATTGGCAAGTGCCGTCACCGAGTTCAGCAAGGTTATGAGAAGGCTCGCCGCGGCATTGAAAAGCTCCGGCAGCAAATGCAGCAGGGAACGGATTCCTTCGCCCGCAAGCGGGAACAGCGTGCCGATATAGAGCAGAAGCATCAATAACGGTGCCAGTAAGAATTTATGCAATAAGCCTTTTTTCATATTACTCTCCTATGAATTATTATAATGAAAAGAGAGCATAAATGCAAAAAAATATTGACAGGCACTGATGTTTTTGCTATATTCTTTCTAATATATAAGGAAACATCAATGATTGGGAAGAGTAAGAGCACAAGGCAGGCTTCAGCGAGTCGGTGGCAGTGCAAGACCGGTGCAGGGCGGTGTTCCGAATGGGCCCAGGAGATATGGCTTGAGCCGGGTGAGCCGGGGTAGACGCCATCGGGAGCTTCGCCCGTTAGCAAGGAAGGGGTTATCGGCTTTGGGCCCGTAGCCTGCAAAGAGCAGGGCTGTTTTAACAGTCAAGCAGGGTGGTATCGCGAGAGTTTCTCGTCCCTACAGGGATGAGAGGCTTTTTTTGTTTCCCGGGTATTGTCAGAGGAGGAAGAATATGAAAGAACAAGAAACATTGGAAAAGGAAGTAGAATTGATCGAATTGCCGCCTGCCAAGGATACGCATCGCTGGGTCGCGATTACGGCTCTCCTGCTGGCCATCGGCGTCATTTTGCATACTATCAGCCCCAACATCGGAGGCGTGACTCCCAACTGGACGATAGCGATGTATTCGATCACGATCGGGCTTACCAATCCCAGTTTTCCCCAGGCACTCGGGATCGGTTTCGTCGCCGGTTTGACGCTGGTGCCGTCTTCCAAGTCGGCCTTTCCGCTGGGGAATATTGCCAGCGAGCTTACCGGAGCAATGGTTGCGGCTTTGGTCGTTAAGTCGATGCTGCGCATGGGCCTGGCCAACTTTCGTTTTCGGCCCTACCTGACGGGTTTCCTTGCCACAATGGCAAGCGGGTCGGTTTTCACCTTCATTCTGAAGCTGATTCTCAACCTGCCGTTGCATGTCTATATCTATGCCATGCTGCCGGTAGTTGCGACGGTGGCAGTGCTTAACGGCTTTATCACGCAAGTGCTGTTCGCGCCGGCGCAAAAGCTGTTCTTCATTCAGGGGGGCAGAAAGAAATGAAAAATAAGGCTGTTGAGTTCAAAAACTTTTATTATGCTTATAACGGCGACGAGCTGGCATTGAAAAACATCAATTTCGGAATCAGAGAAGGTTCCTTCACAGTACTGCTCGGACCCAGCGGCGCCGGCAAGACGACGCTCTGCAAAGCAATGGCGGGCATCATACCATATTATTACGGAGGTCGCTATGCCGGTTCGGTCGAAGTGTTGGGAGAAGACACAAAAGGCAGGCGTGTTTCCGATATCGCGATGAAGCTCGGACTGATGCTGGAGGACTATGAAAGCCAGCTTGTTTCCCTGACGGCCGGCGAAGAAGTCTCCTTCTCCCTTCTGAATCATGGCTTCCCACCGGAAGAAGTGGCGGAGCGGACGCGCAAGGCTCTCGAAGACGTCGGCCTGCCCGGTCGTGAGAATTATCAGATGGACGAATTGTCCGGCGGCCAGCGGCAAAGGTTGCTGCTGGCCTCGGTGCTGGCCGTGCGTCCGCGCGTAATAGTGCTGGACGAGCCGGTTTCGGCGATGGATCCGGAAGGAGCGGTTTCTCTTTATAAGCTTTTGTACAAGCTTTACCAAAAATACGGGATGACCGTCGTGGTGGTTGAACACAATCTTGATTTCGTCCTGCCTTACATTACAGATATGATTGTCCTGCAAGACGGACAGATAAAGGCGGCGGGCTGCTTTGAAGAAGCGGCGGAAAAGGCCTACGCTGACCGCGAACTCAGGCATCTGCTTCCGGCACTGTGGCAAGTGAGGCTGGAGTTGGAACAACGTGAAGGCATAAGACTGGGCTCATGGAGGAACATTGGTGAGGCCATCAGCGAGCTTAAGGAGAAGTTTGGGAGGGTTGGCCTGTGATTGAGACAAAGGAAGTTAATTTTGCATACCGCAGGGGGGAACCTGTCATTAATGATATCGACTGCAGAATCGAGGACGGTGAATTCATCGCGCTGCTGGGCCACAACGGCAGCGGCAAGACAACGCTCAGCAGGCTTTTCATGGCGCTGATGCACCCTCGGTCCGGGGCTGTGTATCTCGACGGCGAGGATATAGCGAAGAAAGAGCCTGCCGACCTTGCCGACAGGATTGGCTATGTATTTCAGAATCCCGACCTGCAAATCCTTGCCGATACGGTTTGGGACGAAGTTGCCTACGGACCGCGCAACAAGAAATTGCCCGCGGAACAGGTCAGCGCCCAAGTTGAGGAAGCGCTGGCGGCTACCGGACTTACCGATTTCGCGGAGGTTTATCCCCGGACGCTGTCTTTTGGGCAAAAGCGACGTCTCGGAGTCGCCGCCGCGCTTGCGCTCAAGCCGCGCATTCTTATACTGGACGAAATAACCAACGGTCAGGACAGTCTGGAAAAAGAACAAATGATGAACTACCTGCGTGCCATTAATGAGAAGCGGGGCATAACCGTAATTTTAATCACGCATGACATGAATATCGCACGCCTCTACGCCAGACGTGTGCTTGTGCTTCATAACGGCAGCCTTGTTTTTGACGACGTGCCCGAGGAGCTTTTCAACGGCATCAAGGATCTTGGCGAGTGGGGCCTGGAGCAGCCGACAATGGCGGCACTGTCCCGGGCGTTCGGCCTGTATGCGCTGACTGTCGGGGATTTTTGCAGTCAATTGGTTTTGAAGGCGGGTGAGCAGCAATGAGGGTAACGGCATTTACGCAGCTGATTACGGTCTTAGCGGTTACAGCGCTCGTCTTTATTCTGCCGGTGCAGCTTGTTTCCTTCGTTTTGGTGGTGGAACTGGTGCTGCTGCTCTATATCAGGCATGACCGTATGACGATGGCCGCAATAGGCGCCCTGGCAGTTTTTACCGGCATGATGATCCTGCTGCAGCTTTTATTTCGTTCGCCGCTGGAAACAGCGCTTGCGGGAGGACTGAGGATGCTCGTGATGACCATGGCCTTCCTCTGCCTGCTTGCTGCGACCAAGATCCAGGATATAGCGCAGGCCCTGGTTGAGCGCTTCCGTTTGCCGTGTGAATACGCTTTTATGCTGACGACTGCGCTGCGGTTTGTGCCGGATTTTCTGGCCGACAGTGCCGTGACGCTCGACGCGCAGTCCTGTCGCGGCTATTCCAACCGCGGCAACGTCTTCAAACGCATGTATTCCTATCTGGTAGTCATTAAGCCCCTCGTCATGCGCGCGGTCGCCAAGTCGGACACGCTTGCCCTCAGCATGGAACTGAAGGGTTTCGGCGCCAACACTTACAAGAACATGAAGAAGCAGGAGCTTGGTACGGGAGATTATCTAATGCTGACGATAGTGTTTTTGCTTAGCACCTACAAGTTTTGGGTCAAATATATTTAAGCGGCTGTCTATGGCCATGGCTGACGATGTTATATAATTAATTCATAGGAACGGCAAAGCTAAAGAGTCGGGAGATGGGTAAGTTGCAAAAGAAAAATGCGCCGATCGGCGTGCTTGATTCAGGTGTTGGCGGGCTCAGCGTTCTGAAGTGTCTGAAGGAAGCCTTGCCCCATGAAGACTTTATTTATGTGGGTGACACGGCCCGCACGCCCTATGGATCGCGCAGTGAAGTCGAGGTCAGGACTTTCGTAGGGGAGATGCTGGATTTTCTGACCGCTGAAGGAGTAAAGCTGGTGGTTATTGCCTGCAATACGCTGACAGTCCTCGGGACTGAAACCTTGAAAGGAAACCGCGAATTCGGCCTTGTCGGCATGTCCAAGGGAGAGCGCCTTGTCTTAGAGGCAAGCCGCAATAAGACCATCGGAGTTTTTGCGACCGAGTTTACGATTAATTCCGGAGCTCACAAGGCGGCGATTCTTGCCCTTGCTCCTACGGCTCGCGTCGTGCCCCAGGCTTGCCCGAAGCTCGTGCCTTTGATTGAAGGCGAACAGTTCTCGGGAGAGGAATTGCCGGCTGCCATTTCTGAGTATGCGTTATCCTTGAAGGCTGCGGAGGCCGACACGTTGATTCTTTCCTGCACGCATTATCCCTTTGTCAAAAAGGAGATAGAGCGGGAAATGGGCAGGGGCGTCCGGGTTATCGATCCGGCGCAGCAGACAGCGCTTGATGCCAAGGCGGCCTTAGCGGCGGACGGATTATTGAAGTCCGAGGGAGAGGGCAGGGCGGTTATCTGCTTTACCGCCGATCCTGAGAGGGGCAAAAGGCTTGCCGGGCGGATGTTTAAAACCGAGGAATGTGAATTTTCTCTGGTCAGCCTAAAATGAAAAGCAACAGCTCGAAGCAGAGAAGGCGCGCAAGAAATGTGCAATGCGCGCCTTTTCCGCTTTTTTTTACAAGCTTTCCACATTATAAGCTTTTCCTATCACGTGCATATGCAAATACTATTTTACGTAGTTCCGCATCCTGAATATAATAGTTAAAATAGCTGTGTTTCAGGCTATATTCGGATATGTTATAATAAATTATGAATCTTTTGCCTGAAGGGCTAACAGCATGCAAAATCCGCTTGAATTTATCGGCTTAATTTTTCTTCGGAACAATTCGGGAGTTGGGAATCAAGCTGATAAACTTCGGCAACAAAGGGAGGACTCTTACAGCTAAAGGTGGGTTTGGCAGCTGTTGCGCCGCCGGGCATAACGCCAAAGTATAGGCTAATCGGGCATTTTGAGAAGTCATATCCGAAGGCGGCCCTCTTTATTTCAAATATTTTTCCGCTTTATTTCAACTTAACATAACAGTCTTGCAGGAAATATTGTATTTTTGTCTAATACTACCCTAATTAATGTAGTTACAATATAAACGTTAAGTACGATTGTCTGCACGCTAAATAAGTCGGCGGCGGACACCCTTAAAGGGCAGGCTGATTTAATGCCGGCTTCACCTTAGTGCGAAGGCGGTATTTTGTTTTCTAAATTATAGTAACCGGTTAAAAGGTGGTGGAAAAATGTCGATATTGGAACAAATCAAGGCAGTCGAGCAGCAAGCGGTTCAGGCCAGACGCGAGGCTAAGGTGGCCGCTGCCAACATCATGCGCGAAACAGAGGAACAGGCGGCCAGGGAAGCCGAGGCTATGATTGCGGAGGCGAGGCAAACGGCAAAAAGAATGGTGGCCGCTGCCGAGGAAGAGGCGAAAATCAAGGCCAAGGCCGTTATAGCGGAAAGAAATCTTGAAGACCGCGCTTCAGCACTTGCTGCCAGGGGAAAGCTTCCCGCAGCTGTTGCTTATGTTATAGAAAGGGTTGTGGTCTGAGATGTTAGTGCCAATGAAAAAATTAACACTTTACGCCTTGAAGCATGACCGCGACAACATTCTCCTGAACCTTCAGAGGGACGGCAACGTCATGCTGCTGCAGGCGGCGGAAAGTGCAAGCCTCGCCGGCGCGGAAGAACTTGGAGCAAGGGTTGAGACGACAAAAGGCGCAATCAGCTTCGTCGGCAAGCATGGCGGCAAAGCTTCTCTGCTTGCTGGGAAAAAGCCTGTCGGCTACGAGCTTTTCCTGAATGAAAACCACGAAGGTGCAGAGCTGTCGAGGCAAATCGACTCGCTTGCGGAAAAGATTGCCTCACTGCGCAATGAAGCATCAACGCTTCTTGGCCAGGAGGAGCACCTGCAGCCTTGGCGTGACCTCGAAATCCCTCTCGAAAATTTGCGTGAGACACAGTCGAGTGCTTTTTTTGCCGGATATCTGCCGGAGGCAGCCCTGGAGGAAGTAAGCGGCGAATTGGAAGGTTTGCCTGCCGAGATGGAAGTCTTTGGCGAAAGTCCCGAGGGCAGGGCGTTGATTGTGTTTGTGCATAAGTCGGCAGGTACGAAGGTCAAGCATCTATTGAAAAGGCACGAGTTTGCCGATGTCATTTTCCCGAAACGCACGGGTCTTGTTCGCGAGATAATCGAGGAGTCGGCAGAAGATGCCCGGTCCAAAGAAGCTCTTGCGGCTGAATTGGAAGCTGAGGCGATGGAGGTCACGAAGAAAAAGGAAGAACTCTTCCTTTATTACGATCAACTGGTGGCAAAGCAGGAAAGAATGCAGCACCGAGGGGAAGAAACGGAAAAAACCTTTTATCTCGAGGGCTGGGTCAGAGCGGATAGAACCGAGGCGGTCAGGCGGGCGGTCAATGAAGCGACCGACGCGTTCGAGCTCAACTTTGTCGACCCGGAGGAAGGCGAGGTGCCACCGACCGTAATGGAAAACGGGAGCTTTGCGGCTCCTTATGAAGCGGTAACGGAACTATACTCCAGACCGCGTTTGGGCTCTCTTGACCCCAACTTCCTGATGGCGCCGTTCCACTTCATTTTTTTCGGCATGATGCTTTCTGATGCAGGTTACG
>LSQX01051596.1_pt1 | contig 13742 bp, 12 predicted proteins | sample 654561 | NCBI WGS metagenome assembly LSQX01 (sample SAMN04489861, study PRJNA283612) | anaerobic digester metagenome | isolation source: 4 biogas reactors fed with cattle manure at either 37C or 55C with and... | place: Denmark: Kongens Lyngby | collected 2014 | reverse complement strand
GGCTCGAGAGCGCGGATAAGCTTCCATTCGGGAGTACGCCAGCCGTGCTTGCGCATCCAGGTGGCTTCGGTGAAGTAGAATTCGTCTTCCTCGGGAGCATTTCCGCAGACCACATCGAACATATTCCGTCCGTCAAAATCTATGCCGGCGTTGATTCCGAGCAATGCAAGAAGAGTGGGAACTATGTCTTTTGACATGGTAATCTGGTCGAAGCGCTGAGTTTCTTTAGGCAGACACGGAGACTTTATCGCAAACGGAACGGCAAGAACGTTGTCGTAGGTGCTGTGATGGTCGAAGTAGCAGTCATGATCGTAAAGAGTCTCACCATGGTCGGATGTCATGACGACGATGGTTTCATCCGCTATGCCGAGTTCTTCAAGCTTGTTGAAAAGCTGCTGGATGCAGGCGTCCATATAGGCGATGGCGCCGTCATACTGTGCGCAGATGTATTCCTGGTCGGTGCAGGCCGGCGGGAACCAGGAATAGAAATAGTCACAGAAAGGTTTGAATGCATATACCGGATCAAGCGAATGGTTATCCGGATCGAATTCGTTTCCGGAATAAAAGAGTCTTTCATAGGGTTCTGGCGGCAGATACGGAGAATGAGGATCCATATGACGAAGGAAGAGCATGAACGGCTTATCTTCCTTTGCGAGTCTTTCGAGCTCAGGGAGAGCCGTTTCGTTCATTGACTCGGCCTTGCGCGAGCGTCCTTCTGCAAAGCTTCCCCAAGTCTGCTTCATGCCGAGATGTGTGTCAAAACCCTTGAAACCGCCGTAGTTTACGCAGGTCGTGTTGTATCCGTTGTTGCCCAGAACCTGCGGAAGAGTTATAAGCCCTTTGCTCATGCCGCCCTGGTGGCGGAGAGCAACGATCTGGGTCGTAAAGCAGTCCATACCGGTAAGCATCGAGGCGTAGCCGGGAGTTGTCGGAATGGAAGGGCTGAACATATTGTTGAAGATAACGCTGTTTTCCGAGAAAAACTTATCCATATAAGGAGTGGTAAGTTTATCATAGCCGTATAGGGAAGTGCGGTCACGGCGCAGACTGTCTATACCTAAAAAGAGAATATTCGGTTTCTTTGCCATATTCGGTTTCCTCCAATTTTCTGCAATTATGATTTAAATCTTATCGAGGTATTTTACTTCGACTTCATGGCCGCATTCGCTGGAGCGGATGATGCCGTCGATAATCGCCTGGTTGCGGATAATCTGCGAAGTAGGAATCGGAGCTTTGCCGCCGGTAAGAACAGCGTCAACAAAGGCGCGTACTTTGCTCTGGAAGAGATTGCCTTTCTCCTGTGTTTCGATCGGAACGGGGGTGTGGGTGAGTTTACCGTAAAGATCGTGGAAGAGCGTGATGTCGCCGACAGTTCCGTCCCATGCGCCGCTCCAGGCAGCGATATTCGGCTGCTTTACCTTAAGACCGGCATCCTTTCCGAGGAAGATGAAGTCGCCGCTGGTGTCCATATGCATTGCCCAGCTCATTCTGAAGTCAAGCGTGATACCGCCCTCGAGACGAACGAAAGCAGCGCTGAAATCGTCAACTTCAAAATTTTTGTAGTCGGCGAAATATTTCGGGTTCTTGCCGAAGTGGTCGTATTTGACCGCGGAAACGGTAAGCGGCTTCGGATATCCGATCGAGTTGAGTGCGAAGTCGAGCGCATAACATCCTATATCTGCGAGAGCGCCGACGCCGGCCTTTTCTTTATTGATAAAAGTTCCGCCGGGAATACCGCGTCTGCGGCCGCCGCCGGTCTGGACATAATAAACGTCGCCCAGGGCTTTCTCATTGACGATGAGATTGCGGACCATCTGATAGTTGGCGCCGTAACGGGGCTGGAAACCGATTGAAACGATCTTTCCGGAAGCTTTTTCGGCCGCCATGATTTCAAGTCCCTGTTCGATGGTTACCGACATCGGTTTCTCAAGAAGCACATGCATTCCCGCGTTCAGTGCCGCAACAGCGCAGACGGCGTGCTGAGAGTTGTAAGTGCAGACGGAAACTGCGTCGATATCGTCGCGCTCGCAGAGTTCTTCGGTGCTGTCATAAGCATCGGCATCGGTCCAGCCGAATTCGTCGAGGAATTTTCTTGCCTTTCCGGGGACGATATCCGCGCCGGCGACTACTTCGACATCGTCGAAATTCTTGTAGGAACCTGCATGTGCATGGGCGATTCCGCCGGTACCGATTATACCGATTCTGAGTTTGTCTTTTGCCATGATAGTTCTCCTTAAATATCGCAAGTTAAATCGCAACCGAATTTATATTTATCTTCCGCGTACAATTTTTGCCGTGTGACCGAAGGATTTCAGTATGGCATTCATGTAACCGTAGGATTCTGCCGCTATGATAGCTGCATCGGCAAGCTCCTGATCGGCACCGATGACTTCAAGGCAGACAGGACCTTTATAATTGTTTTCGACAACTGCTTTTAAATATCCCCAGAGGTCGATATCACCGCGGCCGCAGGCCTGATTCTGAGGCGTTCCCGGCGAAGGTCCGGGACCTTTGCAGTCTCTGATATGAATATGCTTCATTGCTTTAATGACGGCAGGAAGCGCTTCCGCGGGATTTTCTCCGGCGCGGAAGATATGAGACGGGTCCATGTCAACGCCGAAATTGGGATGGTTAACGCCTTCTATCATTTTCAGTGTTGTCGGGGTATTGTAAACGGAGCTGCCGACGTGAGCTTTGCAGCAAAGGGTCACTCCGAATTCGGCTGCGTCTTCTGCCCGTGCGCAGAGAGTTTCGATTGTCTGCTTGAGGGTCTCTTCATCATCTGCCTTTCCACCAGGGCCGACGTTGACGACCGGGATTCCGATCTCGGCGCAGGCTTCAAACGCCTTAAGCAGGCGTTCGCGGTCGAGTGAGGCAATTTCGGTGGAAAGGAATGGGAGTTCGAGACCGTCCGAAATTGCTTTCAGGTTAAGCTTGTCGGTTTTCCAGGTTTCAAGGTTGAGATGTTCGCACATCCCCTGGATGCCGGAAATTTCGACTCCGTCATATCCGGCGGTCTTAATTGCTTTGGCTGCCGTCGCAAAGTCATATTTCTTAAACAGAACGCTGTTTACACCAAGTTTGATCATGCTGTTTTCTCCTTTTGGTTTAGATATCGCTTATAATTATACCACAAATGAAAAAATAGTAAAGAGGTTCGGCGAAAATTGCACGGAGTATTCTGATACTTTAAGCAGAGAATAGTTGTCTTTTTGTTGTTTTAACAATATCGTCATCGCGGAGGATGAAAAGAATATTATTACAGCTTAAGTATCATAACTGCTTAAATTATACCTCATAATTCCTCCGGCGTCAATACGCATTTTACATTTTGTCAGAATTAACCGATTATTTACCATTTGTGCCGCCTTGCTTCTTTACATTTGCTTAATAAAGTGCTATAATAGTATATGGCAAAATAATGAATGTAATAACCAGGAGGCTGTATACTAATGGCAAGAAAATTCATGACCATTGACGGCAACGAAGCTGCCGCTCATGTTTCATATCAGTTTACTGAAGTTGCCGGTATCTACCCGATAACTCCTTCATCTCCGATGGCGGATCACACCGATATCTGGTCGGCTCAGGGCCGTAAGAATATGTTCGGTCAGCCCGTCAAAGTCGTCGAGATGCAGAGTGAGGGCGGAGCTGCCGGTACCGTTCACGGCTCTCTCGCCGCGGGCGCACTGACAACGACTTATACCGCGTCACAGGGTCTGCTTCTCAAGATTCCGAATATGTATAAAATCGCCGGAGAGCTTCTGCCGGGCGTATTCCATGTTTCAGCACGTGCTCTCGCTTCCCACGCTCTCTCCATCTTCGGAGATCACGGCGACGTAATGGCCTGCCGCCAGACCGGCTTTGCCCTTCTTTGCTCCAACAGCGTTCAGGAAGTTATGGACCTCGGCGCGATTGCTCACCTCTCCGCGATAAAAAGCCGCGTACCTTTCCTGCATTTCTTCGACGGATTCCGCACTTCTCATGAGATTCAGAAGATCGAAGCATGGGATGAAAACGACGAGTTCCTCAAGAGCCTTGTCGATATGGACGCAGTAGACGCTTTCCGCAAGAATGCCCTCAATCCCGAAAAACCGGTTCTCCGCGGCACCGCCCAGAACCCGGATATCTTCTTCCAGGCTCGCGAGGCTTCCAACCTGTATTATGCAGCCGTCCCCGCGATAGTCGAAGATTATATGAATAAGATCAACGCCAGGATCGGCACCGATTATAAGCTCTTCAACTACTACGGCGCTCCGGACGCTGAAAAGATCATCATTGCAATGGGCTCCGTCTGTGAAACCGGCGAAGAGACCGTTGATTATCTGCTCTCAAAGGGCGAAAAGGTCGGTATGATAAAGGTTCGCCTCTATCGTCCGTTCAGCGTAAAACACCTGCTTGACGCTATTCCCCAGACCGTTAAGAAGATTGCGGTTCTTGACCGCACAAAAGAACCCGGTGCCCTGGGCGAACCGCTTTACCTCGATGTTGTTTCCGCAATCCGTGGCACCGCTTTTGAGGATGTTACCATTGTCGGCGGCCGTTACGGTCTCGGTTCCAAGGACACCACACCGGCAAATATTCTCTCCGTCTTCCGCAACCTTGATGCAGAGAAGCCGCTTAACAGCTTTACAATCAGCATAAAAGACGACGTTACCAACCTGTCTCTCACCGACACCGAAAATCCGGAAACCGTTCCTGCCGGAACTGTATCCTGCAAGTTCTGGGGCATCGGTTCTGACGGTACCGTCGGCGCCAATAAAGACTCGATCAAGATTATAGGCGACAATACCGATAAAAAGGCTCAGGCTTATTTCGCATACGACTCGAAGAAGTCCGGCGGTCTTACCGTATCGCATCTCCGCTTCGGTGACAAGCCGATCCATTCAACTTATTATGTAAACAAGGCTGACTTCGTCGCCTGCCATAACCAGGCTTATATCGGCAAGTATGATATGACTGCCGACATCAAAGAAGGCGGAACTTTCCTCCTCAACACCATCTGGACAAAAGATGAGCTTGAAGAGAAGCTTCCGGCTTCGGTCAAACGCGACCTTGCGAAGAAGAATGTCAACTTCTATATCGTCGACGGCGTTACCATCGCCCGCGAAATAGGACTCGGCAACCACTTCTCACTCGCCCTCCAGTCCTGCTTCTTCAAGCTCGCTAACATCATTCCCGCCGAAGACGCGGTTAAATACATGAAGGATGCCGCAACGGCGAAATTCAGCCGCAAAGGCGAAGATATCGTCCGCATGAACCATGAAGCCATCGACCGCGGCGCATCCTCCCTTGTAAAGATCGACATTCCGGCTTCTTGGGCAGACGCCAAAGACGATTGCTGCGGATGCGAAGATGATGTTAAGAAATCGGACAATCCGATGCTTAACTACTTCGTAACCAACATTCTCGAACCCGTCAACGCTCAGAAGGGCGACGATCTTCCCGTTTCCGCATTTAAGGATTACGCCGACGGCACTTTCCCGCAGGGTCTTGCCGCTTATGAAAAGCGCGGCATCGCCGTTGACGTTCCGAGCTGGGATCCCGAAACCTGTATACAGTGCAACTTCTGCGCATATGTATGTCCTCATGCCGTTATCCGTCCGGTTGCAATAAAAGACGGAGAGACAATTCCGGAAGGACAGCCGGCTCTCCCGATGACCGGTATGCCGGGATATAAGTTCACCATTATCGCCTCGGTTCTCGACTGCACCGGATGCGGCTCCTGCGCAGCTGTCTGCCCGGGCAAGAAGGGCGTTAAGGCTCTGACAATGAAACCGCTCGAAGAAGAGGAATACCGTCAGAAGTATTTCGACGAGCTGGCATATAAATACACCGACGATCCCGAAGTACTCGAAAAGTTCAAACCCACTACGGTTAAGGGCAGCCAGTTCAAACAGCCGCTGCTTGAATTCTCCGGCGCTTGCCCCGGCTGCGGCGAAACTCCGTATGCTCGTCTCATCACCCAGCTCTTCGGCGATCGTATGTATATCGCCAATGCAACCGGCTGTTCATCAATTTGGGGCGGCTCGGCTCCGTCAACTCCTTATACCGTCAATAAAGACGGCCACGGACCGTCATGGGCCAACTCCCTGTTCGAAGACAACGCAGAATACGGCTTCGGTATGGCTACCGCAGCACATCAGCGCCGTGCAAAACTGACTTCCATAATCGAGAAACTCGCGGAATCCGACTGGGATGTGATTTCAGTTCCCGCAAAGGCATGGCTCGAAGCAAAAGAGGACGGCGAAGCCTCAAAGAAAGCATCTGCCGATCTTGAAGCCGCTCTCATCAAAGCCGACGCCGAGTGCGGAAGCTGCGGCTGTGAGCTCGCCCCGCTTTATAAGCAGGCGCTTGCGATGAAGGATATGTTCGTCAAGAAGTCGTTCTGGATCCTCGGCGGTGACGGCTGGGCTTATGACATCGGTTTCGGCGGCCTCGACCATGTGCTCGCCGCCAACCAGAATGTAAACGTTCTCGTATTCGACACCGAAGTCTACTCCAACACCGGCGGACAGGCTTCCAAGGCAACTCCTACCGGTTCTACCGCTCAGTTTGCCGCAAACGGCAAGCCGACAAAGAAGAAAGACCTTGCCGCGATAGCAATGTCCTACGGCTATGTCTATGTCGCTCAGGTAGCTATGGGTGCCGATATGGCACAGTGCATCAAGGCGTTCAACGAAGCCGAAGCTTACGACGGACCGTCGATCATTATCGCTTACGCTCCTTGCATCAACCACGGAATCAAGGGCGGTCTCAAGGGCGCAATGGCACAGATGAAGAACGCAGTCAATGCCGGCTACTGGTTTAACTTCCGCTACAATCCGGAAGCCGAGAAGCCGTTCACGCTCGACTCCAAGGCTCCGACCGAGTCATACGGTGACTTCATCATGAAGGAAACCCGCTACAGCGCACTTACCAGGACCTTCCCGGATCGCGCTAAGACTCTCTTCGCAAGAGCGGAAGAAGAATCGAAAGCGAAGTTCGAGAAGCTTCAGCAGCTCAACGAGCTCAACTGAGGAATACTCGGCTGAATCAAATGAATAATTTCCGGGCGGAGGAGACTCCGCCCGGTTTTTTCTGAAAAATGATTATGCCCCCGAAACATTTGCATAGTTTCGGGGGCTCCTGTTTTTAATCTTGTTTTGCTTCTTCTTTCTTGCGTTCCTCAAGCTTTTTCCGATACTTGTCTTTTAACTCTTCAAGCAGCTTCTCAACTTCTTTGTGTGAAAAACTGTATTTTTCGCCGCAGAAATGGCATGAGGTTTCAATATCTCCGGGTTCATCGCGCAGCAGCAAAGTGAGTTCGGTAAGTCCGAGGGATTTGATGCCGGCGCTGAATTTTTCCCGGCTGCAGTCGCACTTATAGTAAGTGTCGATCCTGTCAAAAAGATTATATTCGATGCCGTCAAATAATGCCGCAACAATATCCTCCGGTGTTTTGCCCTTTTCAATCATGGATGAAACAGATGAGAGCGAAGAAGCATTCTTTTCTAACTTTAAGACGGCGGCTTCATCGGCTCCCGGGAGAAGCTGCAGAATGAATCCCCCGGCGGCGGTACAAACAGGCGCACCGGTCACATTATCATTCGTTATCCTGACACCTACCCCGCAGACAGACGGTGTCTGCTCGGATGTCAGAAGGTAATGTGTAATATCGTCTCCGATCTCTCCGTTGATTATGGGAGATATGCCGACATAAGGCTCCTTTACGCCTTCATCTCTAATAACGTTTAGATTTCCTTTGCCGATAAGTGTACCGACATCAAGCTTTCCGTTCGGCTTTCGCGGTACATCGGCTTTGGGATTCTGGATATACCCCTTAACGTCGCCGTTATAATCGCCGGTACAGATAATCGTACCTGCGGGACCGTCTCCGTTATATCTGATTGTAACAAGGTCATCTTTATTTTTAAGCATCACTCCGAAGATACTCGTAACGGCGAGTATTCTTCCGAGTGCAGCGGCAGCGGTATTTGACGGCTGATGGACGGAACAAACTTTATTTACGATTGCGGTATTGTCGGTGCAGAAGATGCGCGCTGATCCGTCTTTCGTTATCGCCCTTATAAGCGGGCTTTTAGTTTCATTAAAAATCATAGTTTACCCCGAGTATATTATTCGATGTTCAGTCTTCTTGAAAGCAGGCGTTCCGTTATCAGGAAAAAAGTAACTAGAAAGAAGATATTTACAAGGCCGATCAACAGCAGTACAGAATTGACGAATTCAGCTCCGGAATTAAAAAAATCCGTGCTAAATCCATCTTTGTAATCAAGTATCCACGGGATCCGGTTGGAGGTCAACAAAAACAACAGGGTAGTGAAGACTTCCATAATCATATTGCATCCCACATATGCTCCGGCGGCAGCTATTGCTTTGTTGCGGTTGAACAGCTGACCTATCGCTATTGCCATGTAGAACATCATCAGGCTTGAAGCTGTGTTAAATATTATCGATAAAATTAACTGTATGATGAACAAAACCTGCTGTGTTGTTTTAATTGAAGAAATCATAGAAGATAAACCATTTAGAATCTCTCTCAATAAATCATGACCGGCACCCAATATAAATACGGAGATAATGCACACAATTCCGCTTATAATAATCCAGAACACCGATACTGTCAGTCTGACGATTATATGCTGCCAAACTTCAACCGGGAGTGTGTATGTAAGATAAGCCTGATTTCCGACCATATCACGATAAAACCTGATAATGCTGAAAACTCTGGTAAGCAGAACCAGAAAACATAACCCGATAAAAAGCAATGCCATTGATATATAAAGAGGCGGATTTAAAAACCTTGAATTTAGATTCATCTGTATTATGTCAAGTATCTTGGTAAACAAGGTCAGCGCCAGGATAATTGCATACATATACCAGTATTTGGAAGCGGTATTCTTAAATTCGTATTTGAATAATTTTCCCATCATGTTTTTTACCCCGTCAGAACCTGTATGTTTCTCGGAACAGCTGATCGACGCTCTTTCCCTGTGCGCGGATGTTGTCCGCTGCATCTGCGAACATGATCTGACCGTTTGAAACGAATATAACGTCATCAAGTATCCTTTCAACATCAGAAATCAGATGAGTCGAAAGCAGGATTGAACTTTCGGGAGAGTAGTTCTTGATTATCGTATCAAGAATATAATCTCTTGCCGCGGGATCAACGCCGCCGATCGGTTCGTCAAGCACATAAAGTTTTGCTTCCCGGCTCATGGTTAGTATAAGTCTGACTTTTTCCCGGTTTCCTTTTGAAAGGGTTCCTATTTTGGTCATCGGATCGATGCTGAGCCGTTTCAGCATCCCGTACATTCGCTCCTCGGAAAAATCTTCAAAGAAATCGCTGTAAAGGTTGATTGTATCTTCAACCCTCATTCCGCTGTCGAGTGCATCTTTATCGGAAAGATACGATATTACCTTTTTTGATTCAACTCCGGGAGGGTTGCCGCAGATAAGAACTTCCCCGGATGTCGGAGTCAGAAGTCCGTTTATCAACTTGATAAGCGTTGTTTTGCCGCTGCCGTTGGGTCCCAGAAGACCGACGATACGCCCCTTGGCAATAGTTATATTCCAGTTGTATAATACCGGCAGCGCACCGTATGACTTGCAGAGGTTGCGGCATTCAAGCAGCGGTATATCAGCCGAAGCCGCACTTGTATTCAAAAAGCTATCATTGTTTTGCATATGCGATTATTCTCCTTTGCTTCGGGTTTTCGAAAGATATTCAGCTACTTTGGAAACGATTTCGCCATCGTCAAGTCCGAGACTTCGCATTTTCTGCGTGAAGTCTTCGAGAATGCTCCTGGCATAATTCAGCTTGATCTCGTCGATCAAGCTGCGATCTTCGGTCACTGCGCGGCCGGAAGCTCGCCAGCGATTATCTTTAGGAACCAAAAGCCCCCTGCTTTCAAGCTCCGCCAGAGCGCGCTGCATTGTGTTAATGTTGACCTGTGCATCTGCAGCTAAGTCTCTTACACTCGGTACGGCATCTCCAGGATTTAATTCGCCGGAGATAAGTGCTACCTGCAGCTGTTCGACAAGCTGTATCCAGATCGGACGGTCATAATCAATATTCCACGTCAATCTTGTTTTCCTTTCTAAAATCGTTATCTGATGCCTATAGTATTAATGTTTTATTGTATTATATATATAATACTACATAACATAGAAAAAGTCAATTATCAATTCCGACAAAAATACCGACAGGTATTACCCGCCGGTTTGGTTAATATTATGATAAAGAGAATTTATATGCAAAATCAGTTAAATTCAATAAATCATAGGCTGATGCAGTTTTTTCATATGCCGGAATTCAGCTTTTTGATAAGGTTGCTTATAACTTTTTGAAGTACATCGGACAACTTCTTTTGTTCCTCTTCGGAAACTCCTTCGAATATTTCGTTATCTATCGACTTTATTGTTTTGCAGACATGTTCGTTATATTGCTTGCCCTTTTCGGTTATATAAACCAGGGTTTGACGAAGGTCGTCTTTATTGGGTTTTCTGATAACATATCCCTCACGCTCCATCTTTTGGAGAGTAACCGAAACGGTTGGCGCTTTGAGATGTGTCAGATTAGCCAAAGTCAGCTGTGTACATCCGTCGTTGAAATTTAAATGGAAAAGAAGGTTTCTGAAACTGTCCTGGATATTGAACTGAGTTTGATTTCTGATATAGTCGTCGCAAATCTTGTTGACATCTCTGATAAGCATCATCGGTGATATCCGGTCGCCGATGAGTGACGGATCTGGAAGATTGCCGTGGCCGGAGTCTGAAATTGCAACTGCTTTTTTTATCATTTTACACACCTTCTCGAATGGATGTTTCGAATAATATTAAGATAAAATTTTGCCAAAGAAACTATTAACATTATACCACAAAATCCTTAAAAAATCAAGAGAAACTTAATATTATTTAATAAATCATAGTTATGTCACCAGAATATTTTCATGCTGTCACCAACCGCGATTATCATGGTGTATATTGTCGGGTTTTTTCCTATAATCACCGAAAAATCATTTGGCGGAACGGCCGATAATTATGCCAATCAGCCAGCAGACTCCGAATGCGGCGGCATTGACGGCTACTATAGTCGCACCGACCGGTGTGCCGGCGAGAACAGATATAATCATCCCGGAACAGGAGCAGACAGCGGCAATCACGGCAGAGAATATCGTAACCGATTTGAAGCTTTTGAAAATGCGCATTGAAGAAAGAGCGGGAAAGACAATAAGAGCCGAAATAAGCAGAGAACCCACAAGCTTCATCGCAATCACAATTATTACCGCCGTCACGACGGCAATAAGCAGATTGTAATTTTTAGCTATGGTTCCGGAAGCGCTTGCAAACTCTTCGTCAAAGGTAACCGCGAATATCCTGTTGTAAAAAAAAATAAAAATAAGGATAACAGCGGCCGATAATATTATTGAAAAGATAACTTCGCTTTTCGACAAAGTCAGCATTGAGGTTGATCCGAAAAGGGTACTGCAAACATCTCCGGAAAGGTTTGATGATGTTGAAAAAATGTTCATCAGCAGATAGCCCAAAGCAAGCGAACCGACCGATATCATTGCAATGGCGGCGTCCCCTTTGATTTTTGCATTCTGTCCGGTTTTAAGCAGCAGCACCGCGCATAAAACGGTAATCGGCATTACCACAATCATCCGGTTCGATAAATTAAATACGGAAGCAACGGCTATAGCTCCGAAAGCGACATGAGAAAGTCCGTCACCTATAAAAGAAAAACGCTTTAAAACGAGTGTCACCCCGAGCAGCGAGGAGCAGAGAGAGATCATAACACCGGTTATCAGCGCGTATCTTACAAACGGAAATTCAAGATAGCTGAACAGATTTTCAAACATTATCAGGACACGCCTTTCTGCTGCGACAAAAAGAAGCATCCGATGTCGCTTGAAAGATATTCTTCGGTTGAACCGTAGAAAACGGTTCTTCCGATATGAAGAATATGACTTGCATACTTTGCGGCGGCAGCAATGTCGTGAGAGATCATGATTATCGTGATCCCTTCGTTATTCAGTTCGGCTATAAGCTTATACATTTCCGACGCCGCCTTGACATCAAGACCGGCGACCGGTTCGTCAAGCAATATCAGCTTTCTGGTTGCGCAAAGCGCTCTTGCGAGCAGAACTCTCTGCTGCTGTCCTCCCGAAAGCTCACGGTAGCTGCGGCTTGCGAGGCTCGTTATCCCCATACGCTCCATGTTATTCAGAGCAATATTTTTATCATCTTTATTATAAAACGGACGAAGACCGCAGCGCCCCTGACATCCGGAAAGCACAATCTCCCATACGGAAGCGGGAAAGTCTTTCTGAACGGCGGTATGCTGCGGCAGATATCCGATTTCATTCTTTTTCAGTCCGCTGCCGATTAAAATTTCTCCGCTTATCGGTTCTTTAAGATGCAGCAGAGTTTTCATCAGTGTGGTTTTTCCCGAACCGTTTTCTCCGACAATACAGAGATAATCTCCGGAAGAAACGGAGAAATTGAGGTTCTCAACGATCTTGCGCGAATCATATCCGAACGTCAGATCGCTGACCGTAATTAATGCCATACAGATACTCCTAATTCAACGCCGCCTTCAGCATTTCAAGGTTGTCTTCCATAATCGAAAGATATTCGGCGCCGTTTTCTATGTCTTTCGCTGTTATTGATTGTAATGAATCAAGGGTCAGTATCTTCTGATCCTTTGACTTGGTATTTTCAATTACGCTCAACGCAAGTTTACAATCAGAACCGTCTGTGGTTATCACCGCCCCCAAAGAAAGCTCATCGATTTTGCCTGAAAGAAAGATTACCGTTTCAAAAGTTGCTTCGGTTTCGGCGGAACAGCCGGCAAATGCAGCATAATATTCAAGACCGTAATCTTCGAAAAGATATCGGAAAGGGAATCGGTCGGCGAAGATCAATGTCTTTGTGCCGCTTTGAGAAACCGCTTTAACGTATTTTTCGTCAAGACCGCGAAGTTCGCTTGCGTAAGCTTCGGTGTTGGCCTTATAGATTTCCGCATTTTCCGGATCGATATCCACAAGCGCGGAAGAAATAGCTTCGACGAAGACCTCGGCATTCCTCAGCGAAAGCCATATATGCTCGTCATATTCGGCATTCTCGTCATGTTCATCTTCATGGTGATGCTCATGCATCCCCTCTGTTATTTCTTCTTCATTGGCAGAATCGCCGAGGATGTCAAGAAGATTCAAGACCCTTATATTTTTGTTTGTCGCTTGCTTTAAAGCATCATTTACCCAGCTTTCCGATACACCGCCGATATAGATAAAAAGGTCGCAGACGGATATCTTCATGATATCTTCCGCGCTTGGCTGAAAACTGTGCAGGTCAACTCCGCTGTCAAGCAGCATTGATACTTCGGCACCGGCTTTGTTTTCGCCGAGGATGTTCCTGACCCAGTCATATACAGGGAAAACAGTCGTAACAATATTCAGTCTGCTTACGGATGAAATTCCCGAACCGCAGCAGGAAAGACAAAGAATCAGCATAAGCGCTGTCAAAAAAAGTGAAGTGTATTTAATCAAAATTAATCTCCGCCGGAAATGAACTTATATTGATTGAATCGTAATTTAGACGTCTATATAAAAATGCGCATATTAATCTGAGAACTGTTATCAATTATAGCACCGTGAAGCTTAATTGTCAAGCAATTTGATAACAATTTTCAAATGTCAGCTAAAATATTAAAACGCAGATTGTAAAATGAAGATGCA
>LSQX01275367.1_pt1 | contig 13743 bp, 13 predicted proteins | sample 654561 | NCBI WGS metagenome assembly LSQX01 (sample SAMN04489861, study PRJNA283612) | anaerobic digester metagenome | isolation source: 4 biogas reactors fed with cattle manure at either 37C or 55C with and... | place: Denmark: Kongens Lyngby | collected 2014 | reverse complement strand
TTAAAAGTTAATGCCATTATAGTGTCGGATTAACACTATTTTGATTTTTTGGAACGAGAAGGGTTTTTTAGTGGTAGGCTTTCTTTGAGCCAAGACACAATACCCCCACTTAAATAGTGAACTTCTTTAATGCCTTCTTTTTTGAGTTGGCTGGCAGCAGTTGCGGCGCGACGACCGTCTTGGTCAACAACGATTAGCGCTTTGTCTTTAGGTAGCGTAGCAGCCCGAGATTTGAGCTGTTCATAGGGAATGTTCATTGCGTTGGCAATGGTACCTGCTTGATATTGCTCACTGGAACGTACATCGATAATGGTCGCAGTTTTGCTGTTGGTCATTTGAACTGCTTTGGCGGGACTGATGCCCTTAGAGGCGCGGCTGTATTGAAAAGCCAGTATGCCACCGGATAAAAGTGCCGTAATAACAAATAAATAAGAGTTGTTATAAGTTAAAAAATCCACGATTGTTACCTGTCTATGCCTTTATTGGCTATTTATAAGATTAATTCATGGATTATAAAATAGGCGCAGCGACAATAAGCTAAGTTCGCTAAAATAGATAAAATTAGTCATCAATCCCTTTATCTTTATTTAAATTTCGTTAGGACAATCATAATTATGTATAAAATCGTTTTAATGCGTCACGGTCAAAGTCAGTGGAACTTGGAAAATCGCTTTACCGGCTGGGCCGATGTTGATTTAACTGAAGAGGGTCGCGAGCAAGCGAAACAGGCAGGTGAGCTTCTCAAAAAAGAGGGCTATGTTTTTGATAAGGCATACACTTCTTATTTAAAAAGAGCAATTCGCACACTTTGGATTGCCCTTGATAATATGGACACCATGTACGTGCCGTACACTCCTTGTTGGCGTTTAAATGAGCGCCACTACGGCGCCTTGACCGGTCTCAATAAGGCAGAAACAGCTGAAAAGTACGGTGATGAGCAGGTACTTATCTGGCGTCGTGCTTTTGCTATTGGTCCTGAGCCATTAGCCCTGGATGATGAGCGCCATCCGCGCTTTGATGGTCGTTATGCTGATATTCCTGCAGAGGAACTGCCAGCCGCTGAGTGTCTCAAAGATACTATCGAGCGTGTTAAGCCGCTATGGGAAGAGGAAATTGCACCGACCATCAAAGACGGCAAGCAGATTTTAATTACGGCTCATGGCAACAGCATCCGCGCTTTAATTAATTTATTTGATGAGATTTCTGAAGAAGATATTGTTCATTTAAACATTCCTACTGGTCAGCCTTTAGTGTATGAGTTGGATGAAAACCTCAAAGCAATTCGCCACTACTATTTAGGTGACCCTGAAGAAATCGCTAAAGCCATGGCTGAAGTTGCTGCTCAGGGTAAGGCCAAGTAGTAAGACACTTTGACCGTGTCGATAGAGTTTTATGCTTTTCTATGAGTGCCGATAGTGCCTATTAAAATTAATAGTTTTAGATTTACCTTGCCGATATATAGCATGCCGACAAAGCGTTTAGCGACTTTGTCGGCAGGTCTTTTATTCGTTTTATATGGCGCAGCAGGGGTGGCTACAGCTCAGTCCGTGACTGAATTAAATCAACAACAAAAAGCGGCTGAGCAGCGGCGCGCTGATTTAGAAAAGCAAATTAACTCTGTCAAAAAGGCGATACAAAGTCAAGAGACTGAAAAACGTGATGTGGTTGATAGGCTTAGCCAGTCTGAGCGCAATATTTCCCGTATCAATGCCGAGCTTGATGGTTTGCAAGAGCAACAAGACGAAGCACAGCATGAGATTGTTTTGTTGCGCCGTCAGGCTGACGGTCAGCGTGAGCTTTTAGCTGAGCGTCAAGAGGATTTGGGCGAACAAATTTACGCTCAATACACGAGTGGGCTTTCTCCATGGTCCGCTTTGTTTACAGGCGGTGATGCCCAAAAAATCGGTCGTGATATGGGTTATTTGAGCTATGTGGCGAGGGCGCGAGCGCGAGCGGTTCAAGAGTTAAATCAAGCCATTTTAAGTTTACAAAAAACCGAGTCGGAAATTAAAGGTCGTCAGCAAGAAATTGAGCGTTTAGCGAGCCGGACCTTAGCCAGTAAAAATGAATTAGAAAAAGAGCAGAAGAAGTACCAAACTGAGCTTGGCAATATTGAGCAGGATCTTAAAGTTCGACGAGCTGAAGCCGGTCGTCTGGCGGGCGATCAACAGCGTTTGGATAGTTTGATTGGTGAGATTGGTAAAACTATTACTCAACAAAGAGAGCTTGCTCGACAAGCGGAGTTAGAACGTCAGCGTCTAGCGCTGGCACGTCAACAACAGTTAGCCCAAGAGCGTGATGCACAGGCTAAACTGGCTGCGGAGCAAGCCGTTTTGGCTCAGCAGCAAGCGGCTCGTGCCGCCTCAATGCGTGCTCAGGCGCAAGACGCGCAAGAAAGTGCCGCATCAAAGCAACGACTTACTGAAATTCAAATACGCGAAGTGGAAAATGCGCTTGCTCAAGCCATTCGCCCTGAGGACCTGGATCAGGCTAAGCGTCGTCTAACTCAGGCTTTAAATGAACGTCAGCAAAATCAACAGCAATTATCACAGGCTCGCATGCTGCAAGAAAATGCTGAAATTGAAGCTGCAAAAGCACGTTTAGCTAAGGAAAAGGCCATAGAAGCGCAGCGTCTTGAGGCCCAAGCTCGTGAGGATGAACGTAAGGCTAGATCCTTGGCTTCTTCCGCTACTGCCGGCATACCACAAGGAGCGCCGTGGCCGCTGCGGGGAACCTTACAGGGTAGATTTGGTCGAACTCGTCCGGACACTGGTGGAGTTTGGCGCGGTATCTTAATTAAGGCCGATACAGGAGCGCCAGTTAAGGCTATTGCTGGTGGTACGGTGGTTTTTGCTGATTGGATGCGTGGTTTTGGTAATTTAATTATTGTTGATCATGGCAGTAATTATATGAGTGTCTATGGCTACAATCAGAGCTTATCGCGTAAGGTTGGTGATAAGGTTAATTCAGGGCAAACCATTGCTCGTGCCGGTTCCACCGGTGGGCAAGTTGAAGCTGCCTTGTATTTTGAAATTAGACGAGGTTCGCAGCCAATCGATCCTCTAACTATGTTGGCGAAGTAGCGTTAAGATAAAAGCAAAAGGTGCACAATGCTTTATGTTTCAAGTTTTTTAGTAAATCATAAACTTTCTAAACCATTTATGGCCTTAGCTTGTTCTATGCTGTTATTCGGTGGTGCGGTTTCGGCAGAGCCGCAATTTGTACAAGTTGAAGTAGGGGCGGAAGCTCGAGAGTCAGTTCGCGGACAAGCTGAGTTCGGCTATGAGGTGATAGAGCAAGCCCCACCTATAGAAGCGGTTCCGGATGTTGATGACCGTTTGCCTTATGAAGAGCTGCGTCGTTTTGCAGCAGTTTTTGCAGCGGTTAAAAATCGCTACGTGGAGCCCATTGATACGGCTCAATTAGTAGATGCAGCAATTAATGGCATGCTTGATGATTTAGACCCTCACTCTTCTTATTTAAATGAAGAAGCTTTTTCTAGCTTACAGGAAGCGACGGAGGGAGCTTTTGGCGGTTTAGGTATCGAGATCAATGAAACGGCAAATAAAGAAATTGAGATTATTTCGCCGATTGAAGATAGCCCGGCGGCCCGTGCCGGAGTTCTGCCGGGAGATGTTATCGTCAAGGTCAACGGTGAGCTATTGAGTGGTTTGCCTTTAAGTGATGTGGTTAAGCAGCTTCGAGGGGCACCTGGCTCAACCATTGAGTTGACCGTGCGCCGAGGTGAGGAGGAAATTGATTTCTCTATGGAGCGTGACTTGATTAAGGTGCAGAGTGTGCGCAGTAAGATGCTGGACAATGATATTGCCTATGTTAGAATATCGCAGTTCCAGGAGCGTACAGTAGAAGAGTTGGTCAAAAGTCTAAATGAGTTCGCAGCCACGCCAAAGGCTTTAGTTTTAGACTTGCGCAATGACCCGGGAGGATTGCTTAACGCCGCTGTTGGGGTAACGGGAGCATTTATTCAACCTGAGCAGTTAGTGGTTTATACCAAGAGTCGCGGTGAGGTTAATTTACGTTATCGCGTAGTGCCTAGTGATTACAGCTTAAATCATCAGGATCCGCTTAAGGGTTTACCGAGTTGGAGTCGTGAAGTTCCGATGGTGGTGCTGATTAACGTCGGCTCCGCTTCGGCTTCTGAGATTGTAGCCGGTGCCTTACAGGACTATGAGCGTGCCACAATTATGGGGAATCGTAGTTTTGGTAAAGGCTCTGTTCAGGTGGTCTTGGATTTGGGCGATGACACAGGTGTTAAGCTGACCATAGCAAGATATTACACACCCAAAGACCGCTCCATTCAAGCAACGGGTATTGAACCCGATATTGTGGTGACAGACACAGAGCAAGGCGACTTTTTTAATATACGCCGTGAAGCTGATCTAAGTGATCATTTGACTGGAGAAAATGAAAGCTCTGATGATGAAGCTATCGTGGAAGTAGTAGAAGAGGGCGTTGAGTCTGATGAATCGGTTGACGAGGCTCAATCAGAAGCAGCAACGGAGGTTGAAGATGAGGTAGCTGCTGAGTCTGATGACAGCGAAGAAAAGCCCAAGATTGAGATGTATACCTTTGGCTCCGAAGAGGATTATCAATTGCAACAGGCTGTTGAGTATTTGGTTGGGGAGCATCTTGACTCAGATGAATGATCAGCAGCTTTTGCGCTATGCGCGTCATATTATGTTGGATGATTTCGGCTTTGAGGGTCAGGAGCGCCTACTTAATAGCAAGATTTTGATGGTGGGGGCGGGTGGTTTAGGTGCGCCGGCTCTGATGTATCTTGTGGCAGCAGGTATTGGGACTATTCATTTAGTTGATGATGATGACGTCGAATTGAGTAATTTGCAGCGTCAAATCGTCCACTCCAGTGAGCGCGTAGGTATGTCTAAGGTAGAGTCTGCCAGGCTGATGGCCGAGGCGCTCAATCCGGAGGTGAACTTGATTGCTCATCATCAGCGTTTTGATGATGCTGAACTTGATGAGCTAATTAAAGAGATGGATTTGGTTGTGGAGTGTACGGATAATTTCAATACTCGTCAGCAACTTAATCGTATTTGCTTTAAGCACAAAGTACCGATGGTATCCGCTGCTGCTATTCGCTTTGATGGTCAGGTCACAGTCTATGATTTTAGAAATGCGTCTAGCCCATGCTATGCCTGCCAGTACGATCCTAGCGAGGATTTACAGCCGGATAATTGTGCGACTTTAGGCGTGCTATCTACCGTGGTTGGTAGTATCGGCATGATGCAAGCGCATGAGACCTTGAAACTATTGTTGGGGATGGGTCGCTCTTTGGCAGGGCGTCTATTGATGTTTGATGGCCGCGATACCCGATGGCAGGAGTTTAAGCTGAGCAAAAATCCGCATTGCGCAGTTTGTTCAGATGTTAGCGCTGATTAAGGATCTAACAAGGCTTCTCTAAAAAATAGAGAAGCCTTTGCCTGCTTTGTAGAATTAATTGCCTTGAGTTTCTTCGGCTTCTTGAGTGCTCAAATCTTGACGGCGAGCCTTGGTCGCTTTAATGCTAAATTCAGTATAGAGTGGTGTATCAAACTCCACAGTAAAAAAGCGTAGTTCATCGCGTCTAAAAACATGAACAATAGCAAATTGCTTTTGTTGGTAGCGACTTAAAACCTCGTTGAGATTAGTCGCATCAACGCGCAAATAATCAATGGCAATAATCACATCACCAGCTGATAGTCCGCCTTTGTGAGCGGTGCCGTGTTGCATCACACTTTGAATGGCACATTGACCATCGCGATTGGTGGTGCGAATGTCCAGACTCACGGATGGTTCGTTAGTATCGCTTTTTTTGCCAAGTTTTAGCCCTTCGTTAGCGAGCAGTTCTTTGATGGGTAATTTTTTAGTACCGTAAACATTGCGCTCTAAAAAATTCTCCAGTATGTCCATATCTACATCTGTGGCATTGTGTAGAACATCAAGAACCTCTTCCTCTCTTAATCCGCGGGCTTCTCCTTGGTAGAAATTTTTACCGTAATGCTGCCATAAATAGCGCATGACATCATCAAGAGAGCGTTCGTGGTTGCTATGTTGACGGATTAGCAAGTCAAGACAAAGCGCAACTAAGGAGCCTTTGGAATAATAACTGACGATTTGATTGCGCGCATTTTCATCTTGTTGATAAAACTTGGTCCAGGCATCAAATGAGCTTTCGGCAATGCTTTGTTTGATCCGGCCGGAATCGTTATTGACGCGACTAATGGTCTCGGCAATGAGGTCAAAATATTGTTGCTCATCAATTAATCCACTTCTTAGTAGCATTAGATCGTCGTAATAAGAAGTAAAGCCCTCAAAAATCCATAGCAAAGAAGTAGGTGTTGCTTTATCTAATTGATAAGGAGCAAAAGCAGCGGGTTTAATACGCTTTACATTCCAGCTGTGGAAATACTCATGACTGACTAGACCTAAAAACTCACGATACTCTTTAGTTTGTTTCTTTTGTCCAACAGTTGGTAAAGATTTTCGAGAACAAATTAATGCGGTGCTGTTTCGGTGCTCAAGGCCGCCATAGTCATTACCTGTTACTGTTGTCATAAAGACATAGCGATTGGAGCTGTCAGCAAAGGGTGGAGTGCCGTTTTGTGGTTCAAAGAGACTAATTTGTGCTTCACAAATTTTGGCAGTGTCTGCGGCAATACGTTCAAAATCGATATTTGGCAGGACACCAGTAAATACCATGTCATGAGCAATGCCAGCGACAACAAAACTAATTACTTTAGGGCGGCCCATTTCAACGGGGTGATCAATGAGATCATCGTAGTTAATAGCGCGATAGAAGCCAAAGCGAGTATGCGCTGCGGCATCCGGGTGCCCCACGGCTGTTGGTAGGCTAGTGTAAACTCGCCATTTTTTGCTGTGGCGCGGCGCTTTGATTTCTACTAGACAAGGTAAATCTTCTTGTCCGTGTACTTTTAAAAAAACGCTAGTGCCATTAAAGAAGCCGTGAGTTTCATCAAGATGTGCTTTGCGCACAGATAAATCCCAAGCGTAGACGGTGTAGTCAATTTGAACAGGGCCGCTGCTGACGGGCTCAACCTGCCAAGTGTGGTTGTCTAGATGAGTAATGCTCAGAGGGTACTTGTTTTGCGTGGCTTTGAGCGTTTCGATATGTTTTGAGAAGTCACGAATCATATAACTACCGGGAATCCAGCGAGGCAGACTGATGATTTGCCCCTTTAAGTCTGGCTCAGCAATGGTTAAAGTGACTTTAAAACGGTGACCGCTCAAATCATCAGAGGTGATGCTGTAGAAAATTTTATCTTCTAACATTTTGTTTTTCATGGATATAAAGCCTTTAGTTCTGATAAAATCCCATAGTTCTTTAGCTAATGAGTTTTGGCTATAAGCAAGGATAGTTATTTTATTGGTTGTTTAAACCATTATAGACAACCTGAGTGACTACAACTGTAGTCAGAAAATAGTCGCCAAAAATAGCTAAACACATCGTTATTATTGTTAATTTAGTATCTACTTTAAGCTTATTTGTTTAAAGTCACAAGTGCGCTAAATCAACAAGAAATATGTAAATAAGTCACGTTTCAAATGTGACAAGCAGTAAAATAAAGGCTATACTTATACAGCTATGAATCATGAGCATATTGAAGCGATTAAGCTGAGCCCAGAAGATAAGCGGCGCATGAGTGTTTCTGCGATGCGGGGCTTACTCAGATTAGTGGTTGCTCAGGGTCTGGCTTTGTTGATAGTGTCCTTTCTTGCGTTGGTTTGTGCAGGTAAATGGGCGGGTTTATCAGCGTTTGCTGGTGGTATGACATATTTAATACCCACCAGCATGTTTGTCTTGCATCTGGTACTAAGGTTGCTGTCAAAACGCGATGCTACAGCCATCACCTTTTTTGTGGGTGAGGCGATTAAAATTGTTGTCGCGATGCTATTGATGTATTTAGTTGTGCAGGTGTTTGGACCGAATTTAGTATGGCCCGCTTTTTTTGTCGGGCTATTAGTAGTTTTAAAGGCATACGCATTGTTGTTGGTTTTTAAAAAGCTGTAGATGATATAGCTTGGCCACAATAATAGATTGATTAGTTGTTGACCTCTTATCTAGAGGGAAGTTGATACGGAGATTGGAGCAAATGGATGCTTCTTTAGTTACGCCACAGCAGTATTATATTCAGCATCATTTGAAGCATTTCAGCAATAAGCCCATGGCTAGCGTCGCTGATTTTAGTGTGATTAACTTTGACTCCATTTTTTGGGCCGTCTTGATGGGTGTTGTTGGTCTGTATTTTTTATATAAAGCAGCTAAAAACGCAACATCAGGTGTGCCAGGTCGATTCCAGATGGCCGTAGAGATGTTGGTCGGTATGGTTGATGAACAGGCTAAGAGTATTGTTCACAATGCAACTTCTCGTAAGTTTGTGGCGCCATTGGCGTTAACCATCTTTGTCTGGGTTACGCTCATGAACTCCCTTGACTTGTTGCCGGTTGATTTGATGCCATCAATCTTGTCTTGGACTGGTTTGGCCGGTACGGCGGACAACCATGGCGTGCTTTATTATCACCGAGTATTGCCTACTGCTGACCTAAGCATCACCTTAGGTATGTCAATTACCGTACTTATTATTTCGATTTACTACGGTATCAAGATTAAAAACCCCAATGGCTTTGTTAAGAGCTTGTTTACTGCTCCCTTTGGTGCCGAGGGTATGGTTGCCAAGATTGTTTTAGCACCAGCTAACTTCTTATTAAATATTGTTGAGTATTTTGCAAAAACTGTTTCATTAGGTATGCGACTTTTTGCAACGATGTATGCGGGTGAGTTGATCTTTATGTTGATCGCTCTGATGGGCGCAGCATGGTCTGGTTTCAACGTGTTAAGTATCGGATTGGGTATCGGTCATGTGCTGGCCGGTTCAGCTTGGGCAATTTTCCACATCTTGATTATTTTGCTACAAGCGTTCATCTTTATGATGTTGACCTTAGTATATGTTGGTCAGGCTCATGAGGATCACTAAGATTTAGTTGACTGGAGGTCTTTGCCTTCAGTCGCCTAAGTAGCAGATTTTGTTAGACAATATTTTCAGAGTCTGTTTAATTTTTTAACCTTATTAAGTTATCCATCTTTTAACAATTGGTTCATTACCACAAGGAGTTGTCATGGAAGTAGCAGGTTTAGTAGCTCTCGCTTGCGCATTTATTATTGGTTTAGGTGCTTTTGGTGCGTGTATTGGTATCGCACTTATGGGTGGTAAATACCTAGAAGCGTCTGCTCGTCAGCCTGAGTTGATGAACGCTTTGCAAACCAAAATGTTCTTATTAGCTGGTCTTATCGATGCTGCATACTTAATCGGCGTTGGTATTGCTATGTTATTCGCTTTTGCTAACCCATTCGTCTAAGCGATAGATTTAATACCATCGCTTGATGGTTTGTGAACTGGATGGATTGATGCAGAGCTGTGAGCCAGTCTCTGCATCTAAAATTTCAGTAATTTTGTCTAGGTATTGCATGGTGCAACACCTTAATTAGCAAAAGGGAAACGACCGTGAATTTAAATGCGACGCTCTTTTTCCAGGTAATCGTTTTCTTTGTATTAGTATGGTTCACAATGAAGTTCATTTGGCCGCCTCTAATCAAAGCAATTGACGATCGCCGACAGAAGATAGCAGATGGTCTAGCGGCTGCGGACAAGGGTAAAGCTGATTTAGCTCAAGCCCAAAGTCGTATCGCCGAAATTGAGACTGCAGCAAAGACCGAAAATCAGTCAAGATATGCGGATGCTGAAAAGCAAGCTACTTCACTTGTTGAAGCTGCTCGCGAAGAAGCTGAGCAAGAACGTGCACGCATCATTGCACAAGCAAAGCAAGACGCTGGCGTCGAAGTTGCGCGTTTGCGTGATGAGTTGCGTGATGAAGTAGCCGCTTTAGCCGTACAAGGTGCAGAGCAGATTCTTCGCCGTGAAGTCGATGCGAAAACACATGCCGAGTTGCTCGATCAACTTAAGGCACAGCTTTAATTTGGGATTGCTATGGCTGAACTTTCAACTATTGCCCGTCCTTATGCAGCAGCTGCTTTCGCAGCAGCTAAGGACAGTCAAGTCGGATTAGAGACTTGGGCTAAGGCTGTAAAACAATTATCAGAAGTGGTTTCTGTGCCTGAGGTGCTTACGATCTTATCGGATCCTAAAACTACCGATGCGGACAGTATTGCTGTTTTTGATACGGTATTGCCTTCAATGCCTGCTGATGTAAAGAATTTTGTTCAATTACTTGTTGAAAACGATCGATGGTCAGTTTTGCCACAGATTGCCGAGCAATTTGAACAACTTAAAAATGCACACGAAGGCAAGGCGATCGCCCAAATTACGAGCGCTTTTGAATTGACTCAAGAACAAGTAGAAGACTTGCTTAAAAGTCTTGAAAAGAAATTTAGCGTATCTCTAGAACCCGAGGTGAAGGTTGATTCAGCCTTAATTGGTGGGGTACGAGTGATCGTGGGCGATCAAGTTTTAGATACTTCTGTGCAAGCTCAAATTACTCGTTTGCACGATAAGTTGGTGGCTGAATAAGCGCCATAATTATAGGATTTCAGGAGTCTGATTATGCAACTCAATCCGTCAGAGATCAGCGAATTACTAAAAAGCCGCATTGAGGGCTTAGGTACTTCTGCAGATGTCCGTACGCAGGGTACGGTAGTATCCGTAACCGACGGTATTACTCGCATCCACGGTTTGTCCGATGTGATGCAGGGCGAAATGCTCGAATTCCCCAACAATGTTTATGGTTTAGCACTAAACCTAGAGCGTGACTCAGTTGGTGCCGTAATTTTAGGTGATTACACAGGTGTTTCTGAAGGTGACGTGGTTAAAACAACCGGTCGTATTTTAGAAGTGCCGGTCGGTCCAGAATTGTGTGGCCGCGTAGTTGATACCTTAGGTAATCCAATTGATGGTAAAGGTCCGATTGCTACTACTCAAACAGACGTTATTGAGAAAGTGGCACCAGGTGTTATCGCTCGTCAATCAGTATCTCAGCCTTTACAGACTGGTGCTAAAGCGATTGACTCAATGGTTCCAGTTGGTCGTGGTCAGCGCGAGTTGATTATTGGTGACCGCCAAGTTGGTAAAACAGCTGTTGCAATCGACGCTATTATTAACCAAAAAGGTCAGAACGTATTTTGTGTATACGTAGCTGTTGGTCAAAAGGCATCTACTGTTAACAACATCGTTCGCAAGTTAGAAGAAGCTGGCGCTTTAGAGTACACCATCGTGGTTGCTGCTAACGCCTCTGATTCAGCTGCTATGCAGTACTTAGCACCTTATGCTGGTTGTACCATGGGTGAGTATTTCCGTGATCGCGGTCAGGATGCTCTAATTGTTTATGATGATTTGACTAAACAAGCTTGGGCTTACCGTCAAGTTTCTTTGTTGCTTCGTCGTCCTCCTGGTCGTGAAGCTTACCCTGGTGACGTATTCTACTTACACTCTCGCTTACTTGAGCGTGCTGCTCGTGTAAATGCTGACTATGTAGAGAAATTCACTAATGGTGAAGTTAAGGGTAAAACAGGTTCATTAACTGCATTACCGATTATTGAGACACAAGCAGGTGACGTTTCTGCTTTCGTACCAACTAACGTAATTTCTATTACTGACGGTCAGATTTTCCTTGAAACTGACTTGTTTAACGCTGGTGTCCGTCCTGCGATTGATGCAGGTATTTCGGTATCACGAGTAGGTGGTGCGGCTCAAACTAAAGTTATTAAAAAGCTTTCAGGCGGTATTCGTACTGACTTGGCTCAATATCGTGAGTTGGCAGCGTTTGCTCAGTTCGCTTCAGACTTAGATGACGCTACTCGTCGTCAGTTAGAGCGTGGTGAGCGTGTTGTTGAATTGCTTAAGCAGCCTCAGTATGTCCCACTAAAAGTTTGGGAAATGGCTGTTGCTCTATATTCAGTTAACAATGGCTACTTAGATGACGTTGAAGTATCAAAGGTTTTAGCTTTTGAGAAAGCACTCAAAGAAAGCTTAAAATCTAAGCATGCTGACTTAATTGAGCGCATTGAGACAAACAAAGAGTTGTCAAAAGAAGACGACGCTTTATTGAAAGACGCTATTGAAGCTTTCAAAAAGACGTTTGCTTAATAAGGTGATTTAGATTCCAGTCGGGCCAACGAATGGTCTGACTGAAGTCTAACTCTAATAGGAATTTAATATGGCTGGAATTAAAGAAATCCGTACTAAGATCGCTAGCGTACAAAATACGCGTAAGATCACCAAAGCCATGGAAATGGTCGCTGCCTCTAAGATGCGTAAAGCTCAAGAGCGTATGCGTGCCGGTCGTCCATACACGCTCAAGGTACGTGATATCGCCAGACACATGATGTCGACTACAGCGGATTACTCTAATCCGTACCTCGAAGAAAGAAAAGAGGTTAAAAACATCGGTCTGGTGTTGATTACATCTGATAAGGGCTTGTGTGGTGGTTTAAATACCAATATCACACGTCTAGCTCTTAATCGTATTCAAGAATTCGAGTCTCAAAATATTGGTGTACAAGCTACTGCTTTTGGTACTAAGGGGTTATCATTTTTAACTCGCTTGGGTGCCAACATCGTTTCTCATGAAACACAATTAGGTGATATTCCAAATTTGGAAACCCTGATTGGCGCTCTTAAAGTCCAGTTTGATGACTATAAAGAGGGCAAAATCGATGCAATTTACGTTGCAACAACGATTTTCGTTAATACGATGAAGCAAGATGCAGCTTTTATACGCTTGCTACCTCTACCATCAAACTTAGAGGACCCACATGTAACTAGCTACGGTGATGACACCGATGCTAATGAAGGTCTTTCAAGTTATGGTTGGGATTATATTTTTGAGCCCGATGCAAAGAGTGTAATTGATGATTTATTGCAACGCTATGTTGAGAGCTTAGTGTATCAATTGGTCGCAGAAAATATGGCATCTGAGCAGTCAGCTCGTATGGTAGCTATGAAGGCTGCTTCAGACAATGCTAAAAAGGTTATCGGTGAATTGCAACTTGTCTATAATAAGACTCGTCAAGCAGCAATTACTACGGAAATTTCAGAAATTGTGGGGGGTGCTGCTGCAGTTTAATGCTCATTATGAGTGTTAACTTCAGTGGAAACCTTCAATCGTTATTAAGTAAGGAAACAACATGAGTAACGGTACAATTGTTCAGTGCATCGGCGCGGTTGTGGACGTTCAGTTCCAACGCGACAATATGCCTCGTATTTATGAGGCATTAACGGTGACTGAAGATAGCAGCAATAAGTTTGTGGAAGCAGGCTTAACTTTAGAAGTACAGCAACAATTGGGCGACGGTGTTGTTCGTACCATCGCTTTAGGTTCAAGTGACGGTTTACGTCGCGGTATGGCTGTAGAGCGTACTAACTCCGGTATTGCTGTACCGGTTGGTGAGGGTACTCTTGGTCGTATCATGGACGTTTTAGGTCGCCCAATTGACGAAGCTGGTCCAATCGAGCACGAAGAAAAGCGTGTGATTCACCAAGCAGCGCCAAAGTTTGATGAGTTATCTCTATCAGTTGAGTTGTTAGAAACTGGTATTAAGGTAATTGACTTAATTTGTCCATTCGCTAAGGGTGGTAAAGTAGGTCTATTCGGTGGTGCGGGTGTTGGTAAAACCGTCAACATGATGGAGTTAATTAACAACATCGCTAAGCAGCACTCTGGTTTATCAGTATTTGCTGGTGTTGGTGAGCGTAC
>LSQX01153498.1_pt4 | contig 13743 bp, 11 predicted proteins | sample 654561 | NCBI WGS metagenome assembly LSQX01 (sample SAMN04489861, study PRJNA283612) | anaerobic digester metagenome | isolation source: 4 biogas reactors fed with cattle manure at either 37C or 55C with and... | place: Denmark: Kongens Lyngby | collected 2014 | reverse complement strand
TGGCGGGTATCCTGACCCTGATCGCAGCAAAGCCTGAAGAAACGGTCTTCTCCCTGGCGACAGCCGGGCTGGCCATCTTCGTCGGGACATTGACGCTGACAGGCAGTCTGGTGGCCGCGGGCAAGTTGCATCATGTACTCCCCCAGCGCCCCATCGTCCTTAAGGGTCATCCTGTTTGGACAGGCGCGACCGTGATCCTGTCCCTGGTGACCGTTGTCCTGCTCGTATTCCCCGCTATTCTCGCGGCAACCGTCTTGAAAACCGTCCTCATCATCCTCTGCGCGGTCTTTTCAGGTGCCTTCGGTATCATCTTCGCCATCCGTGTGGGCGGTGCGGATATGCCGATCACCATCTCGCTACTGAACTCACTTTCCGGTGTCGCGGGATCCATCGCCGGCATGGCCATCGCTGATCCACTCCTGGTCGCGGTCGGTGGTGTGGTCGGAGCTTCGGGGCTCCTGCTCACGCAGATCATGTGCCGGGCCATGAACCGCAAGCTGTTCGATATCCTTCTGGGCAAAACATCCGCCGCGGGTAAACCTGTGGCAGCTGCCAAAGCTGCCCCCCAGCCTGAGCAGAAGCAGCCTATTCCTGCCATGTCGCCGGACCAGGCCTGTGGAAGCTGGCTCCGTGACGCTGAACGGGTCATCATCGTTCCTGGTTATGGCATGGCGCTTTCTCAGGCACAGTCGCTGGTCAAACAGCTGATGACTGAGCTTGAGGCGGAAGGCAAGGAAGTCAAGTTCGCGATCCATCCGGTCGCGGGCAGAATGCCGGGGCACATGAATGTTCTTTTGGCGGAAGTCGACATTCCTTACGACAAACTCTATGAGATGCAGGACATCAATGACGAGTTCAAGGATACGGATGTCGCCCTGGTTATCGGCGCCAATGATGTCATCAATCCAGCCGCCAACACAGCTGAGGGAACCCCCATCTACGGCATGCCCATCCTTGATGTTGAGGATGCCAATAAGATCATCATGTGTAACTTCGACACCCTGCCCGGTTATGCCGGTGTCGGCAACCCCCTCTACGACGAAGGCCGTGAGGATCACATCGCCCTGATGCTGGGGGATGCCAAAGAAACACTGGACGCCATCATGAAGTCCTATCGCCAGGCCGAACCGGCAACCGGTGAGGTCGACCATGACCAGACCGCCCTGACGCCTGAACTTCAGTGCGGCTATTGGCTCCGTGAAGCCGAAAAGGTCATCATCGTCCCCGGCTATGGCATGGCCCTTTCCCAGGCTCAATCGACCGTCAAACAACTGGCGGCTGAGCTTGAGGCAGAAGGCAAACAGGTTGAATTTGCTATTCACCCCGTGGCGGGCAGGATGCCCGGTCACATGAATGTCCTCCTGGCTGAGGTAGACATCCCTTACGATAAGCTTCGCGAGATGGACGAGATCAATCCGGCCTTCAAGGATACGGATGTCGCCCTGGTCATTGGCGCCAACGACGTGGTCAACCCGGCTGCCAACACAGCTGAGGGAACCCCCATCTACGGCATGCCGATCCTGGATGTCGAGGATGCCAAACATCTCATTATCTGCAATTTTGACAAGCTGCCCGGTTACGCCGGCGTCGACAACCCCCTCTACGACGAAGGCCGCGATGATCACATCGCCCTGATGTTGGGAGACGCCAAGGAGACCCTTGACGCCATCATCCAGGCCTTCAGGGTCTGCCAGGTGCCGTCGGACGTACAGGGGAAGGAATCTTCACCTGAGGAAGAAGGGGGCAAGTGGCTGGACGAGGCGGAACGTGTCATCATCGTTCCTGGTTACGGTATGGCGCTGTCCCAGGCTCAATCTCTGGTAAAGCAGCTGATGACGGAACTGGAGGCGGCCGGTAAAGAGGTCAAATTCGCGATTCACCCGGTTGCGGGCAGAATGCCAGGCCACATGAATGTTCTTTTGGCGGAAGTCGACGTTCCTTACGACAAGCTCCATGAAATGCAGGACATCAACGATGAATTCGCCAAGGCCGATGTCGCGCTCGTAATTGGAGCCAATGACGTAGTTAACCCCGCGGCCAACACAGCTGAGGGAACACCCATCTACGGTATGCCCATCCTGGATGTCGAGGATGCCAAGCATCTCATTATCTGCAACTTTGACAAGCTGCCGGGTTACGCCGGCGTCGACAACCCCCTCTATGACGAGGATTACCGATCCGGCACAGCGCTCTTGCTGGGCGATGCCAAGGAAACCCTGAATGGCTTGATCCGTGCTTACAGGAAATGCTAGATCCCGAACGGGATTCGATGGAAAGGCCGCCTCGCGAGGCGGCCTTTTTGTTGGCACAATTGTCTACAGGTTCCTTTTAAAGGCACCCTCATACATAACGGGCCAGGGATAGGGGATCCTGGCCTTACGGGCTTCCAATCCCACCCAATAAGGATTTCTCAATAGTTCGCTGCCCAGCGCCACCAGGTCCGCCCGTCCGTTGGCCAAAATCTCTTCGACCATTTCGCTCCGCCGGATCGCGCCTACAGCGATGACGGGAAGCTCACAGGACTTTTTGACCGCCTGGGCCAAGGGGACTTGATAACCTGGGAAAACCTTGACAGGCACCGGAGCGATCCCTCCCGAGCTGATATGAACCAGATCGATCAGGGAGTCTACCATCTTGACCAGCCGGATAGTCTCCTCAATGCTGATCCCTCCGGGCAAATAGTCGGTCGCGGACAGCCTCAATGAAATCGCCTTCTCCTCCGGCCAGGCGCGACGAAGATCCGTCAGCAATTCCAGAAGAAAACGGGACCGGTTCTTCAGACTTCCACCGTATTCATCGGTCCGGTGATTGGTCAGGGGCGAAAGAAAACTGCTGACCAGAAAACCGTGAGCACCATGGACTTCAATGGCATCAAAACCCGCCTCATGAGCCCGCCTTGCTCCCTCGCAGAAGGCTGCTTTAACCATCTGCATGTCTTCGCCTGTCATCTCCCTCGGTGTCGGGGAATCGCTGTCATAGGCGATCGGGCTGGCGGATATAAGGTCATCACGGTCATCAATCCGGGCGGTACACTTGCGGCCCGCGTGATTCAGCTGAAGAGCAACCAGGGCACCCGACTGATGGCATGAATCCACCAGCCGCCGCAAACCGGCGATCTGAGCGTCCTCCCAGATCCCAAGACAGCGATCCGTGATGCGGCCTTCAGGCATCACGCCAGTTGCCTCTACGATGATCAGGCCTGTGCCTCCAACCGCACGGGAGGCGTAGTGCACCAGATGCCGGTCATTGACCAGACCGTTGGAGTCTGCAGAATAGATGCACATGGGAGGCATGACAATGCGATTCTTTAAATCCAAATTTTTGACATGGAAGGGTTCAAACAATTTCATCCTGCTTCCTCTTTCCTTCAGCCCCGCAATTCTCTCACTTTTTCACTCAAATGACGGCGTGCGGTATCTTCCAGGGCCCTGCACCGGTCCAGGGTATCACGGACCGACTCTCCCATGACAAGGGCACCGCGGTTGCCCAGTATACAGGTCGGACGGGAATTGCCAAGTGCCTTCATCACCGCTCCGATTCGAGCCGGGGCATAGCCGGTTTCAGCGTCAAGCCGCTGCCGGCAAGCCGCGAAGACGCTGCTGGCTCCGGCGCGGGTCAAAATGACGCAGTCTGCATGGGCATGGTGGTTCATGATGGCCGCATGCAGCCTCAATTCAAAGGAGGGAGCCAGCCCACCGTCATTTTCAAGTGTTTTGATCTTGACGCGCACCACACCCTCCGGTGTCAGAGGGTCATCCCCGCATCCCCTGGCCATCAGAAAATGGCTTTCATCAAGTCTGACGGCTACAGCACCCGGTGCCGTCTGGATCAGGTTTTCTTCCAGGAGCTGGTTGAGACAGTGGGCAAGCCGCCCGTAACTCTCCCCCTCACTGACAGGCAATCCTCCGTCAACTTCCGGGCAGGGATAAGCCGCAAGTTTTCGAATGGCATGCCAGGGACTGACCCGCTTGATCCCGCCAAGCAGGGTCCCTTCAATCAAGGCGCGGCAGGCTTTTTCCAGAATAAGTACCCTGATGGCGGCCCGAAGAGGTGTACTGCCAAGGGTCAGCACAAAAGGCTCAGACTCCCCGCGCTTCTGTGACGGCCGGACGATGCAGGCCTTCCTTCTTTGGAAAATTCCCGGTATCCGCCCTGACTCATGGCTGCCGACCAAGGCCAGGCGGCCGCCGATCATTTGCAGGGCGTCATCCAGGGGCGGACGAAATGAGCGAAGATTACGGATCTGCGTGACCCCGTACGCATATTCGGGCAACGACCGGATCAGGACGCCTGCGCCCGGTTCAGCCTTTAGGATGGCAGCCATTGCGGGCTCCGCTTCCTCCAATTGGTCTGCTGTGAGCTCCACCGCCTCCTGCGGATCTTTTACGGCATAAAGGTAGCGGCCGTCTGTTTGCCTCCAGACTATCCTTACCCTGGACAGGGGAACAGCGCCTCGCCGCAATTTGTCAAAGGCCGCCTGGAGAGCAGCCTGCCCTTCTGTTTGCATTTTTCACCTCCGGACTTTTTCATCATACCTAAAAAGCAGCGGTCTGACCCGGGAAAGGGTCTTGACATACAGGAAAAGATACCTTAATCTAACTGTACTATTTGACATAGTACGGTCATAACGATTCTAAGGGAGCTTGCCATGATCTATCCGGAGATCAACTACCAAAGCGGTGTGCCGCTCTACCAGCAGTTAAAGCGCTCCTTTCACCGGCTGGCGGCGCTTGGCCTGATCAAGCCGCATGAGCAGCTCCCTCCGGTCAGGCAGCTGGCGGCTGAACTCGGCATCAACCCCAACACCGTCCAAAAGGCATACCGGGAGATGGAACAGGATAAGCTGATCTACGCCATTCCCGGCAAAGGCAATTTTCTGTCCGACATTGATGATAACAAGCAGCTTGAAAAAGAGGAAATTCGGCGCAATTTCCGGGCGGCTGTCCATGTCGCCTGGCTGGCCGGGATTTCATCTGAAGCACTGCATCGTCTTCTTGACAGCTGCATCGGGGAAGGCCACGACGAAATAGAAATCGAAAGGCGGGACTGATCATGGACAAGAACAAGGAAACCCCCGAAAATGAAAAGGCGCCGACGCTGGCCACAGAAAAACTCAGCAAACGTTTCGGACCGGTCAAGGCGTTGAACCAAGTGACGTGCCGGATCAGAGGATCATCGATTTTTGGCCTGATCGGTTCCAACGGCGCGGGGAAATCGACCTTCCTGCGACTGGCAGCCGGTGTCTACAAGCCCACGTCCGGACAAATGCTGTATCAAGGCCGGGCTGTTTACGAAAACGCGCCGGCAAAACAGGAGATTCAGTTCGTTTCCGACCAGCCATATTTCCATTTTGACAGCTTGAAGAAGATGTCAAAATTCAACCGCTCCCTTTATATCGGCTGGGACCAGGCCCTGTACGAGGAACTGCTGCGCATCTTTCCCCTGGGAGAGTCCGACCGCCTTGACCGCATGTCGCGCGGCATGCAGCGTCAGGCGGCGGTGCTACTGGCCATTGCCTCCAATCCAAAACTCCTCTTGATGGATGAAGCCTTCGACGGGCTTGACCCCGTCATGCGGCAGAACCTGAAGCGGGTCCTGGCGCGCCAGGTCGCCGACCGTCAGCTGACCGTCCTGATCGCTTCGCAGAACCTGCGTGAGCTGGAGGATTTTTGCGACCATGTCGGCCTCCTTCATGAAGGAGGGCTCCTTTTCGTTGAAGAGCTGGATAAGCTACGCCTCAGTATTGTCAAGATCCAGGCTGCTTTTCCTCAGCCAATGACCGAAAACCGCTTACGGGAATTGGGGCTCGACATCCTGCAATTCCGTACCAGAGGGTCGCTGATCGAGATCCTGGCGCGAAACTCCAAGGAAGAAATCACCCGCGCGCTGGAAGGACAGCATCCCTTATTGCTCGATATCCTGCCGCTTTCCCTTGAGGAGGTCTTCATTTACGAACTCAGCCTCAAATCGTACGCGGTCAGCGATCTTTTGGCTTGAAGGGCTTAAGGGGGAATCAAGGCATGATGACGGCAATCCCTCGAACCGCCCCAGGGCTCGGCTGGGTTTTTGGCAAGTCTTTCCAGCGGACGCGTACGCTGATGCTGCTTTTCTCATTCTTATTTTTGCTGGCAATGCCGATCGCGCTGCTTATCATCGGCAGGGATAACTACCTGACACTGGTTTCATCTTACAACTTTCTTGAAGCTGCCTTTGGAGAGATGAGTCTTAATCAGGTTCTCTGGCCACTTCATCTCATCCTGGCCCTGATCTCTCTTGCGGCAGTTGCTGTGCTGGGCAGTGCCGGCTTTCGAACCTTTTATCTTCAAAATGCGGTCGACAGGGAATCCAGCATGCCCCTGGGAAGCAGCCACCAGTTTCTCGGCAGGGCACTGGCGCTCCTGGCAGCCTTCTTCTTCATTTTTACCGTCAACGCCGCGGCGACCCTTGCCGTATTTGCCGGCTGGGGGAAGATGGCACACTTTCTCACCTATTCGACCGCCTATTTGAAACTTTTCGCCGCGACGCTGGAACTGCTTGCCTTCTGCCTGGTTTTTCTGGCTTTGTCAGGCACTCTCTTTGATGCCATTCTCACTTGCGTAGGGATTCAATTCGCCTGGACCTCCTCAGTCCTTCATATACTTGGGATGACTAACCGGCTTACCGATCTGGAAACGGACATTCTTTGGCTCCTGGCTCCGGCTGCCCGCCTCTTCATCCTCATCTTCCGGCCTCTTTCAGTCTGGCAGTCTCTGGTCATGATTGTTTTCTGGACCATCATGGCCTGGTTTTTTTACAAAAAAAGGCCCGCCGAATACGCCGGCGTTCGAAATGGGCAGCTTCCATGGTACCCTGCCCTGCAGCCATTTTTTGTCTTGTGGGGGGGAACCCTCTTAGGCAGTCTCGTCCATGGCCTGTTTGCCGGAGAACAAAGCGTGTTGTCTTCACCTGTCTTTTACATAGGCCTGATCGCAGGAGCCCTGCTGGNNAAGCCTGCCGCACTCTGGTTCCTGCCTTTGATCTTCCTCTTTATCTTCACCACCCTTCCGCTGTTGTCAGAGCGGGGCCTCTGGCCCTTTACCACTCATTTTTTCAACGGTCTCCTGCTCATGGTCATGAGCCTGGTTCTGGTACACAACTTCTTCGGCTTTATCCACCGGATGGAGCGGACGGACTTCTATTTTTCACTGCCCTCAAACCGGACAAAACTGTTCGCCTGGCTCAACCTGAGTGCCCTGGCGCATCTGGCCGGGCCTTCGCTTGTCATCATGGGCTTGAATACCCTTCTCGCCAGTCTGCTACCCCACACCGAGCCCGGGTGGTATGCCTATATTCCTTCTCCCGCTGGTATTTGGACCAGTTATGCCGGCCTTCTCATCAGGATCTTCTATTTCTTTTTTCTCCTGGAAGTCTGTTACCTGATCACGGAGAAAGCCCTGACCGCCCTTGGTTTCTTCGCCATGCTCAATATCATCTGGCCGCTCATGCTTTTTTCTTTCAGTGATGCCACCAGTCAGTTTTTGCCGGGCTTGATCAACCCCCTTGTGACAGCCCTGGAAGAGCCTTCTTCCTTGCAGGTCGCTTTGTTTCAGCTCTTCTCCCCCGCCATTTTTACAGGAGGACTGGCACACCATCACCTGCCCCTGGCCTTGATGACCCTGGGCATGGCCTCCCTCGCTTTCTGCCTCTTCCGCGCCAGGCAGGCCGGCTACAGCTCAGGCCAGGGCTCCGTAAATTGGCCTTTCCGGCTGATTCAATGGATGGGCGTGATCACCCTGTCCCTGCTGGGAGGTTATGGGGCCCACTATCTGCGGGTATGGACGACGGATTCCGAGTTCACGCCAGTCAACCTTTCCCCCGCACCTTTCCTGATCGGCACGAGCCTGGGCTTTTTCCTGTCACTTTGGGTCTTCAACCTGGTCGGCAACAAGGGCAAAATCCGCTGGCGACCCATGGTTGCTGCCGCGCTGGCGGCCGCCTTGCCTTACGCCGTCTGGCTTTGCATCGTCATGACGGGCGCCGGCGGCTTCTCAACCAGGCTACCGGAGGCTGGCAGCCTGAAACGGGCGGGCATTTACTATCCAGGAGCTTATTTTTCACCCTTTGGACGTAAGGAAAGCAGGCCCTTTCTGCTTGAGTTGACCACAGAGCAGGATCTTGTCCTCCTGGCTGAAATTTACCGTTCGGTTCTTTCGCCTGATAACCCAGGTCTGGACCTGCCACGCACCCTGTCCAGCAAGGGGCAGTCACGGGATTTTGTCCGGCTTAAAAACCCTTTCATCCTTCCCTACGGCGAAAATGAGATCTATTACCCCCATTTGCCTGAGACACACCTGATCCTTGAAACAAAAGACGGGCGGAGCTATGGGCGGTCGCTGACCCTGCCCCTCTACGCCAACAATCCCGACTACCTGCAGCTGCTCAGACAGAATGACCTCTTTTTCATGGCCGAGCTGAGCGATTATGCGGTAGCTGACAAATTTCACCTCATTTTCAGCTTGGAGGCTGCGCCGCACGTATCTGCGGCGGACAAAGAAAGGTGGATCGATCCACTGATTGCTGCCGGGGAAGAGGATGATTACCCCTTCGAGTCCCTGATGCAGGATATGACCCATTACATCGCTTTGTCCCTGGGGGGGCAGGATGACCGGGCCTTAGCCGGGCTGGTTGCCAAGGCCCCCTGCCTGATTCATGTCAGCCTGGAACTGCCGACGGGGGCAGCGGCTTCCGGGGATCAGCCGGCAATCACCCTGCCGGTCGATCCTGAACGAGTCCCGGGCCTGCGCGAGCTCATTGATCAGGCGCTTGAAATCTATGAAATGGTTACCATGGACCCGCGGAACGCGGGTGAAGGCAGACCTGTTTTCGATTAATGGATATTACCCAGGCTGACCCGCTCCAAAGCCTCTTCGGCGACTTCCTTCAAGCGGAAAAGCGATTCCTTGGGCGTCGCAGGCGCATGGTATTGATAGCAGGGGAAGTAGCGTGACAGATGAAGCGGGATCTTCGGATCGATGGACGCGAGAAAGGCCGCCTGTTGGCGCATCTCCTCTTCATCGTCTGAAAGTCCCGGCACAACCAGTGTGGTTACCTCTACATGGGAAGCCTGGCTGGCGAGCCTGATGGTGCGCAAGGTCACTTCCAGGCGGCCGCCAAGTTTCCTGTAGCCCTGATCACTGAAAGCTTTCAGGTCGATATTCCAGGCGCTGATAAGCGGCAATAACTCCCTGAGCGGTGCTTCCTCAATCTGGCCGTTGGTGACAACAACCGTTTCAAGCCCCACACCCCTTGCCAGCTCTGACACGTCCCGGACGAATTCATAACCGACCAGCGGTTCATTGTAGGTAAAGGCAATACCGACATTCCCCTGATCTCTGCTGGCCAGGGCTTTGTCAACCAACTCCCGGGGATTCATCTCCACCGTACGCCTCGAAGCCGCGGCTTCGCGCGCGATCTCATAATTCTGACAAAAAGGGCAGGCCATGTTGCAACCGTAGCTGCCGGCTGAAAGGATCAGGCTGCCGGGCTGAAAATAGTAGAGCGGTTTTTTTTCGATCGGATCCAGTGCGAGACTGGTCAATTTGCCATAATTGGCGGCAATGACCTTGCCGTCCCGGGCTGTCCGGGCCCGACAATAGCCCAGGCTCCCCTCCCGGATCCGGCAATGACGCCAGCATATCAGGCAGACAGCTGAAAGCTCCGGTTTATTCTTCATGGCGAACCACCTCGAAACGCTCCAGTCGGTAAGGTTTACCCGGTGGAATGCCTGCCTTCTGAAGCGCGATGGACACCTGTTCCTCTACCGTCCCGATGCCTTCAAGTCCCGGAAGCAGGAGACCTCTGCGGTATCCATTGGAGACAATCACTCCATAACGGTCGGGATCCAGCGCTTCAAGGGTATCAACCGGCTCAGCAGTCCCCAGTACATCCACACTGATGACAAGCTGGTCAAGTTCTTCTTTATCCACCGGGGGAAATCTTGGGTCCTCGCTGGCGGCGGCGATGGCATTGTAAATAATCTCAGCGGCCAGGCTGTCCCTGGTCGGCTGGATGGTGCCGATGCAGCCTCTAAGACAAGCGTTTTTGTAAAGTGTGACGAAGGCGCCGGCTCTCCTTGTCAACATCGTGTCCGGCGTGTCATCAGGGATTGGGAGGATCTTGCCCCGGATGAGATAGGACTCGATCGAAGCCCGCGCCAGCCCAGTCACCAATTTGGCCTCCTTCATGGCACTTCTCCTCAGTTGGGGGTGAAGGACGCGACGGCGTAACCAACGCCGAAAGGTCCCTCATACGAATAGAGCTCAGACTCATAAGCCCTTCCATCCAGAACCCCGGCCATCATCTGGAAGGAACGGAGGCCGCACTCGGCCGCTCCCGCCAGGATGGCGGGTTCAATGGTGAAGAGAGCTTCCAGATCGCCCTCATTGAAGATGCGGACAATTTCAGCGTCAAAACGCGGCCCTTCCGGCTTATAACCATAGGGGCCGTCCTGTTTCAGGACGTGTGACAGATCCCCACTGGCCAGGTAGACAGTTCGGCGCCCCAGCTTCTCAGAAACCCTGGTGAGCGCACGGCCGATTTCACGATGGGTTGTTCCCGCAAGTTGTGACAAGCCAATCAGGACAAGGCGGAAGTCACGGTACTCCTGGTGAATGAACCGGATAGGGATCAGGGTGCCATGATCGAGTCCCCTGCGGCCAAGGGACATCACCGACGCGCTGATGGCCCGGCCAAGGAGCGCCTCGCGCAGGGCATCGGCAAAGGCCTTGTCAACAGAGACCTCCTCCCGGACGCCCCCGACGCCGAAGGAGGCCAGATCTCCGCTTTCACGATCGCCACCCAGGATGAAAAAACCGTCCGCGAAAAAAGGCGCGTGGGGTGAAGAGATGATCAGGGTGTCAGGCAGAAGTTCCGCGATCTCACGGGCCATGCGCTGGAAACCCGCAGTGGTTTTAGCGATCCTGAGCTCTTCCCCCCGGCCAACCTCAGGCAAAATAATCGGGGGGTGCGGAACGGCATAGGCTTTCAAAATCATGGCATATCCTCCCATCAGCCACGGGCAGGCCGGTCGGGAGAATCGAAAAATACCTGGTTAAAAGATCAGGTTAGCCGATGGCTCCCATACAGTATTGGCAGGCCCCATTTTCATCCGGTGTGGTGGTAGCACCGCAGTGCGGGCAAACGACTCGCTGTTTTGGTTTGGCTTTTTCCTGTTTCTCCGCCATGGCGCCATCCCTCATGGCCAGGAGCATCTCAACAATTTCGCCGGCATCACGTTGAGCTTCCTTATAGTCAGGATGATGCGGACCGCCTTCCAGCGATGAGGAATTGACCTTGAGACGCATCTGGTTGACCCAGGGATGTGACACGTCAATCAGCACATAAAAATTGTAATAAACGACTTCTTTGGTCTTGGCCGGCACAGCGGGTTTGCCATCTTTGGCGGGGATGGCCCGCTCAATGGTCTCGACCCGGTTCCCCTTCTCAATGTCAATTCGCGCGCCAAGGATCTGTTCCGCTGTGAATACATCGGGATTGTCCTCCTGGTATCGCCGGGACCTGGTAATGAACCAAAGACCACGGGCATCATCCAGATAAAGCTTCAGGGAGGATCCCCCCGTCCTGGTCGGTTCGAATTCCCTGACCGTCACCTGGTTGGCAGCCCTGTCTTCCAGATGCTGTTTCATTTCATCAACAGTGAAATTCTTTCTGCTGGACAGGTAGGGTGATTGCTTTTTTGCACACTCCGAGCACAGGCGGCCGTCCTTCACTTTTTTCCCTCCGAGAAGTCCAGCTTTGCCTCCGCAGACGTCACACACTTTCCTGTCAAAGATTCCCATACGCTTCACCCTTTCGGTTGTTTTACTAATCTTATCATGTTCGGGCAGCCGGCTGCCTAGTCAGTCTCCGGCTGTTCCATCCCCTGCGGGACCAGCCCGATCTGCGGCGCGATCCACATGGACATCTCGTCCAGCATGGTGAGCGCCGGAACTTCCTCCATATAGATATGAACCGGAACCCGTTCCCTGACTTCTTCCTCGGACATTCCCGAAACTTCGGACAAGTCCCTGACATAACCGGAGTAAGAGGCCAGGTCAAAGGATCTGCCTTCCCTCTTCAGGTATTCCCGCGCCAAAATCCGGAAGAGGAAACTCGTCCGCCCCAGGTGGAGTACGTACTGGCGGATGGATCCTTCATCCATGGCCGGAAGGCCAAAATCCTGTCTGCCGGCTTCTTCCAGGCTCATGCCCCGATCCGCTGCGTTTTGCAGGAAAGCTTCCAGCCGCTTGTTGCTCTCCCTGGTCGCTTGCTCGTCGTTGATCTCGAAGGTGCTCCGCTGTACAAGCTGCGGCATCAGGTAGTTCATCAGGATGGCATGTGTCTGTTCTGAGAGCAGAGCCGCGGGGATCTCCATTTTCAGGGTGTCGCGATACTGCTCAACAGTGTCGACTCCGGGAATCTCTTCCTTCTTGACCATCTCGTCTGTCAGCACATGGCTTTGTCCCTCCGGCAGTTCGATGGTGCTGTGCTTCTCAGCCAGACTCCCACACTGCAAGTCAATGAATTCATCCAGATCGGGAAGCTCCAGTTTGGTCATGGTTTCGGGCAATTCGATGCTTTTGTAATCATAAATAAAGGTCACTTTTGTTTCCATACACGATTTCCTTTTCTATTCAATGGCCGGGTAATCCGGATTCGTTGCGGCGATGACAATCCGATTTATATTGTACAGAATAAAGGAACTCCCGACCGGCTTGCCGTGCCAGGCGTTTCTCTCCTTCCTTGCTGTATAATCTTGCGAAGAGGGACTGCGACGTGGTTTATTTTTTTCTTGTCCTTTTCATCATGCATATATTGGAGTCCATCGTTGGCTTCGGCTCGACCTCCATCGGGATTCCGATCCTGGCGCTCGCGCTGGGCACTGAAAAGTCGGTCGCCCTCCTCTCAGCAGCCGGTCTTATATTATGCCTGCTGGTGGTCGTCACCCAGCGTCGGAAAATCCAGCCGAAACAACTCCTGATCATCCTTGCCGCGGTCATCCCTATCATGCCTGCCGGCTATCTGCTTTACAGCAAGCTCCGACTTATGGAATGGGTACTGCGCCTGATCATGGGGGTCCTGGTAACCTTCGTGGCTGCCCGCGAGATCTGGAGACGCATGATCCGGAAGGATCAGAGGGATCCGCCCAGGTGGTTGATCTATTCAGCCTTTGTCCTGGGAGCCCTTGTGCAGGGGATGTTTTCCATGGGAGGAGCTCTGATTAACGTCTATGCGCTGACCCGCGTCAGGGACAAGAGTCAGTTTCGCGCCACAATGGCCATGGTGTGGCTCATCACCAACACCATCTCTTTGTTTTTCCGTGTTTTTATCCTTAAGGCCTACACCGCAGCGATCTGGACCAATATATTTTACGCCATTCCTCTTGTCATTCTCGCCTTTTTTATCGGAAACAAACTGCACAAGCGCATCCCCAATGAACGCTTCACAGATTTCGTCTACATGGTGCAGCTGGTCAGCGGACTCTTTTCCATCGCCGGCGGCGTCATACTCTTGATCTAGGCCGCAGGGAAAGCTCATGTTCTATTTCTTTTTCATCCTTTTCTTCATGCTCATCCTCGAGACTATTGTGGGCTTCGGATCTACTTCCATCGGCATCCCGATTCTTTCGCTCGTCCTGGGTACAGAGCGGTCTGTCAATCTGATGGCCACGACGGGACTCTTCCTTTGCCTGCTCATCTTCCTGAC
>LSQX01181101.1_pt1 | contig 13744 bp, 13 predicted proteins | sample 654561 | NCBI WGS metagenome assembly LSQX01 (sample SAMN04489861, study PRJNA283612) | anaerobic digester metagenome | isolation source: 4 biogas reactors fed with cattle manure at either 37C or 55C with and... | place: Denmark: Kongens Lyngby | collected 2014 | reverse complement strand
CCAATATAACTCCTCCAGTGGCTCTCGCAGCTTACGCTGCGGCATCAATAGCAGGTTCAAATCCGAACAGGACAGGATTTGCAGCATGCAGGCTCGGGATCCTGGCTTTTGTTGTTCCCTTTGCCTTCTGTTATGATCCCGGGCTGCTGCTCAAGAGTTCATTGACCGGCAACATGATATCGATCATCAGCGGAATTGGCGCGCTGTCAGGGCTTGGTTTCTCCATTACAGGCTTTGCAAAGGGCAGGATCTCATCTCTCCACCGCATCGCATTCGGAGCTGCCGGACTTCTTGCTCTCCACGGCAATATTGTGGTGTCGTTGGGCAGCACTGCGTTTGTCATAGTGCTTTTTCTTCTATCAAAGAGAAGCGGCCAAACAACGACGTCCTAAAACCGACATGCCATCACGGAAACAAAACGGATCCCGGCCTAAAATCAGCCGGGATCCGTTTTATCAAACTGACCATCATCCATTATTTGCCCCTGAACTTTTTTCCCTCACCATAGGCTTTTCCAACCGCTCTTCCGAGCCCATAATACGTACCGCATTTCGGGGCAAAAATGAGGGGCTTTACCTTCAGTGGATCCGGGTACCCTTTTTCATCCAGGTATTCCTCACCGGCCCACGTCTTCACAACTTTCCCGACGAAAAGAAAATGCGACCCCAGGTCCATGGACTGAACTACTTCACATTCCAGAGAAACCGGGAACTCTTCGATAAAGGGAGCGTCGACCAAATTTCCTTTTCGTGGCGTGAGTCCGGCAGTCTCAAATTTATCCACGTCTCTTCCTGATACAAGACCGAAGAAATCAGCCTCGCCCATAACCTCCTCGGAAGAAACATTCACACAGAATGCCTTTCTTTTCATTATTCCTTCAAGCGTATGGCGGGTTTTTGCCACGGCCACGGAAACACACGGAGGTTCCGAATTGCAGACTCCCCCCCATGCAACCATGAGCCCTCCAGGTTTTCCTTTCCCGTCATAGGCCGTCACCACCAGAGCAGGAGCCGGATAAAGCGGCGTGCAGATGCCAATGTCCTTTTTCATGAACAAACCTCTCCTTCGCAGAAATGGATATGAATGGATTGTACACCAAGGGCATTTCCCCTGAAACAGAAAAAACAAGAAATTAAAAGAAATCACAAGCCAACCGCTCATATTTACCGATAAGTTTCTCTGTTCCTTCTTAATTTCTGTTTTTCCACCTTGTCTAACCATTACTGACGAATATAATAATCACTGTAAGGTCAATAAAGATCAAACGGAGGTGGGCGTAATGACAAGAAGGTACCTGGCCATAAGGCCCAATGATGTTTCACAGCCTGTGAACCCCTTTTCTTTTGCAGACAGGATGATGCGGGACATGATGCGGATCTTCGGAGATTTCTCACCGGAAATGGGGTATGTTGATCCCGACAAAGTCCTTGCAATCCCCAGGGGAGATTTCTACAGGAAGGACGGGAAGATCTTCGCTGAATTTGAGATTCCGGGAATAGATCCTTCCAGGGTTGAACTGAACGTTTTTGAGGACCGGCTCACGCTCAAGGCAGAGAAAGCTGACGAAAAAACCGTTGATGAGAACGACGTTTTCCGCTCTGAGAGATATTACGGAACAGTCTCCCGTTCCATCCAGTTCCCTGTAGAAGTTGATCCCGATTCTGCAAAGGCGGCCTTCAAAAACGGTGTTCTGACAGTGGAAGTTGCCGAAAAAGTTCAGGCTGAGAAAATGAAGAAAGTAGCCATTGAAGGGCAGTGATCCAGCGAAAATAGTGCGAAGGGGCCGGTATTCACCGGCCCCTTCGATTGTTTCTACTGCCCTGCGTTCGGGAAGAAAAGCTGCTTCCCGAGGAGTTTGAATTCGGCAATAGCCTTCTGGGCGGACGGGGAAACCATCCAGTCGATGTACTCAAGAGCGAGGTCATACTTGATGTTTTCCCATTTCGCAGGGTTGACGGCAATGACGCTGTACTGGTTTTTAAGCGAATCGTCTCCCTCAACGATTATATCGAGTCCGGACTGGTCACCCCTGGAGTCCTGATACTTAATGAACGTCCCCCTGTCGGTAAGGGCGTACCCTTTCCTTTCGTCGGCTATCATGAGGGTTTCCAGCATTCCCTGGCCGGTCTGGATATACCACTGCTCCTTGTCGGGCTCAGGAATACCGGCAGTTTTCCAGAGAGCGAGTTCGGCAACGTGGGTCCCGGATTTGTCGGCCCTGCTCGCAAAAGGAGCAGCTGCGAGGGCAATCTTTTTCATGGCATCAGCAACCGGAAGCTCTTTGATCCCTGCAGCATCTTCAGAAGGACCAACGATAATAAAATCGTTGAACATGACCTGACGGCGATTGACACCCCAGCCATCGGCGACAAACTGTTTCTCCACTGCAGGGGCGTGAACGAGGAGGATGTCCACATCACCGTTTCTCCCGTACTCCAGGGCTTTTCCCGTTCCCACGGACACCCATTGGAGTTCGATCCCGTTCTCCTCGAGAAACATTGGAGCCAGGTAGTCAAGGAGTCCCGTATTGTCCGTACTGGTTGTGGTTGCCATGCGGAGAACTTCCGCAGCCCCCGCCGCACCAGCAGCGGTTACAAGCAAAGCGGTAAAAAGAGCCAGAATGACCAGATGCTTACGAAGTTTCATTTTATTTCCTCCTTTGTTGTATTTTTTCTCAAAAAAAAAGCCGTCCCTCTGCACTACACGGCAAGGGACGGCACATTCTGTCCGTTCTCTGTCTCCTTGCCTGAAACGGGAGGCCCGCCTGTTTCCGGGTGGACCCTGACGGCCCGACGCCATGGGGTATCCTTTAGGCGAACGGGCTCGGAGACGTATAATTTTTCCGTTGTTATAATACCATAAAATTAAAGGGCCTTCTAAATCAGGGTATTTATTTTACACTCCGTGATCCAGATGATCCAATTCCTATGCCGCCGTCTGTTGCCGGCCGGAAAACTCACAGAAACCAGCCCCTGATTATTTCCCTTGCCTCGGTAAGTCCCTGAGCCCCGTATTTTACGATCACCCAAACGGCCAGGGAATAAAGTGCGACTGCGGTTATTCCAAACAGCATGGCGGCTGCCAGCGCAAGGCCGTCCCTTTCCGTGAGCGCAATACCGACGAAGAAGATGACCATGGCCGGAAGCGTGTTCGTGAGCGGTATAGGAAGGATCATAAGCCCGCTCATGAGGAGCAGGAGCACTGCGTAGATCCTTCCTGTCAGTGGACTTGAGGTAAAAGAGAACCGGGGACGGATGAATTTCTCAACAAACCGGAAAAATGATGAGGTCGTATTGATCATTCTGTCAGCCGTCTTTCTTTTCAGAACCTTTTCCGACGCCCATTCCGGCAGCCAGGGAGCCGGCCTGCCCGACAAAAGCTGGAGGCTGAGAATGAAAAGTACGATACCGAATGGTGTGCTGTATCCTGGTGCGGGAACAGGAAGGGCGCTCGGCAGAGAAAGCAGTACGAACAGAATTCCGAATCCCCTGTCACCTACCGCTGCCGCGATATCACCCAGTGAGATGTCCCTTCCTTCGTTAAGGGCCAGGAGCCGTTTTATATCGCCTGAGAGTGTGAGTTCATGACTTTCATCCATAGATCTTTTTCATCCTTTCAAAATACGGAGTAACGATTGTATTCTCCAGCATTCGGAATCATAGCACAGCCATTCTTATTTTTGCATTTCCGAACTTCTGACCATTATTGACCGAATGATTTTTTTTGCTATACTAGGATTCAGACAATATGCAACGGTTACAAATTACCGTCATATGCATTTTAGGCTTGCCCTTTGATAAGGATTCTCCTGAAAGGGTATAATAATCAAAAGATTCGTCCGGCGGGATCCTTATCGCTGTTTGCCGGACAATAACGTAATGAAAGGAGCGATACCATGCAATTCACGGAACCGGCCGATCTTCTTGACCAGAAAACATCGGATGAGGCTAAGGCACTCAAAAGCCTCATGGAGGAAGTCGAAGCAGTCAACTATTACAACCAGAGAGTTGCGGTTACCCCGAATGCAGAACTCAAGGAACTCCTCGCACACAACAGGGATGAAGAAATCGAGCATGCCGCGATGCTTATTGAATGGCTCAGGCGGAATATGGAAGGCTGGGACAAGGAACTGAAGACATATCTTTTCACGTCTGCCCCTCTGCTCGAAGTTGAAACGGCAGGCGAAGCCGGGTCGGGAGAAGAGGAAAGCACGTCCTCCGGAGGACTCGGCATCGGCAGCCTGAAATAACCAGGCCACAGGACCGCTAAGGAAAAGGAGGTACTTGTTATGGACATTTTGAGGAGATCGGCATCGCTTATAACACCTGAAGCCTGGGAAGAACTGGACGGACAGGCGAAAAAGGTACTTTCGGCAAATCTTTCCGCAAGAAGGTTCGCCGATGTTATCGGACCGAAGGGCTGGACATACAGCGCACATCCGACGGGTCGGCTTGACCTGTCAACAGGGCAGTCCCCGGGCGGCGTGCAGTTCGGCGTAAACCGTGTTATGCCCCTCGTGGAAAGCAGATACACATTTGACATGGATATATGGGAGCTTGACAACATCTCAAGAGGTGCAAAAGACCCGGACCTTTCATCCCTTGAGAAAGCAGCGAAAGAAATCGCCCTTTTCGAGGAAAACGCCGTATACAAGGGACTTTCTGCTGCAGGTATCCAGGGACTTGCCTCTATCGCTTCTGAGCGTTCGGTAACAATAGAAGGCGACAGCGGCCAGAGCCTTAGCCTTGTTAATGCCATTTCAGCGGGTATCTTTACATTCCAGCAGGATGCCGTAGAAGGTCCCTACGCACTCGTGGCATCTCCCAAAGTCTGGAAAACAGTATACAGCAGCGTTCCGGGATATCCCATCTCAAAGCATGTAGGCAATCTTGTGGAGAAGATCATCCTCTCCACCCAGGATGAATCCTACCTCGTTTCCCTCAGGGGAGGAGATTTCGAACTCGTCCTGGGGCAGGACCTGTCTCTCGGCTTTGAGGAGAGGGACGGCGGGAAAGTCCGGCTCTTTTTCGCAGAGTCGTTCACCTTCAGGGTCATCACGCCGGAGGCGGTTATCGCGCTGAAATAACAGGCATTTGCCGCTGATTCAATGAGCGGTCCCTTCCGGGGCCGCTTTTTTTTGAGTTTCAAAATCAAATACGACGGAGGAATAAGAAAAATGGAAAAGACACTGAACGGATTATCAGAAGCATTCGCAGGGGAATCCATGGCGAACAGGAAATATCTCGCGTTCGCCGAGCAGGCGGAAAAAGAAGGATATCCTGCAGCGGCGAAGCTCTTCCGCACAATAGCTGAAGCTGAGACCATCCATGCCATTGCGCACTTCAAGGCCATGGGCGGTGTCAAGTCCACCGCTGAGAACCTCAAGGCAGCCCTTGAAGGGGAAACCTACGAATTTACGGAAATGTACCCGGCATTCATCAAAGACGCGGAGGAAGAGGGTCAGAAGAACGCCCATCGTTCTTTCTCACTGGCAAACGAAGCGGAAAAAGTACATGGAGAGCTGTACAAAAAAGCCATGGCTTCACTGGAAAAGGGAAAGGACTCAGTGTTCTTCCTCTGCCCCATCTGCGGATATGTCGAGGAAGAGAACGCACCGGACACATGCCCGATCTGCAAGGCGAAAAAAGAAGTCTTTAAGACAGTAGCATAACATCCCGGGCCTCTTCAGAGGCCCTTTTCTTCTTCCTTATTTTTCTGAAAAACCCTCTTGTTTTTCTTCCGAAAAGGCATATAATCCGCAAAGAACAGTATATCAACAGTGTGAACATGGCTTTCCACGGCTGTGATCAAATGCGAGACGTTTTCCCGGTCCTTTTTGATACAGAGGTGCCGGATCATATCCTCCGGGAGGAGATCGTTTATGAACGATGGTTTCGGCTGCGAGCCGAACGTTCCGTTGCGTCCCGTCTCAAAAATATCAGTCGCCTTCAACCTGAAAAAATCAGCAGGTTCAGGAGAGCCGGATGACAAGTACGAGGAATATGACCCGCTGTGCACTGTGGAGTCAGTTGCGGAGACGATCGCGTCTTTCGGTTTCAGTGTGTCCCTATGCGAACAGGATGAAAACTTCTCTGCACGGCTTCAGAATCAGTCGCCTGACTTTGTAGCAAATATAGCCGAAGGCAGGGGGCAGGGACGGGGGCGGGAGGCCCAGGTCCCGTGTGTGCTTGAAAGCGCTTCCATCCCCTTCTGGGGGTCTGACGCAGTATCCATGGCAATGGCCCTGGATAAGCTCCTGACCTGCCGAACCCTCTCGGCCGAAGGAATTCCCGTGCCTTTTTCAGCCTCATTCCGCGGCAGCGAAGATCTTGCTGCACTTCCCTCCCTTTTCGGACAGTTCAGCCGAATGGTAGTCAAACCACGGTATGAGGGATCATCAAAAGGGATTTTCTCCGACTCTGTAGCCCACTCCCACCGTGAAGCGGAGGAAAAGATCCGCCGCATCTGGAACAGGTATGATCAGCCGGCACTGCTTGAAGAATACCTCCCAGGAGACGAGATCACGGTCGGGCTTACCGGAAACGGGAATCCTTCCGTTGCCGGAATGATGAAAATTACCCCCCTTCAGCCGAGAGAGGAATTCCTCTACTCTCTCGAGGAGAAGAGAAATTATCTCGAAAGAATACGGTACGACGGACCGAATACAATTCCACCGGCCCTCCGGAACCAGATCGGAAGATTTGCCGTATCGGCTTTTTCAGCCCTGGAGCTTCGTGATATGGCCCGGGTAGATTTTCGCCTTGACGACGACGGGATCCCCAGGATCATCGATATAAATCCCCTGCCGGGTCTTTCGCCCCTGTACAGCGATCTTCCCATACTCCACAGACTCAGCGGAGGAACCTACTCCGGGCTGATCCGGTCAATTCTCATGAGCGCCTTCCGTAGGTCGAGCCTCGATTGCTCTCGTTTTGCCAGGGAGGCTGATGCATCATGAACTCCGATCATTCTTCGGAGCCTCCTCAAAAACGCGGGACCATACTGGCTGTGGCCGCCCTGGAACAGGAGGGCCGGCCGGATGTCACCGATGCTCTCCAGACCAGGGAATGGGTTTCGAAAATCCTGGAACAGGCGGGCTGGCATGTCCTGCCCGTTGACATTACACCAAAACTCCTTTCCTCAACTGAAAGGACTGCTTCTATTATCCGCTCACCGGGGGCGGAATGCATTTTCAATCTCTTCGAGGGTTTCGGCAGCGACAGCGGGGCGGAACACCGCTTCATGGCGATTGTAGAGAAGGAAGGCATTCCATGTACGGGGAATCCGGCGTCAGCCCTCAAGGCATGCCTTTCAAAGGGCATGACTGCGGAACGGCTCACTCAGAACAAAGTCCCTGTCCCTGGAGGAATAACGCTCTTCCCTGGCTTGACGCCATCGGTGATTCTTGAAAAACTCCGGCTCCCGGTATTTCTGAAGCCTCTTTCGGAGGACGGGAGCGTGGGAATAAATGGAGGATCACTCGTGGAGAAAACAGAACAGCTCGAGGAAGCGGTCCTGTCCAGGCTGGCCGATTTCCCCGGGGGCATCCGTGCCGAGGAGTTTCTGCCTGGACGCGAGTATTCCGTTTCATGCATGGGAAACGGGCCCTATCGGCCGGTAGGGGTTTCGGTGATCGACTACGGAAACATGGAGGGATGCCTCCAATACCTCGACTACGGTTCAAAATGGGACCCTGAATCTCCACTGTATGATCTCACACCGAAAAAAGCGGAAGGAGAAAAAGCCCGGCTGGCACGGGAACTTGCCGACTCTGCCGGAAAAGCCCTGGGCTGCAGGGGGTATTTCCGGGTGGACTTGAGAGAGAAGGACGACAAGCTCTTTGTTATCGATGTAAACCCCAATCCCGACTTGTCAACGAGCGGAGGATTCATGAGACAATGCCGGGAAAGCGGCATGTCGGAGCTGGATGCAGTTTCTGAAATTGTGGAACTGGCCCTTGAAAAGGCCCGGAGAGGAGCTTGCGGTGGAAAATCTTCTTGCTGAAAAATGCCTCGCCGCGGCGAGTTTAACAGGTGCCTTCACTCCCGGGGAACTCGGTGTTCTCGAGGACGTTCTGATCGAGTGGTCACTTCATCCCGGAAAAGACTACGTCCTTCTCACCGATTGGAGCGAAGGGCAACTGGCCGGTTTCCTTGTTTACGGGCCGACCCCCATGACCGATTTTGCCTTCGATCTTTACTGGATAGCTGTCGACCCTGCATTCCAGAAAAAAGGGATCGGCAAAAAGCTGGAAGAAAAGATGTGCTCGTCGCTGCTCGTCCAGTCCACGCGGGCTGTCATACGGGTAGAAACGGCCGGAAGAGATGACTATCTCGGGCAGCGGTATTTCTACCTTGCCCGTGGATATACGGAATGCGGACGCATTCCGGACTTTTATTCGGAAGGTGACGACCTTGTCCTCTACTGCAAAAAAATCGGTAAGCAGTCAAGCGGCCGCTGACGGAAACGGGGAGGAAATACGCCCTCCGTCATCCAGAACAAAGCGGGGAAAAGAAAGCATACTCCTCAGCCTTCCCCTTTTCCACGAGGGAAAAAACTATCTTGAAGCCCTCAGGGAATCTGTGGGCGAGGAACTCTGGAATGACTGGCGCTGGCAGATGAGGGCGCGGATCACATCCGCGGAGGAACTGGGACGTATCCTGCCTCTCTCGAAGAGCGAACATTCAATGCTGAAACGCAGCTTGAACTCGCTGCGCATGGCCATCACTCCATACTACGCGTCGCTCATCGACGGAAGTGATCCCGACTGCCCCATCAGGAAACAGGCAATACCGTCGCTGAAGGAGACGATCATTTCCTCAACGGACCTTCTCGACCCTCTCCACGAGGACGTGGATTCTCCCGTACCGGGGCTCACCCACAGGTACCCTGACCGGTGCATACTCCTTGTCACGGACCAATGCGCAATGTACTGCCGCCACTGTACCAGAAGACGTTTTGCAGGACAGAACGATACCCAGAGGACTGCGGAGCAGATCGACAGGTGCGTGGAGTATATTGCCCGGACTCCCGCTATCCGTGACGTGCTCATCACCGGCGGAGACCCCCTGACCCTTTCGGACGAAGCCCTGGATTCCGTGCTCGCAAAAATACGAGCCATTCCAACGGTTGAGATAATCAGGATCGGGAGCCGCATTCCGGCAGTCCTTCCAATGAGGGTGACTGAAAGCCTGTGCACCGTACTTAAAAAACACCATCCACTGTGGATAAACCTTCACTTCAACCATCCGAAAGAAATCACTTCGGAGACTGAAGCTGCGTGCGCCCGCCTCGCTGATGCGGGAATACCTTTAGGGAACCAGTCGGTCCTGCTCAAGGGAATCAATGATTGTCCCTACATATTCCGTGAGCTCAACCAGAAGTTGCTGAAGCTTCGGATCCGCCCCTACTATATTTACCAGTGCGATCTGTCGAGAGGCATTGAACACTTCCGAACCTCCATAGGGAAAGGGATCGAGATCATGGAGTATCTCCGGGGCCATACGTCAGGGCTTGCCGTGCCCACATTCGTCGTGGACGCACCCGGAGGCGGAGGAAAAATCCCCGTTATGCCGAACTACGTCCTTTCCCGGTCTGACAGGAAGACCGTGCTTCGTAATTTTGAGGGAGTCATCACTGTCTATACTGAGCCTGACGACAACAAAAGCACATGCCGCGGTAAATGCCGGGAAACATGCGAGCGGGCCAGGTCCCTTTATTCCGGAGGAATGGAATCACTCTTTGAAGGAGATGCAGTCTCACTCGAACCGAAGCGGCTGGAGCGCGAGACACGAAGGCGGAAATGGCAGAACGAACAAAAAGATGAATAATAAAGCAGGGGGCACGAATTTCGTGCCCCCTGCTTTACAAGAAAACGGAAATCAGTCCTTCGCTTCCCGGAACGGTTTCGTGAGCAAAAAGGGGAACGTGAGAAGGGGCAGCAGCGCCACAATGAACAAAGTCGCGTTAATGCCGTACAAGTCACCGATTTTGCCGAAAGGAGCCATTAGAAGATTTCCCACACCCCAGGAAAGCCCCATAACGATGGAGCTGGCCATTCCCCGGGAATTCGGGACCATTTCCTGGGCTATTGCCGCCGTTATGGGCATGGTTGCGTTAACTGCCGATGTTCCCAGCACGAAGAACAGGATGGCAGTCCATCCTCCTGCGGCACGGCCGGCGAAGAGACAGAGGGAGGACATACCCATGATCACCGCAAGGGTCTTTTTCTTTCCATAGGTGTCGGCTATCCTGCCGATAACCACCATTGACAGGGTGGTCCCGAGCATGATCAGGAAGAGGACAGTTCCCACAAATGTAATATCGGCCCCCTCTGCAGCTATCTTGATAGGGAAGAACATCCTCACTCCCTGGCTCGCTGCGTCTCTTACGCTCGAAATCGCCCATATAGGATAAATAATTACAAACACCGACTTCAGGGTCGAAATGAGCCCCTTCTGGGGAGCAAGCGCACTTCCGCTTTCGTGGCTCAGTGAGGGCATGGTCTTCCACGTGAAGAGACCGAGAAGGAGCACGGGCAAAATTGCGACGACGGGCATCATTTTCATCCCGACCGTGTTTACAAGAGCGACCGCGAAGAGAGGACTTGCAGTAACTCCAGCTGTTCCTGCTATGGCAAAGAGTGCAAGGGAAACAGTGAGTTTTTCCTTCGGGACCACATGCCCCACTCCGCCGTGCCCCTGTGGGTGAAACATGGCGCTCCCGGCACCCCAGAGGCCTACAAAAAACAAGGCAAATCCGTAGGTCGGGGAAAGGGGGATCATTGTGGCACCGATACACGTAATTATCGGACCGCAGATAATCAGCCACGGGTTGGATGAACGGTCGGAAAGATACCCTATCACCGGCTGGAAAATGATATGGATAACACCGAGAAAGGTGCTGAAAAAACCTGCCTGTGCCATGGTGATCCCAAGCCTCGAAATAAGGGTGGGAATGAACGTGGGCAGAAAGGATGCGTACAGATCATTGAAAAAATGCCCTGCAGAGAGCAGGGAGAGTTTAAAGCCCGAACTTTCGGGCTTGTAGAGCCTATATGTTTTTGACGGCATAAAGAAAACACGCTCCTTGAAATAATGGTTAGACTCAAATAGTATCACGAAAAACGCAAAATGTAATACCGCATTTTTCAAAAAAACACAATGCAAAAAGCCGGAGAGGAATCTCCGGCTTGTTATTTCTTTATTCCATTAAGTTCACTTATCTTTTCTTGTAGTTATCTCCAGGTATCCGCCCTTTTCGTCAACCACGATGACCGATCCTTCACCGGCTTCTCCGGAGATGATCAAACGGGCGACCGGCGTTTCGATGTTGCGCACCATGAACCGCTTCAGAGGCCGTGCGCCGTACACCGGATCGTAGGCGGACCTTGCTATGAAGGCCGCTGCGCCCTCTGTTATTTCAAGAGAAATGTTCTGCTCCTGCAGCCGTTTCTCAAGAGAAGCGGCGAGGAGCTTCACTATCCGGCCGATCTCCCCTGAGGTCAGGGGCTTGAAGAGCACCACGTCGTCAACCCTGTTCAAAAACTCCGGCCTGAACGCCCTGCGCAGTTCTTCCATAACGGCACCGCGGGCTTCATCCCGTATTTCCCCTTCAGATGTTATGCCTTCGAGAAGCAGCGGCGCCCCGATATTGCTGGTCATAATGACGACCGTGTTCTTGAAGTTCACCAGGTGTCCCCTGCTGTCCGTGATCCTGCCGTCATCGAGTATCTGGAGCAGGATATTGAATACGTCCGGGTGCGCCTTTTCGATCTCGTCGAATAGGATCACTGAGTACGGTCTTCGCCTTACCGCTTCCGTCAGCTGCCCTCCCTCGTCGTACCCCACGTAGCCGGGGGGGGCTCCAACCATCCTTGAAACAGAATGCTTCTCCATGTACTCGGACATGTCCAGCCTGATAAGGTTATCCTCGCTGTCGAACAGAGCCTCTGCAAGGGTCTTTGCCAGTTCCGTCTTGCCGACTCCTGTAGGTCCAAGAAAAATGAACGAACCAATGGGGCGCCTCGGATCCTTTATGCCGGACCGGGCACGGAGCACTGCGTCTGCCACGAGCTGAACCGCCTCGTCCTGCCCCACGACCCTGCGATGAAGTACCTCGTCGAGCTTCAGCAATTTTTCTTTCTCGCCCTCGAGAAGTCTCGTCACGGGAATACCGGTCCACTTGCTGATGATCTCGGAAATCTCGTTTTCCGTCACCTCTTCGCGAAGGATATTGCCGCCCTGACCTTCCGGCTTTATGGATGCCTCTCTTTCCCGCAGCTGGCTTTCGAGCTGCGGAAGAGTCCCGTGCTTTAATTCAGCTGCCCTGTTCAGGTCATATTCCCGCTCCGCTTTTTCGATCTCCCTCCTCACGGATTCTATACGCTCCCTCAGGGAACGTACGGCAGAAAGTCCTTCCTTCTCAGATTCATAGCGAGCTCTCAGTCCGACTTGCTCTTCCCTTGCATCCTGGAGCTCACCCCTCAGTGTTCTAAGCCTCTCCATGCTCGCCGGGTCTTTCTCCTTTGTAAGGGCGGCCTCTTCGATCTCGAGCTGCATCACCTTTCTCGAGACGGCATCGAGCTCAGAGGGAAGGGAATCGATCTCGGTCCTTATCATGGCACAGGCTTCGTCCACCAGGTCGATAGCCTTGTCGGGGAGGAACCGTTCCGTAATGTACCTGTTAGAAAGCACTGCAGCCGCCACGAGAGCATTATCCCTGATCTTCACCCCATGGTGGACCTGGAATCGGTCCTTCAGCCCCCTGAGGATGGAAATGGCGTCCTCCACTGAAGGCTGCTCTACAAGTACCGGCTGGAACCGTCTCGCAAGGGCTGCGTCCTTTTCTATTTGCTTCCTGTATTCGTCCACCGTGGTAGCACCGATGCAGTGAAGTTCACCCCTCGCCAGCATTGGCTTGAGCATGTTCCCCGCGTCGATGGCTCCCTCTGCGGCCCCTGCTCCTACGATGGTGTGAAGCTCGTCGATGAAAAGAATGATCCTTCCCTGGCTCTCCTTCACTTCGTTCAGGACTGCTTTCAGCCGTTCTTCGAATTCTCCCCTATACTTTGCACCCGCAACAAGAGCTCCCATGTCAAGAGCGAAAATGGACCGGTCACGAAGCCCCTCGGGAACATCGCCGTTCACGATCCGGCCGGCCAGGCCCTCCACAATGGCTGTCTTGCCCACCCCGGGGTCCCCTATGAGCACAGGATTGTTTTTTGTCTTCCGGCTCAGGATCCGGATCACCCTTCTCACTTCTTCGTCCCTTCCGATCACGGGATCGAGTTTTCCCGAACGGGCCATTGCCACAAGGTCACGGCCATATTTCTCAAGAGCCTCATAGGTTGATTCGGGAGAATCGCTGCAGACCCTCGACCGTCCCCTCACTTCGTTCAGCACCGAGAGAAATTTCTCTTCCCCGATGCCGGCTTCAGCGAGTATGCGCCCGGCTGCAGTGGTCCTGCCCTCATCGAAAAAGGAGGAAAAAAGATGTTCCACCGAAATATATTCATCTTTCAGCTGGGACGCTTTCTCACCGGCCTTCACCAGCAGCCGTGAAAGACGTGATGAAATCAGTATTTTCCCCGCATCCACCCCCGGGCCTGTCACACGGACCTTCCGGCCGAGCTCGGCCTCAACTTTTTTTGCCAGGCTAGACGGATCTGCTCCCATGCGGGCAAGTATTGTTGGTATGAGTCCTTCCGGCTGTTCGGCCAGGGCAAGGAGAAGATGCTCCCCGT